>NKAJ01001535.1_pt1 | contig 10971 bp, 9 predicted proteins | sample 1556001 | NCBI WGS metagenome assembly NKAJ01 (sample SAMN06204642, study PRJNA360343) | marine sediment metagenome | isolation source: Jiulong cold seep at northern South China Sea | place: China: South China Sea, Jiulong cold seep | collected 2013-06 | reverse complement strand
CCGTGAAGGTGGCCGAACAGTCGGGGCCGGCGTGGTAACTAAAATCACGGAGTAGGAGGCGGGTTATGAGAGAGATAGTCACCCTTGCATGTACGGTCTGCAAGCGGCGTAATTATACTACTACAAAGAATAAACGGACTACTCCGGATAAGCTTGAACTTAAGAAGTACTGCCGATTCGACAGAAGGCATACGATACACAAGGAGATAAAGTAGTTTTAAGATCTGCTTGCAGGACTTCATGTACACGACGCCTTCCCGGCAAATCGCGGAATACGCTATCTTGTATGTGGTTTAGCCGGCACAGGAAAAGTCGGATCTCAGCAGGCCAGTAGCTCTAATGGTAGAGCACCGGACTCCAAATCCGGGAGTTGGGGGTTCGAGTCCCTCCTGGCCTGCCATTGTCCGTTATCAGAAAATGTAAATCCACTCCGGCAAGTTGGGAGATTTAAGTGACAAAAAAGAAAGTTAGAAAGGCTCAGAGCAGAAAAGAAACACAGACTGTAACACAAGGCAATGACAAGCCTGTGAAGGACCGCTCGTCCAACCAGGGCTCCGGCCGGGCAGAGGCCAGCCCTGCTTTGAGCGGCGGTGTTATGGGTTGGGTGGATAGGGTTAAGTCCTTTCTCCTAGAGGTCCGTGTCGAGTTTGACAAAATTACTTGGCCTTCCAGGAAGGAAGCAATCGCGCTGACTACTGCTGTATTGGCAATTACGTTTTTCTTTACTGCGTACCNTGTGAAGGACCGCTCGTCCAACCAGGGCTCCGGCCGGGCAGAGGCCAGCCCTGCTTTGAGCGGCGGTGTTATGGGTTGGGTGGATAGGGTTAAGTCCTTTCTCCTAGAGGTCCGTGTCGAGTTTGACAAAATTACTTGGCCTTCCAGGAAGGAAGCAATCGCGCTGACTACTGCTGTATTGGCAATTACGTTTTTCTTTACCGCGTACCTTGGTATAGTAGATATTTCCCTGACAAAGCTTGTCAGCTTCCTTATTTATTAACAGTTGATGTATATTGGTCGGCTAGTCGCTGTCAGCAGAGGCAATTTATCGAAAATCNCTTGGTATAGTAGATATTTCCCTGACAAAGCTTGTCAGCTTCCTTATTTATTAACAATGGCTTGAAATTAGAAATTAGAAATTTGGTAGAGATGAAACGAAACAAAAGCATGAAAGCCAAATTTCCAATTTCCAATTTCCAATTTCAGCGTTCCGTGAACGCTTACTAAAAAAATAAGTTAGTCCATGTCACACATGACTTTCTATAGCTTGTAAATGAGTAACTTTTAATGGCGCAAAAATGGTACATTGTTCACACTTATTCCGGGTTTGAGCATAAGGTCAAGGTCTCTTTAGAGGAGAGGATTAAGCAGTATGGGATGGAGGAGTATTTCTCCGGAATTGTTGTCCCTATGGAAAAGGTAGTAGAAATTCTAAGAGGAGAAAGGCGTACTTCATCCAGAAAAATATTTCCGGGCTACATTCTGGTAAAGATGGAATTAAATGATAACTCGTGGCACCTGGTTCAGGACACCCCAAAAGTGACCGGATTTATCGGTGGCCTGCAGAATCCCGTACCACTTTCAGATGAAGAGGCGGAAAAAATAATCCGCCAGATGGAAGAACGAGCTCTAACGCCGGTACCCAAGTATAGCTTTGAAAAGGGTGATCATGTGACTGTGATAGATGGGCCTTTTGCCAATTTTAACGGTGTTGTAGATAATGTTAACCCGGAGAAAGGAAAGATCCGGGTACTTGTCTCTATTTTTGGAAGGTCAACACCTGTTGAGCTGGAATTTGGACACGTACAAAAGGCCGGTTAAAGGAGAATACTATGGCCAAGAAAGTCTTATCATATATTAAACTCCAGATCCCTGCCGGGCAGGCAAACCCGTCTCCGCCTGTGGGACCCGCTTTGGGGCAGCACGGTGTAAACATAATGGAGTTTGTTAAGGTCTTTAATGCAAAGACACAGGACCAGATGGGGATGATAATCCCTGTTGTGATAACAGTATATGCAGACAGGTCATTCAGCTTTATTATGAAGACGCCTCCTGCAGCTATTTTGCTTAAGAAGGCAGCAAATATCGAGAAAGGGTCAGGAATTCCTAATCGGGAAAAAGTCGGCAAAGTTACCAGGAAGCAGGTAGAGGAAATCGCCATGAAAAAGGAGCCGGACCTGACCGCTGTTGATTTGCATGCGGCTGTACGTTCCATTGAAGGCACAGCCCGTAGCATGGGTGTTGAAATTGTTGGTTAAAGGCATATTACACGATGCCGGTTCGATGCAGATGTCGTGTAACATGGACTAAGGGAGAAAGATTCCATGGCAAGTCATGGTAAGAAATATCTAGACGCAAAGGCCAAAGTAGATACCGGGCGAAGGTACGGTTTGGATGAAGCAATAGACGTGGTTCTCAGTACGCACTATGTCAAGTTTGATGAGACCGTAGATCTAGCCATAGTCCTGGGGGTCGATCCCAGGAAGGCAGACCAGAATGTGAGAAGCTCTGTTGTCCTTCCTCATGGTACGGGACGCACTCAAAGGGTCCTGGCAATTACTAAGGGTGAAAAAGCCAAAGAGGCTGAAGATGCTGGCGCCGACTATGTTGGAGCCGAGGATGTGATAGAAAAGATAAAAGGGGGTTGGCTTGATTTTGATAAAGTTGTTGCCACTCCCGATATGATGTCAACGGTGGGTAGGATCGGCAAGATTCTCGGCCCAAGGGGTATGATGCCAAATGCCAAGACCGGAACCGTCACCTTTGATGTTGCCAGGGCGGTTAATGAGATAAAGGCAGGAAAGGTGGATTTCCGGGTAGACAAGGGTGGGGTTGTCCATGTTCCCTTGGGCAAGGTTTCCTTTGGTTCCAATAAAATCAGGGAGAATTTCGCATCGCTTGCTGAGACATTACTCCGTATAAAGCCTTCTACAAGCAAGGGGGCCTATGTGCGGAGCGTTGCACTGTCCACTACAATGGGACCAGGAGTGAAGGTGGATCCCGCTGAAGTTAAAGCAGTCACTTCATAAATAATATAATGTTGAATTTTGAATGCTGAATGTTGAATTAAGGTAATGGATTATATTTTTTTCCACAATTCATAATTCAACATTCAGCATTCAACATTTCCATGTCTGCTCATTAGTCAGAGACAGTAGGTACGCCTTATGTGTTTAATAGAGCTGGTCCGGCACTTAGCTCTACCTACCTAGATAGGTGAGACCTCTGCCTTTGGCAGTAAAAAATAACTGCCTATGGTAGAAAGGGGGGAGAAATTTGGCTTTAAAGCTTAAGGAAAAAGAGACCATAGTTGAGGATCTGCACGAGAAGTTTTTCAGGTCTGAAGCTGTAATTATGACTCGGTTTTCAGGTCTCGACGTTGCTGGTGCCAATGAACTTCGAAGGAAGCTCAGGGAGTCAGGTGCCGAGTTCAAGGTATCAAAAAATACTCTTTTTAAAAGGGCCATAAAGGGCACGTCGGCAGAAGTGCTTTTAGATCAGTTTTTAGGCCCTAATGCCGTGGCCTTTGCCTCTGAAGATCCAGTGTCTATGGCCAAGGTTTTGGTGGAGTTCGCAAAGAAGAGTGAGATCCTTGAGATCCGTAGCGGCGTTTTGAATGGAAAATTCATTGACGTTGCCCAAATCCAGGCCTTGTCAGAACTGCCAAGCCGGGAGGTTCTGCTTGCAAAGCTGCTCACAGTTTTTGTCGCTGTTCCTACAGGTCTTGTCAGGGCCCTGTCAGGTATACCGCGAAAGCTGCTCTATGCCTTAAGGGCAATTGAAGATCAGAAAAATGATGACAATTGAATAAGTGGTTCTGCTCAAATCAAAAAGCCCGAGATGCAAGGCGCCGAAATCAGCTCAAGGCTCAAAGCTCAAAGCTCAAAGGGCGATCGTAATCAACCCCTTTCAGCTTCAGGCTTTCAGCTCTTATGCAACGCCGCAGATTGGGTTTTTTCAGCGGAATCATAGATAGTTAATAAGGAGACTGAAATGACTATTTCCAAAGAGGATGTAATCGAATTTATTTCTAATATGACAGTGCTTGAACTCTCTGAGCTAGTCAAGGAGTTGGAGGATAAGTTTGGTGTAAGTGCAGCGGCGCCGGTCGCAGTAGCGGCCGGCGGTGCAGTTGCCGGTGAAGGGGGCGGTGCCCCTGCTGAGGAACAGACAGAGTTCGATGTTGTCCTAGTAGAATTCGGCGACCAGAAGATCAAGGTAATCAAGGAGGTCAGGGCCGTAACAAGCTTGGGCCTTAAGGAAGCTAAAGATCTGGTTGAGAGCGCGCCTAAACCCATCAAAGAAGGTGTTTCCAAAGACGAGGCCGAGAAGATAAAGGAACAGGTCGAGAGTGTCGGCGCAAAGGTAGAGATAAAATAACCAGGAAATATTCACAACGATATAAAAAATTGCGCATTCAATGCCGGTTGCCGCTCGATCATCTTGTATGGGCGTGGATAAACCCCGCCCATACATTTCAGGTTTTCCCCAATTGTCAATAATGTGCAACGAAAAACGCTACCCCGAGGCAGTACTCTATGACAAAAAATCAAGCACTACCCGTGAGAAAGAATTTTGGTCGTGTAAAAAAAGTCATTGATATTCCAAACTTAATCGAGATGCAGCAGCGTTCCTACGCCAAGTTTTTGCAAAAAGATGTGGCTCCGGAAGCCAGAGAGGATGTGGGGATTCAGGCAGCATTTCAAAGCGTCTTTCCGATAACGGATTTCACAGGTGCATCTTCTATTGAATTTGTTCAATATTCTATAGGTGAGCCCAAATACTCTGAGGAAGAATGTCTTTCCCGTGGCGTGACCTATGAGTCGCCGGTGAAGATGGTGGCGCGACTCCTTTCTTATGACGTAGATAAAGAAAGCGGAGTACAAAGTATACGGGATATCAAGGAACAGCAGATTTACTTTGGCGCAATTCCCCTTATGACCAGAACCGGCACCTTTATTATTAATGGTACTGAGCGAGTAGTGGTCAGCCAGCTTCAGCGTTCTCCAGGGGTGTTTTTTGACCACGACAAGGGAAAGACACATGCCAGTGGGAAATTGCTTTACTCAGCCAGAGTCATCCCGGTCCGTGGTTCCTGGATAGACTTAGAGTTTGATCCCAAAGACATCTTGCATGTCCGGATAGATCGCAGGCGGAAATTCCCTGTAACAGTGTTGCTGAAAGCCATGGGCTACAGCACTGAAGATTTGCTAAGTATTTTTTATAACTGGGATACGTATGTAATTGATGGTAAATTTCTGTATCGCAGGGTGAATACAGAGACCATGTTAGGCCAGAAGGCTACTCTGGACGTGGTGAATCCCGATACAGGCGATATCCTTTTACGCAAGAATCGCAAGTTTTCCCGGACCATGATGAAGAAGTTTGAGGAATCAGGTGTCATCATGGTACCTGTTGAAGAAGATGATCTAATAGAAAAGATCGCAGCCCTTGATGTGGTAAATCCTGAAACCGGGGAGGTGTTGATTCCCATGAACTCTCCGGTCACGAAAAAGGATTTGGCGCTTTTGAGGGAGAGTGGAATCACAGAGTTGCAGGTCCTGTTTATCGATGGCATCAAGGTAAGTTCTTCCATAAGGGACACGTTATGTCAGGACAAGACACAGAATCAGGAAGAGGCCATTATAGAGGTTTTCCGGAGGCTCCGTCCCGGTAGTCCCCCGATACCCGAGGTGGCTGAGAAGTTTTTTAATTCTCTTTTTTTCAACCCCGGCACCTATGACCTTTCAGAGGTAGGCCGTTATAAGATCAATCAGAGGCTGGGCATGGATTTGCTTCTTTCCCTGAAAGTCCTTACGACTGAGGACATAATGGAAACTGTGAGGGAGTTGGTCCGTTTAAAGGATCGGCAGGGGCCGGTAGATGACATAGATCATCTGGGCAACCGCCGGGTCAGATCAGTGGGTGAGCTTATAGAGAATCAGTACAGGATCGGACTGGTCCGGATGGAGCGGGCTATCAAAGAGAGAATGACCCTTCAGGAAGTTGAGGCGTTAATGCCTAATGATTTGGTAAACCCTAAACCCGTTACTTCTGTCATCAAGGAGTTTTTCGGCTCCAGTCAGCTTTCCCAGTTCATGGATCAGACCAATGCGCTGGCAGAAATCACTCACAAGCGAAGGTTATCTGCTTTGGGGCCGGGTGGCCTGTCCAGGGAGAGGGCCGGCTTTGAGGTGCGAGATGTACATCCCACTCATTATGGGAGGATTTGTCCCATTGAAACACCTGAAGGTCCAAATATCGGACTGATAGTTTCTCTGAGTTCCTTTGCCAGAATAAACAGGTATGGTTTTGTGGAGACTCCTTACCGTAAGGTTGAGGACCGCAGGACTACAGGGAAAGTGGCCTATATGACTGCTATTGAAGATGAAAAGGAGACTATCGCACAGGCAACAGTCAGTCTTGATGATGACGGATATATTATTGATGACAATGTTGGTGCCAGGAGAATGGGCGAGTTCGTTATTGTCCCGGCAGAGGAGGTTACTGCCATAGACGTGGCCCCCAACCAGTTGGTCAGTGTTTCCGCAGGTCTTATACCATTTCTGGAAAATGATGATGCAAACAGGGCCTTGATGGGTTCCAACATGCAGCGGCAGGCAGTTCCTCTGCTGGTTTCAGAGGCTCCGCTCGTTGGTACCGGGATGGAGAAAATAGTGGCCATGGATTCCGGTGTGACTGTAATTGCAAAAAGGGACGGATATATTGAAGACGTCGATGCTACACGCTTGGTAGTGGTTTACGATGAGGATGAGTCCAAGGAACTACCGGTAGAGGTCGAGATACATAAATTCACCAAGTACCAGAAATCCAATCAGACAACAACACTCAATCAAAGACCAATAGTGATTCCAGGGCAGAAATTTAAAAAAGGAGACGTTCTTGCAGATGGTCCATCTACTGACAATGGAGAACTGGCATTAGGTAAGAATGTTGTAGTGGCTTTTATGCCTTGGCGAGGCTACAATTTTGAAGATGCAATGGTCGTGAGTGAACGTCTGGTCAAAGAAGATGTTTACACATCGATACATATTGAGGAATTTGAGTTGGAGGCCAGGGACACTAAGCTGGGTAAGGAGGAGATAACCCGCGACATACCTAATGTAGGGGAAGACGCCCTCAGTGATCTGGACGACAGCGGCATAATACGTATAGGGGCAGAGGTTAAGTCCGGAGACATACTTGTAGGCAAGGTTACACCAAAGGGAGAGACCCAGCTTACTCCCGAGGAGAAGCTCCTTCGGGCCATCTTTGGTGAGAAGGCAGGAGACGTAAAGGATACATCTCTCAGGGTGCCGCCGGGAATCCATGGTGTGGTGATAGATGCTAAGGTTTTTTGCCGCAGAGGTGTGGAAAAAGACGAACGGATCCAGGCCATTGAGGACATTGAAATAGCACGTGTACTTAAGGATCAGGTGGACGAGATCAATGTGATTCGTCGGACTGCTCTTAAAAAGCTGGAGAGTCATCTCGGGGGGCAGAAGGCATCGGTTTCTATAATAGACAGTAAGGGCAAGGTCTATCTTGAGGCTGGGGATGAGATTACAAGTGATATGCTCTGGAAGATACCTATCCATCGTTTGGGAGATCTCATGCTGGAGGGTCGCAGGAGCCTGATTCCTGTAGTGAGTGATGTGCTGTCCTGGTATGAGGGTGAGGTCCAACGAATAACCACATACTTTGAGGGTAAAATTGAGCGTCTGAAGAAGGGGGATGACCTTCCGCCAGGTGTGATTAAGATGGTCAGAGTCTGTGTGGCAATGAAGCGGAAGCTGGCTGTAGGTGACAAGATGGCCGGGCGTCATGGCAACAAAGGTGTGGTTTCTAATATCGTGCCGATAGAGGATATGCCATATTTCGCAGACGGTACTCCGGTTGACATTGTTTTGAATCCCCTGGGCGTACCTTCACGGATGAATGTGGGTCAGCTTTTGGAGATCCATCTGGGTTGGGCTGCAAAAAATCTCGGGGCACAACTGGCTGAGTTGGCAAAAGATTATAAGATCGACAAGATCAAGAAAAGAATGGCCAATATCTATTCGCAAGACGAGCTGAATGCCTTGATAAGCGGCATGGATGACGAACAGTTGCGAAATCTTGCCTTGAGCCTTGAACAGGGCGTACCGGTTGCAACTCCGGTGTTTGACGGAGCACATGAGGACCAGATCCGCAAGCTCCTGGTAGAGTCAGGACAATCAGAACTTGGCGAGGTGATTCTTTACGATGGTTATACTGGAGAGGCTATAGCCGAGCCGGTCACTGTCGGGGTCATGTATGTATTGAAACTTCACCACTTAGTGGATGATAAGATACATGCCCGCTCTACAGGTCCATATTCTCTGGTCACGCAGCAGCCCCTTGGAGGAAAGGCCCAGTTTGGGGGGCAGCGATTGGGTGAGATGGAGGTGTGGGCCATGGAGGCCTACGGCGCTGCTTATTCTCTTCAGGAGTTCCTGACAGTCAAGTCCGACGATGTAGTCGGAAGATCCAGGATGTATGAAAAGATCGTAAAGGGCAACAATTTCCTTGAGGCGGGTCTTCCCGAGTCCTTTAATGTCCTGGTGAAGGAACTTCAGGGTTTGTGTATGGATGTAGAGTTGCAGGAGTGATACGGGGGTTTTACTGAATGGAAGATCTTCTTTCTCTTTTTACAAAGCCAAAAGATCCTTTAAGCTTTAAATCAGTCAGGATTTCTCTGGCCTCTCCTGAGAAAATTCTCGGGAGGTCAAATGGAGAGGTAAAGCAGCCTGAGACGATCAATTACCGGACCTTTAAGCCGGAACGGGAAGGCCTTTTTTGTGCAAAGATTTTTGGCCCTGTAAAGGATTATGAGTGCCTGTGCGGAAAGTACAAGCGCATGAAGCACCGGGGCGTCATCTGCGAAAAATGCGGAGTTGAGGTCATCCAGTCAAAAGTCCGGCGGGAGCGGATGGCCCACATTTCCCTGGCAGCTCCGGTAGCTCATATATGGTTTTTAAAGAGCCTTCCCAGCAAAATCGGCGCTCTTTTGGATTTGAGTTTGAAAGAGCTCGAAAGGGTCCTGTACTTTGAGTCACACATAGTGATCGAATCGGAGATGCCGGACATCCCTGTGGGCACTCTTATGTCCGATGAGGCCTATTTCAAGAATGAGGAGCAATTCGGCGATAAGTTTGAGGTAGATATAGGAGCGGAAGCAATACATTTGATGTTAAAGCGTCTCGATCTGGATGCCCTGTCCGTGGAACTCCGTGGAGAGATGCTCAAGACCCGTTCAGAAGCCAAAAGGAAGAAGCTCGGCAAGCGACTGAGGGTCATTGAGGCCTTTCGTGATTCAGGTAACCAGCCTGAATGGATGATTCTAAGCGTTATTCCGGTCCTTCCTCCGGATCTGAGACCTCTGGTCCCCCTGGATGGAGGGCGATTTGCCACATCGGACCTCAATGACCTTTATCGCAGGGTCATCAATCGGAATAATCGACTCAAGAAGCTTAAAGAGCTGGACGCCCCGGACATCATCATCCGTAATGAAAAAAGGATGCTCCAGGAGGCAGTGGATGTCCTTTTTGATAATGGCCGGAGGGGCCGGGTAGTTACAGGGCCGAACAAACGTCCTTTGAAATCATTATCAGATATGCTGAAGGGCAAGCAGGGGCGTTTTCGTCAAAACCTCCTTGGAAAGAGGGTCGATTACTCAGGACGTTCGGTCATTGTAGTAGGTCCGGAACTCAGGCTTCATCAGTGCGGTCTGCCAAAGCGGATGGCAATAGAGCTCTTTAAGCCCTTTATTTACAATAAGCTCGAAGAAAAGGGGCTTGTTACCACTATCAAGAGTGCAAAAAAAATGGTGGAAAAGGAGGCCCCGGAGGTATGGGATGCCCTTGATGAGGTTGTAAGGGAGCATCCTATTTTGTTGAATCGTGCTCCCACTTTACACCGTTTGGGTATTCAGGCCTTTGAGCCCATACTCATTGAAGGTAAGGCCATTCAGCTCCATCCATTGGTGTGCGTTGCATACAATGCGGATTTCGATGGGGACCAGATGGCAGTCCATGTCCCCCTGTCAGTAGAGGCCCAGACAGAAGCAAGGGTGCTCATGATGTCAACCAACAACCTGCTTTCTCCTGCCCATGGAGAGCCTATCATCATGGCTACTCAGGATATAGTCCTTGGCATATATTACATGACCAGGGACAGGTTAAATGCAAAGGGTGAAGGCAAGGTATTTGGTTCCAGGGAAGAGGTANGTGCGTTGCATACAATGCGGATTTCGATGGGGACCAGATGGCAGTCCATGTCCCCCTGTCAGTAGAGGCCCAGACAGAAGCAAGGGTACTCATGATGTCAACCAACAACCTGCTTTCTCCTGCCCATGGAGAGCCTATTATCATGGCTACTCAGGATATAGTCCTTGGTATATATTATATGACCAGGGACAGGTTAAATGCAAAGGGTGAAGGCAAGATATTTAGTTCCAGGGAAGAGGTGCTACTTGCGTGGGAGGCGGGTGTTGTTCATCTACAGGCCAGGATTAAGGTCAGGATTCGAGGCGAGCTGACAGAGACTACTGTGGGCCGGGTGATCCTCTCGGACATTCTACCTGAGGAGGTGCCTTTTTCTATTATTAATAAGACCATGCGCAAGAAGGACCTTGCCGGACTCATTAATGAGAGTTACCGCAAAGCAGGGGCCAAGAAGACAGTAATTTTGGCGGATCGCCTCAAGGACATGGGATATCGCTTCGCCANCTACTTGCGTGGGAGGCGGGTGTTGTTCATCTACAGGCCAGGATTAAGGTCAGGATTCGAGGCGAGCTGACAGAGACTACTGTGGGCCGGGTGATCCTCTCGGACATTCTACCTGAGGAGGTGCCTTTTTCTATTATTAATAAGACCATGCGCAAGAAGGACCTTGCCGGACTCATTAATGAGAGTTACCGCAAAGCAGGGGCCAAGAAGACAGTAATTTTGGCGG
>NKAJ01000247.1_pt1 | contig 10974 bp, 14 predicted proteins | sample 1556001 | NCBI WGS metagenome assembly NKAJ01 (sample SAMN06204642, study PRJNA360343) | marine sediment metagenome | isolation source: Jiulong cold seep at northern South China Sea | place: China: South China Sea, Jiulong cold seep | collected 2013-06 | reverse complement strand
GGTATGAGGGCGGCAAAATCAGCAGACGATTCCAGAATGGCAACCGCCTTTTGTACATCGCTTAGCGCCTCATACATCTGGGCTGTCCTCAGGGTATGCCAACCCGGATTCACGGGACCCACACCCTTACCCACTGACCGGCTCTCGAGAATGGCCCTCGTCACGAACAGCTTGGCACCTGCTGCCGCATCCCTCAATGAATGTCCTGTTGCCAGGAATACTGTCAGGGCCGCCGAATAGGTGCATCCGGCACCATGTGTCCCACCCTTGACCAGTTCACCATCAATTAGTGTAAAATCCAGCCCGTCATAGAGCAGGTCAGACCCGTCAAGATGCCCGCCCGTGATGATGATGGCATTGGCCCCCGCATCTACTATACAGCGGGCGGCTTCCTTCGCATCCTGCCAGTCATCTACCTTTATCCCGGCAAGCACTCCTGCTTCATGAATATTAGGAGTCACCACCCTTGACAGGGGGATGAGTTTCTCCTGCAAAGTTTTCACGGCATCACTTTGCAGCAGGCTGCCTCCCGCTTCTGCAGCCATGACCGGGTCGACCACCAGGGGTATCCCGTATTCCCTGACCATTTCTGCAACGGTCAGGATAATGTCAGAAGATGAGAGCATACCGGTCTTGGCATGGGCAATATCCATATCCGATGCCACAGCCCTTATCTGGGATGCAATAACAGGCGGCGGAAGGTCATGGATATCCAGCACTCCGGTAGTGTTCTGGGAGGTAATTGAGGTGAGAGCACATGTGCCGTGGGCTCCCAGAGCTGCAAAGGTCTTCAGGTCAGCCTGTATGCCAGCACCACCGCCGGAATCAGAGCCGGCAATGGTCATTACTACCGGATACTTTCCCATAATATCACTTCAGGTTAATCCATAATGTGTTATTTGTAGCATTATTTACTCTACATTAGTTATCTCAAGCAATACCTCAAAAAAATATCCGGAACCGTAGTCAACATTTGTCCTAACGGTACCTGTGACCACGACATTGTCGCCGCTTGATACTACAAAGGAATTCGGGCAACTAGCCTTCAACTGTCCTGAGCCATCGTCCAATGTAAGGAACAATTCACTAATGAGCGGAGTAGATTTCACTACCACCGCAGTCACTTTCACTTCCTGTCCTGACAGGGTTGCAGCATTTGAAATAATGTCTGCGATTTGCGTACTTCCTTCGACTGGCGTGACATTGATGTCATACGTAACAACATTATTGTTAGCACTGCCATGGGGTGAATCTATGGTAGTAGTGGATGACCCATCCGAAATAGAATCCGCCATAAGCAGAACGTCGAATGTTTTACCCAACGATGTGCTAGGGAAGTTTATCATCAAATTGCCCGAGGCAGTGATCTCAGTGCCATTCTCAAACGAAGTTGTGTATCCTGCTATCCACATACTTTTGTTCTCATCAGTCACTTCTATGTAAGTATAGCCTTTGACATCCAAAGTTTGGTTGACTGTGCCTGAAATCTGGATATAGTTATATGCATAAGGATTAGACAGCACCTCACCGATTGAAACATCCACAACTGTTTCAGGGGCTGAGGAAGGCGAAAATGTATTACTGGCATCTGGTTCATTATCGGTGCAGCCTGAAACCAATAGCCCTGTCAGAACTATACAAGTTATCAATGTGATGGTGAATATATTTTTCATGTAATGTCCTCGATATTATGTTTTAAGTCCGAAAAGCCATAATTGCTTGGTTAAAACTCACTTTTATACATAAACGTTGTTATAATATTGAGCGTTTTATGGGTCGAACATTCAGCCATATCATGGCATGGAACGAAGAACACCGTCGAGGCATCTGGAAAGGACCGTACTCACTGGATTATTTCAACCAGTATGCACCATCTTCAGGTACTATACTGGATGTTGGTTGCGGTATTGGTAGATATGCCATACCTCTGGTAATGAAGGGATATAATGTGATGGGGATAGATGTCTCATTGGTTGCCCTGAGTGAACTGGGTGTGGCGAAACGGCGCCGGAGTATTGAGATGGACCTGGTGGCAGCTGATACATGCCATCTGCCTTTTCAGGATAATATATTCAAGGGGATGATTTGTTTTGGGGTTTTACAACATTTGCTTGAAGCTGAGAGAAGAGCAGCATTGGATGAGTTCAACAGGATTTTGATACCAGGTGGCATACTTGTAATGGAAGTGCTGGGCAGGGAGGATATGCGAATGGGCGGATATGAAGTAGAACCTTTCACATACAGGCGGGACACGGGTTCAGTGTATCATTATTTCAACATTTTCGAGTTGTTCGGGTTACTCAAGGACTTTGATGTGTTGGATATCAAAGAAGAAAGGAATATTAAGAACCTGGGTGGCTCAAAACGCCTGAGACATACAATATCTGCAGCTGCAAAGGCGACAGAAAGAGATAAATAATTTGCTACTGAATATAATAATTGAGAAATATCTATATACATAGTATGTACATAGTATGAAACAAAAAAACGGATGGAATTTAACGATGAAACGTATAATCATAATGTTGCTGCTAGCTTTAATTGCAACATCACTAATTTCCTTTGGTCCTGCAAGTGCTGATTCGCCAAGATATCTTCACATAACTGAGATGACCATGGAACCACAAGGACCTCATGCTTCATTTACTGTTGAATATGAACTGGATTTTATTGCCCGGTTATATGTACTTTTCCTGGGCAGCGGAAACATTGAACCTGCCATCAACGACATGTTCTACGATTTTGATGAGATAAAAATAATCAGCATTAAAGAAAATCATGCCAAGGTATTGGCGTACAACGTAGGATACCAAGACGATGATATTGGTGGTGTTTATTTCTATGATTCCTATATGTTAGGTGCCACAGTAGACACTTTTATCGTGTTCCCTGACAGTGAGAATCCAGAACGGTTATATAATGTCGCATTAACACCCAACGTGTTTATGAGGCCGGCTGAATAGACTAACCTATCTCTTTCTCTTTTTTTTCGTCTTTTTGTTATCGAAGACTGAGGGCAGATGTACCATATAGGTACCATCTTCCTTCATTGCCATGATGATTTCCTTGCGTTCCAACAATGCATCAAGATTGAGTTCATAGGAACCAGGACCCATTATCCTTACTGATTCAATACGGTCTTCGTCAGGTTCTTGTTCAACTGTTTCTTTTTCTTCAATTCCATGGTCAACCATGAACTCATCGATTTCTTTCAAGAACTTCTTTGCAGGTTCGCGCTTCACATCATCGGCTACTGTATCGGACGGTGGTGCTTCTGGCTCTTCACGGACATAGAGGAACTTATTCCAGCCGCAGTTGGGGCATCCGTTAAGTATCTCCACGGCTCCATCCGTGAAAATGTTCTCACACCTGGTACATTTATGGGGCATATTTCCACTCTGCTATGAAATTCTGTGTTTTTCATCACTGGGACGAAACCAGTGCACTGATAAGGTCCCTGTCTTTTTTCAGGGTCTTTAATTGGTTTGCAGGGCCGATGACCGTTAATCTGGTCCTGATGACAGTTTTTCTGAATAATTTATCTAATAGTTTCTGGTTCTTTTTACTCGGATAACTCTCTATNTAATTGGTTTGCAGGGCCGATGACCGTTAATCTGGTCCTGATGACAGTTTTTCTGAATAATTTATCTAATAGTTTCTGGTTCTTTTTACTGGGATAACTCTCTATCTCAATACCTGCAAAATCATCAGGAGTAATCTCTGTCATGGTCATTTCGATAAGTTTAGCTTCTTCTGAAGGAGTCAGTCCTCTCTCAAGTACCAGTATCTTACCTTCCTTGACCCCGTCAAGTATCATCCGTATCTTCTCCATGGCTGTCAGTCGAGACAGTTTATCTTCAGATATAAGGTCCATTTGTACGCCAATCATGATATCACCCGAAATGGTCTGCAATCTCTTCATAGAGAGTATCTATANTATCTCAATACCTGCAAATTCATCAGGAGTAATCTCTGTCATGGTCATTTCGATAAGTTTAGCTTCTTCTGAAGGAGTCAGTCCTCTCTCAAGTACCAGTATCTTACCTTCCTTGACCCCGTCAAGTATCATCCGTATCTTCTCCATGGCTGTCAGTCGAGACAGTTTATCTTCAGATATAAGGTCCATTTGTACGCCAATCATGATATCACCCGAAATGGTCTGCAATCTCTTCATAGAGAGTATCTATATTCTGTCCATTCAGCGCTGATATGGGTACCATTGGATGTTGGGGGAAAGCACTACGTATCCTTGCCGGAGAAGATTCAGGCAGGTCTATCTTGTTGGCCGCGATGAGCAGTGGCAGATTTCTGGCTTCCATATTGCCTATAACGGTCACATTCACCTGGGTGAATGGGTCCTCGGTGGCATCCATTACAAGGATGACCCCATCAAGGTCTTCCAGCCATTTTACAGCTTCTATAATGCCTTCCGTAGCTTCCTTTGCCCTTCGCTTTGCCTCTTCTTCTTCTAACCCATGAGCCATGAAATCATGGAAATCTATCTTGGTAGCCAGCCCGGGTGTATCCACAATATCCAGGGTGACCTTTGAACCGTTAGATTCAATAGTAACACCTTCACGGCGGCGAGCCCGCCGGGTCTCATGTGGGACTTCAGAGACCGCGCCCATGGCATCTCCGGTCCAATCCCTGATAATTCTATTTGCCAGTGTAGTTTTTCCCGCATTGGGCGGACCATATATTCCAATCCGTGCTACCTTCTTTTTAAATATACTTTTAAATACTGAAGATAAATTTTTTTTTACTTTTTTTATTAATCCCATTCATGTTCCTCCTTATGTATCCCCTCACGGGATTATTTTAATTTTATCTAATATTTATTTTGATATAGTTGAATTTATCGCTATTTCTGCGATATTTACACCCTAGTCACCAATCTTACTAGGGTTCCCCGTGTTTCCCTGTGACGTCAAGTTGTTTTTTAGAGGGGGATGGAGAAGAAATATCTGGTGTTATAATGAGGGTACCGTCTGGTCTGATAGTAATTCCTACATTCGTGCCGTTNCGGTCAATACTGTCAGAGACAATGCGCAGGTGGAGTGCATCCCTGGCATCCATGGTGGTCAGTTTCCTGTTTATAGTATGCAGTGCTTTTTCAATGTCTTTTTTCATTCCTATTGCCATATTTGCCAGTTCGAGTCATACGAACAGCAGTATCTTCAATAATCTCGGGTCCAATGAGTTTGTAGGTGATTTACCTGATGATCTGTTTTTGTTCGGTAGAGATACGCGGTGATATTAATTCAATCATATTGAACCCTGCTATTATATGATGCAATAATCTCCCTTACCAGAGGTTCCCCGTGTTTCCCTGTGACGTCAAGTTGTTTTTTAGAGGGGGATGGAGAAGAAATATCTGGTGTTATAATGAGGGTACCGTCTGGNTTACTAGGGTTCCCCGTGTTTCCCTGTGACGTCAAGTTGTTTTTTAGAGGGGGATGGAGAAGAAATATCTGGTGTTATAATGAGGGTACCGTCTGGTCTGATAGTAATTCCTACATTCGTGCCGTTGGTCACGCTTACTCTATCTGCCCATCTTTTTGGAAGGGAAACCATATACGTAGACCCTCCTGTCCGCTGAATTTTACGAATATCCATATTTTCATCAAGTTATATATTGAATATATATAATATGTGATAAATACATATAAGTTTCGGACATTTGTTTATTGGGCTATTTGTATTTTATACAAAGTACTAATTTGGTAATGTGAAAAATCAGACAATACCTTCAAATTAGTATCGTAATTTCGGAGCCGTTTGAATAGTAAGATTCTTATTTACCTAGCATGTATCAATATGTTGATGTCTGAAAATTTACCTGGGTCGATTGAAGACATTATTGAACGTAGCAGGGACATATTGTCTATTGAAATGGGATGCGATGATGTGCATTTATATTGCACCACTGGTAAGATTAGATTGTGGTTTGGCAGGCTGACCAGTCGTGATGTGATAGCGGCAGTATTGCAGTGTTTTGCAAAGATTGATCCTTCTTTTAACCATGAAAAGGAGATTATCTGTGACTATGATAGAATCCCGGTATATGAAAACCATGATTATACCTTGATGTCATACGGGAAAACTGATGGTGGGTACCGTGCCCTGTTCAATATCCAGTTCTCAAAACAGTATGCACTAAATCATTTCATTGAAAGTATCGTAAGAGAACTCATAAATGGTGATCTAGACAAGACGATTCACTGGAATGGAAGCATAGACAGAATAATTTTGATTAGTAAGGAACTGGAATCAATTGATAGCTGGAAGATCTCAAAAGTGGAATATAAGGATGAAGAATGACACCAAAAAGAAAATTTGCGAAAAGGGTTGACGAGATTGATATTTCAGGGATAAGGAAGATATTTGAGTCTGCCGGACCGAATTCTGTTAATATGGGTCTCGGACAGCCCGACTTTGACACACCAGACCACATTAAACAGGCGGCCATTGACGCAATTATAGAAGGGTTCACAGGATATACTCCTAACCTGGGGATACCTGAACTGAGGTACGCATTGTGTGATAAGTTCAGGCGGGACAACAATTTCGTAGTAGCCCCTGATGACATTATCATCACGTCAGGCGCATCCGAAGCACTCCATATCGCTCTGTTGGCGCTGGTGGAATCAGGGGATGAAGTGCTGGTCCCTGATCCCGGCTTCGTGTCCTATGCAGCTCTTAGCGAATTTGCAGGGGGTAAAGTGGTAGGTGTGCCGCTGAGCGAGAACTTTACCCTTACTGCTGATAATGTGGCAGAACATATCACTGACAGGACCAGGGTGCTTTTTATCAATTCTCCATCCAATCCTACTGGAAGTGTGCAGACACGGGATGAGATAAAGGACCTGTGCCAGTTGGCAGAGGACCACAATATCACAATAATATCTGATGAGGTGTATGAACATTTCATATATTCGGGCGAGCATGTTAGTCCTGCCAGTTTATACGAAAATACGGTAACCATTAATGCCACTTCAAAGACCTATGCCATGACCGGGTGGAGACTGGGTTATGTGGCCGCACCCCATGACATCACTGAGCAGATGGTCAAGGCTCACCAGTATGTGCAGGCGTGTGCAAACAGTATCGCCCAAAAAGCTGCATTGGCAGCAATAACCGGCCCACAGGACTGCGTAACTGATATGTACAATAGCTTTTTACGCCGCCGTGACCTGTTAATAAAGGGGCTGAAGGATATCGGTATTAAGTGCGTTGAACCCCAGGGCGCCTTCTATGCATTCCCGGAAGTTGAAAATTCCATGGAAGCTGTCCAGAAACTGCTGGAAGCAGGAGTTATTACCGCGCCTGGCGAGGCATTTGGACCAAGGGGGGCTGGTCATATTCGGCTTTCATATGCCACCGGCGACGAGGATATCCAGCGGGCACTGGACATAATGAGGCAGGTGCTGTAGCAAAATGATCATAGGGGCATCATCTTTTGCATCCACACTTGAGGAATTGATAGCTGAAGTTGACTCCGTGGAACTGTACATTCCCAAGATGGGTTTATATGAGGGACGTGAACTTCAGCATGACCGTGTAGAGGCTGTTAAGGATGTATTGTCTACGTCCAGCGGAATTACATCTGTGCATGCCCCATATTATGCTGATGCACAAACATATCCCAAACCTCTACGTGTGGATACGGCACACATGAATGGTTCCGATTTTAAGCTCATTGAAGAATCTATTGAAATCGCTGCATATTTTCAGTCAAATGTTATGGTAGTGCATCCAGGTCTTGTAGGAAATGATCGGCAGGGAAGTTTTGACAAAATGGTAGATAACCTTAAACGTCTGGCAGGGTTTGCAGAGGAGCACGGCATAGTGCTGGGCCTGGAAAATAAGGAGGGTACTGCTCCCGGCAACCTGTGCTGTGAAGCAGCTGAATTGGTAAAGGCTGTGGAGAAAGTGGATTCAGGCAATCTGGGCGTTACCTTTGATGTGGGGCATGCCAACCTGACCTCAGGGGGCGATTCCGGGCTGGTGAGAGCGTTCATGGAGATGGTACGGGAATGGGTGGTGCATGTGCATGTACACGATAATATGGGAGTATGGACCGGGGAGTACGATGGTGATATACACATGGCCCCCGGAACCGGCACGGTGGACCTGTCAGTGATAGGCGAATTAGGGTATGGCGGAATACACAACCTGGAAGTGTTCTCCATAGAGGATGTGATATCTGGCAGGGAGAGGCTGCTGGCGCTATAAAATATCATTTTAATCTTTGTGTGGCATCAGAGAGGGCCAGGGGCCAAACTGATTCTGCCTCCCCCACTATGTATAAAAAAATCTATAACAATTCACAGTATAATCATTACAATGTGAAAGATGTCAACTTAATCTTTGAAAAGCAACTGTTACATTATCTGCTCCTCATAATCCTATTGGGTTTAACATATCTTATCAGCAGAACAGGAGATTTTTTCGCAGGCCAGTATTATGGTATCAACACAATAATCTGGTTCTATCTTTCAATTGCCTTTCCTGTAATACACCAGGTTTATGTGTGGTTCTGCTGGAGAACTCAACTGCACTATTCCCTGGTCACGAGGATATTTGGCGCCCGGGGATTTACTTTTTATTCAATCGGTTTTTTTACGTTAGCTCTTGTTAGGATTATTTTTGTGATCATCTTAGCCATATCCAACAGGAACTCATTCTATTATAACCAGTTTTCACTGAACATCCTGGCATTTATAATTGCCATATTGGCTGTTTATCTATTTTATTCGGTAGGCAGGTATTTCAAAATGAAACGTGCATTGGGCATTGACCATTTTGACAATTCTTATGGGGACAGGCCGCTGGTAAAAGAAGGAATTTATAGATTTGTCGATAATGGGATGTACCTATTCGGTGTTGCAATAATCTGGCTACCCGGGCTTGTTTATGCATCTAAGGCTGCCCTGCTGTCTGCCCTCTTCACTCATCTTTACATTTGGGTTCATTACTATTGCACAGAGAAACCTGACATGAAGAGAATTTATACAGTGGACTGATTTAACAAAAACCTTTATCTCCCTCTCCCCCCATAAATCTCCCAGCAACCATGAAAAAGAAACTCTACGTACCTCATCCCGGACATTTTGAAGGGCTTGAGCAATTACTGGCCAACTCCAAGGACATTTATTCAATTTACATGGCAGGTTCGCCGGATTACATCGGCACGGGCCGCGTCAATCTCGGGCATGCAAGTCTTGAGGAAATCGCCAAACATACCCAATACTGCCATAATAAAGGTGTCAAGATAGAAATAGTACTGAACAGTTCGTGCATGGGCGGCCAGCAGTTGACTACTGAAGGTTACAATCTCCTACACTGGTACCTTTCAAACCTGGAGGACATCGGTGTGGACACTGTTGTGGTGGCAGACCCTTACATTATAGAAATGTTAGACCAGGAGTTCAATATACCGTCTGTAGTCAGTGTATTGGCATTTGTGGACAGCTCCCAGAAAGCTGAGTTCTTTGAACAACTGGGTGCTTCGTCCATTGTAATTGATTCTAACGTGAACCGTCATTTCGATGTACTGGAAGCTATCAAGGATGCAGTGGACTGCGAACTCAAACTGCTTGTCAATGAAGGATGCCTGTACCGCTGCCCGTTCAGGTATGCCCATTTTAATTTCTTCTCCCATGTTAACGGACCGCCACCCCGTCCCAATGTACAGGATGACTATTATTACTACAAGTGCCTCTCGCTGCGCATCAACGACCCGTCCCTTATTATCAAATCACCATTTATCAGGCCGGAAGACCTAGAGGAATATGCCCATATTACAGACGTTTTTAAGATAGGGGGGCGCTCCCATTTATTGAACTGGATACTGAACTGTGTAGACGCCTATGCCAATGAGAGTTATGATGGCAACCTGATGGACCTGATGGATTGCCCTAAGGACCTTATCGACCTTTTTAACATTCCTAACAAAGCCCTGGACGGTGCTATCCAACAATGGAAGACGCACAGTACTGTGTGCCACACCTGTGGATATTGCAATCGCCTGGCAGATAAGGTTACGCAGATATATAGCCGCATGGGCACTCCTGNTGGGGGGCGCTCCCATTTATTGAACTGGATATTAAACTGTGTAAACGCCTATACCAATGAAAGTTATGACGGCAACCTGATGGACCTGATGGACTGCCCGAAGGACCTTGTCGACCTGTTCAACATTCCTAACAAGGCCCTGGACGGTGCTATCGAGCAGTGGAAGACGCACAGTACTGTGTGCCACACCTGTGGATATTGTGAGCGCCTGGCAGATAAAGTTACACAGATGTATAGCCGCATGGGCACTCCTGATGAAAAGCTTGAGCAATGGACTACATTAACGAAAAAAGGGATTGATACATTATGACCCTGGATAATCTTCTAAAAACAAGAGCTAACCTGGAGGAAGGTATCAGGCAGCTTATCGGTCGGGCAGTAATGGTTATTGAACTTGACCTGTTTGCACTTCCCTGTGGCTGTTCGGGATACACAGCCAATACCCGTGGCCTGGCTTTGGACGACCTGGAAGTGTTTGAGGAACATTTCCTNAACTTGACCTGTTTGCACTTCCCTGCGGCTGTTCGGGATATACGGCCAATACCCGTGGCCTGGCTTTGGACGACCTGGAAGTGTTTGAGGAACATTTCCTCAAACTATTAAAGGAAAGTGCAGAAGCTGTGGGTGTATCACCGGGTTTTATATTTGCCAGGATAATTCCGGGCACGCAGGAGATAGCTGCCCTGAATGTACGTGAACTATGCCCCCGCTGCTATTCGGATTTTGCAACAACCAGCGGAAAACGTCCCAGGCCTGATATTTATATATTTCATCTTGTAAAGCGGAAACGGTAGTAAGGTAATTTTGCCCATGGTAGAAAATTAAATATATATGTCCATATAATATATATAAAAAGATAGATGATTTAGAAACAGTAATCATACGAGCGATATTGTA
>NKAJ01002095.1_pt1 | contig 10999 bp, 9 predicted proteins | sample 1556001 | NCBI WGS metagenome assembly NKAJ01 (sample SAMN06204642, study PRJNA360343) | marine sediment metagenome | isolation source: Jiulong cold seep at northern South China Sea | place: China: South China Sea, Jiulong cold seep | collected 2013-06 | reverse complement strand
TACACTGACCTCTTCACCTGCTTCTGCATGGGTTTTCTCTTCGCTTTCAGCCTGAAAAACCTCGGAGATATCACCCTCGTCGCCAACCTCTTCTTCTATAGCTTCCTCGGCTTCACCCATATCCTCCATCCCCAGAAGAATCTCCTCAACAGGGACCTCCTCAGGTTCGGATACACTGACCACCTCATCTAAAGCATCTTCTTTCTTCTCTTCTCCCGATACGAGTTCGTCACTCGTTAGCTTTAACTCCCCAAATGCCTCTATCGCTGACCGTCGATCAGTCACATTTGGAGACATGGCCAGCACTATGGTATCCAGAAAATTCTTACTGTAACTCCGATCGCCGGCTTGCTTTAATGGCTCCAAAATTGGATCCGGCTCGTCATTTGCTGATAATTGAACCCTGACTTGGACGTCTGGGGGTTCCTGTCCTGTCACACATTCATAAACTACGGCACCGAGCTGATAAATATCGGTCCATAACCCGCCTCCCGCTTCATCAGCATACAAATCATCGGATGAATAACCGGAAGGTAAAAGCGTATTTTCGTTTTTGGATTCGCTGTTGATAGCATAACATACGGCCCCGAAGTCGATGAGCATGGCAGAGCCGTCTTTTTTCAAAAAAATTGTATCCGGCCTGATGTCTCTATGATAAATTCCCCTTTCATGTATGTCTTCTAAGCCGTCAAGAATATCTCTCAACCAGAGCTTGATCCGGTCTTCCGGCATAGTGTTGTCCGGCCCCATCTGGTCAAGTTGCTTTCGGAGAGTCACGCCGTCCTCATGTGACATGACCATGTATGCAGTCCCATTAGCCCTAAAATACCTTAATGTCCGCACAATATGTGGATGACTGAACTTGGAGAGAGCTTCTGCTTCTTCCATGAAGTATTTGAGTCCCTTCTGAAAGACATCCTCATCGGAAGAAAATTTGGCAATTATCTCATCGTTTGATTTTCTGATCACTAAATCCCAGGGCAGGAACTCTCTAATGACCACAAGTTGGTTAAGTTTAATATTAGAGGCCCTGTAGGTAATACTAAAGTGATCATATCTCAGGATTTCCTCTATCCTGTACTGTTCAAGTACAGACCAAGGAGCTAAAGCGTATTCTTGTATCACATCGTTGTAGTCAGTCACTGTTTTAATCCTATGACAGTAAACTCGCTTTTGTCCGAAATAATCTGTTGACCATGTTGCTGGACATACTCAATGACAGACAGCTTTCCATACCGGCTATTCATGTCCTTAAATGATGTTTCGGCATAAATCATGGTAATGTTGATTCATTGCAACGATTATTAAAAAAAATTCCCTGAAAGTTCGGACATTGATTATAAAGGACTATGGAGGAAGAAATTAATAAGAATAACCAGAAGCCCATGCTGCTTGCAAATCAAGTATTATCTTTTATTTTAGTAATACCCAGGAATAACTAATCCATGGCAATTCCAGTAGCTCTCTGTCGGGTCAGCAAATACGAGCCAAGGCCTGTCCGAAAATCAGTGGGGATGCTCTTAGAAACTATCCAGTGCCGTCCCCCCAGAGGTACTCGAATACTGGTCAAACCCAATCTGCTCACACCGAAAAAAGCCTTGGCCACTACCCACCCACTTGTGGTCCAGGCTGTCTGTGAATATTTGCTGGACTATGGGGCCAGGGTCAGCGTGGGCGATTCCCCGGCATTTGGTACTGCCAAAAAGGTGGCAAATGCAAATGGCCTTGCAGAAGCGCTCAATGGTTTGCCGATTGAAATCATCAACTTGAGCCGACCCACGAAGATTCGTCTTGCATCCGGGATATCCATAGGCATTTCACAAAAGGCCCTGGAGAAAAATTTAATCATTAATGTGGCCAAGCTCAAGGCCCACTCTCAGCTACGAGTCACAGCGGCAGTAAAAAATTTCTTCGGATGCATAGTAGGTTTTCGCAAGGCTCTGGCACACTGTCGATACGGTGATATGTCTGATCTCTTTGAGAGCTTACTCCTTGAAATTATGCAGGCCCTGCCGGAAACCGTGAGTCTGGTTGACGGAGTGATGACCATGCAACGGACCGGCCCCATCGACGGAGATCCGTTCGACCTGTCCCTGCTCGGAGCATCGTCAAACCCTGTGGCCCTGGACACGGCCTTATACACTATTCTGGGACTTCAGCCACACCATGTACCTCTGTGGCTGGAATCGCAAAAACGGGGACTCTCCGGAGCCCATATCCATGAATTGAGTTATCCACTGGCGCAACCAGAGGAATTTGATGCGGCTGGATTCACGCTACCCTCAATACTTAAGCCCGTGACATTTCATCCCGTTCGGTTTTTAAGGGGGCGGCTTAAGAGTATTTTTAGCAGATTTTGAATTCTAAATTTTGAATTTTGAATTTAAAAAAGGAAATAACCTTAATATGTTAATAGTCTCTAATGTAACTTCTCAATAACTCAGGGTAAGATGTCTGGATTCCGGCTTTCGCAGGAATCCAGTGAATAGTCGCAAATGTAATCTACCCCAACTTATTAAGAAGTTACTTGTGTGCTACCTATTTTTCCTTTTTTATTGCATTTGTTTTTAATTTGATGTCAAGTACAGGACTTCCATTAATAGCATCAAGACCTTTGACGNTTGTGTGCTACCTATTTTTCCTTTTTTATTGCATTTGTTTTTAATTTGATGTCAAGCACAGGACTTCCATTAATAGCATCAAGACCTTTGACGTAGAGTGTTGTCCCTTCTATTTTTACTAATGTGACATCTTGAATTGCTATTTTGGAAAGTCTGTTAGGGGTGCGAGAAGCAAAAACTCCAACCGATTTTCCATCAAGACCCCTATTAAATACTGATTTGACTGGTCCTGACTTGTGGAGATAATAAACAATGGTAATATATTTTTCATCCTCAAGTTTATACATAAAAATTTCCTGAAAAGGGAAAAGTATAATTCCGGATATTTTGTCGTCCCCAACCACACCGAAACCCGTAGGACTCTTATTTAAATTGTTTTTTACAATGCCGATCGGATAAATCTCAACTGGTTCAATATCTCCATACATACATCTTGTGCAGAAATAGGTATCATCAACAATGCACAGTTTGTGCTTATCTGCCCATATTCCACATTTACTGCACTGATAAGTCTCTTTGTTCATAATTGTTTCTCCAAGATCATGCTGAACGGCACCAATCGTTGAGCACGTCGCTGCGGGGAATTAAACCCCACAGATTTCGCATCATCCTTTATAATGATTAGAGTAATCCGTGTAATCTGCGAAATCTGTGGATTAAAAAATAATAACGGAATTAAGCCGGATGTGAAGGCTTCCAAAAGAAAAAAGGAAATGGTCGGGGCGAGAGGATTTGAACCTCCGACCCTCTGCTCCCAAAGCAGATGCGCTGCCAGGCTGCGCTACGCCCCGATTAGTTGACATCTTGTTTAACACAGAGCTTAAAAGCCTTCAAGAACTTTGGATTTGGTATAGCGCTCTCAGTTCTGTGGTTGCCTCAATGTAACACTATGTTTATATATGACTACTTTATGGCTAAAACTCGCAGAAAGAAATCCAGAAAACCACTTGTATGGGGCTATCGTCCTCTGCTGGGAATCGTACTTGGATCAGCCATTGTGGTATCCCTGGCAATTGGTAGTCTCATAATAGGGTATATGCTCCTGGGTCTCCCGGAAATCTCAAGTCTTAAATCTTATAATCCTCCCATGGTCACTGAAGTGCTCGACTCGGACCATCGCCCCATCGCATACTGGTATAAGGAGAAAAGATGGCCCGTCCCGATTTCCCGAATGCCGGACAGGCTGATACAGGCATTCCTGGCAGCTGAAGATGCCCGGTTTTACGAACATCCCGGCATTGATTTCATGGGGGTCATTCGGGCCATACTGAAAAATGTGGAGGCAGGCGGAATAGTCCAGGGAGCGAGCACCATTACCCAGCAGGTAACAAGATCCTTACTCCTTACCCGGGAAAAGAGTTGGTTGCGCAAGGTTAAAGAAGCCATCCTGGCCTGGCAAATCGATGCAGCACTCACAAAAGACGAGATCCTGACCATATATTTGAATCAGATATATCTTGGACAAGGATCCTATGGAGTCGAAAGTGCTGCCAGGACCTACTTCGCAAAACATGTAGATGACCTGAATCTCGCTGAATGCGCACTCTTTGCCGGCCTGCCCAAGGCCCCGAGCCGGTACGATCCAACAAGACACATGGACCGTGCCAAGAGACGTCAGGATTATACACTGAGACGGATGGTAGAGGAAGGCTATATTACTCCAGAGGAGGCAGAAGAGGCAAAAAAGATCCCTATTCGCCTGAAAAGAGAGACCTTGGATCCTCCGCCCGGTACAGATTATTTCCTTTCGGAAGTAAGAAGGGAACTTGAAGCAAGGTATGGCAAGAAAAGACTTCTGACAGACGGTCTTACCGTAACAACTACTCTCAAAAGGGACTGGCAGATCAAGGCCAATGAAGCAGTGCTTCAGGGTCTGGATAACTTATGCAAGAGGCATACTAAGGATACCGAACTGAACCATTCTGTTCAGGCAGCCCTTGTGGCAATCGAGGCAAAAACCGGTGCTGTTCAGGCCCTTTGGGGAGGCAAGGACTTCAATAAATCTCAATTCAACTTGGCAACCCAGGGCAGGATGCAGCCAGGGTCTGCCTTTAAGGCAATAATCTATTCAACTGCCCTATCCAGTGGACTTGTAGCCCCTAATACAATCGTTGTGGATGAACCGATTTCACTGCCCGGAGCGAATTCTCAAACCATGTGGGAACCAGAGAACTTCGACAAGACCTATATGGGTCCGATCACTATAAGGACGGCCCTCACATACTCCCGTAATATCATTTCCGTAAAAATCGCAAGGGCAATCGGGTTGACCCCCATTCATGATATGGCGAGGCGTATGGGGATAGAAACACCCCTGGCAAATAATCTGTCTATTTCTCTGGGTTCTTCTGAAGTTACTCTAATCGAGATGGTAAGGGCTTTCAGCACCTTTCCCAATCTGGGAAAAAATATTAAACCTCAATTTATTCAAGAAGTTAGAAATCGAAAAGGAGAAATAATAGAACAACTTGAGCCTGTTTTCAACGAAGCGGTTGACCCGGTAACTGCTTTTCAGGTGGTCCATCTCCTCAGGGGAGTAATTCAGGATGGTACGGGTCGCAATGCCAGGGCCCTTGGAATTCCAGCAGGTGGCAAGACCGGTACTACTGATAATTGTCGAGACGCGTGGTTCATTGGATTTACCCCTGAAGTAGTGGCAACAGTGTGGGTTGGGAGGGAAGACAAAAAATCTTTGGGGTACAAGGAAACCGGGGGCAGAGTTGCATGCCCGATCTGGACATCTTTCATGTCAGTAACAAAAGAAGAAATGATAAAACAGGATTTCAGCATGCCTCAAGGGATAGCTATGGTCCCTGTAGACCGGCAAACCGGCGAAATAATTATACCTAAGAAAGACAATGAAAAATCTTTTGTTTGGGAGGCAATGAGAGAGGATTCGTTACCGCCTCTTCACCCTTCGTCTGGAAAATTCCGGCTCCCTTCCTGGTTAAAAAGACTTGACGATTTCCTTTTTTAATCAAAAATGGACCAAACAATGCAAGATAGAAATCAATTCAAACTCACTATTATAGGTCCTGGGGCTATGGGTTGTCTTCTAGCCGCCACGCTTTACAAACAAGATTGCCCTGTTTCCATACTTGATTACAAGCCGGATCGCGCCGAGAGGCTCAAGAAGGCCGGAATACAGGTTACGTCATCAAAGGAGGCATGGAGCGCATTCCCGAATGTTACTGCAGAACCCGAGTCTTTGAGTCCTCAGGATTGGGTGATAGTGTTTGTCAAAGCCGCCCAGACTGCCGATGCCATAAAGCGTATAGGTCCCCTGATAGGACCTGGAACCCTGGTTGTTTCTCTGCAAAACGGTATAGGGCATGAATCTACACTTTCTAAAACTGTAAAACCGGAACAGATTGCCCTAGGCGTAACCTCACAGGGGGCGACTCTATTGAATGAAGGACATGTTCGCCATGCCGGGAGTGGTCCCACAACGCTTGGATTAGTGATCCACAACCCTGAAGCCAAAGACAGGTTAATTTCTTTAGCGACTTTGCTGAACGACTCGGGATGGCCTTCTCAAATAGTTGAAGACATCTATCCTCACATATGGCGCAAGCTGATTGTCAATGTTGGGATAAACGCCTTAACTGCCCTTTGCGGCCTTACCAATGGAAAATTACCACAACATCCGGAATCCCAACGATTACAGGAACTTGCAGTTGCTGAGGCATGGACGTTGTCATTAAAGAACGACATTGCCTTGGGCCTTTCACTTGAAGAGGCCCACAATATGGTTCATTCAGTGTGTAGGGCAACTGCGGAAAACAGGTCCTCCATGCTCCAGGACCGTATCAAAGACAGGACCACTGAAATCGACTACATTAACGGCGCCATTACCGGGATGGGCAAAGAACTCGGAGTTGCAACCCCGGTAAACGAGGTCTTGACTCTTCTTGTGCGCTTGAATTCACGTCTGGGCTGGAAAAATCCAAAAAGACATTGACAACTCCGTAATTGTATTATTATGTTATGATTATATTTAGGCTTTGGAAGCGACTAATTAAGTATAAGCCACCATGTTACAAATAGTCATTTTCTTGCTATTATTTAGACTCGACAAATAAAAATCGTGGCATTCATAATTAGTAAGAATCCTTCTGCTTCCAAACGCTAAATATTCCTTTGTTGATACTAAACAAGTAAAGATAAAACACGTTATCTATCTTGAGGTGGTTTGCTTTTTTCTGGTTTTAAAGCTAATCTGTCGTATCTTGCAGAGACGGTGCAATATTGCCCGCGGTCAAAATCCTGCAAAAGCCATCCCACTTCACGAAAAACCACGAACTACATTTGGTGCGAAGTAGTATGCAGTTAATCAAAAAATCCCCCAAAGGCGACTAGTTTAAGCCCGTTTTATAATACAATTGCTGTGTTTTTTCGGACTTCATTACAACTTGTATCTCTGTAAATAATTTACGCCCAGCAGGCTCTTTTAAGAATACGCAAACCCCGTAGAGGTAAAACCATGCCTAAAATATCAAAGACAAATAGAGCAAAAATAATAATTTTAGCTGATTTAAAACGTAAAGGCATAGGTGAACTTCACAAAATAGCAAAAGACCTGGGCGTAGATTCTCCCAGCGGGATGCGTAAACAGGAGATCATTTTTGCTATACTTAAGGCCCAGACCGCCAATAGCGGGTCTGTGTATGGCGAGGGTGTGCTGGAAATACTTCAGGATGGATTTGGTTTCCTTCGCAGCCCGGACTACAATTACCTGCCAGGCCCGGATGACATATACGTATCTCCGTCACAAATCAGACGTTTTGCCCTGAAAACCGGCGATACCGTCTCCGGCCAGATCCGTCCTCCCAAGGAGGGGGAACGATACTTTGCCCTGCTAAAGGTAGAATCCCTAAACCAGGATGCCCCTGAGGCATCCTTTGATAAGGTAATCTTTGAAAACCTCACGCCTCTCTATCCTGATGAGCGTTTCAACCTGGAGACCGATTCAGATAACTATTCCGCCAGGATAATGGATTTTATGACTCCGGTCGGTAAGGGCCAAAGAGGACTTATCGTCGCACCTCCCCGAACCGGCAAGACAATGCTCCTCCAAAATATCGCCAACAGTATCACCAGAAATCACCCTGAGGTCATATTGATTGTCCTGCTCATAGATGAAAGACCGGAGGAAGTCACAGACATGCAACGCATTGTAAAGGCTGAGGTTGTCAGCTCGACGTTCGATGAGCCGGCCCAGCGCCATGTCCAGGTCTCCAAAATGGTTATTGAGAAAGCCAAACGCCTGGTGGAACACAAACGCGACGTGGTGATACTTCTGGATAGCATCACCAGGCTTGCCAGGGCCTATAACACCGTAGTTCCTCCCAGTGGCAAGATCCTCTCCGGGGGTGTAGACTCCAATGCGCTTCAGAAACCCAAACGCTTCTTCGGGGCTGCCAGAAACATCGAGGAAGGGGGTAGTCTTACAATAATTGCCACTGCCCTTGTGGATACAGGAAGCCGAATGGACGAGGTCATATTTGAAGAATTTAAGGGCACTGGAAACATGGAAATACATTTAGACAGAAAGCTCACTGACAAACGGATATTCCCCTCAATCGACATCAACCACTCCGGCACCAGGAAAGAAGAGCTGCTGCTGCCCGATGATGTGTTGACTCGAATCTGGCTCTTGCGAAAACTTCTGTCACCTTTAAACCCGGTAGACAGCATGGAATTCCTCCTGGACAAAATGAAGGGGACAGAAAACAACGCCGAGTTTTTGGCATCCATGAACAGATGATATGGGTTTAAGAGTATTTTGAACAAAAACATTTTTTGCAGTATAGTTATTTTAAAATAAGTGAGATCTAATAGGAGATATAAAAATATGAAAGAAAAAATCCATCCAAAATACTATAACTCCAAGGTAAGATGTGCCTGTGGTAATGAGTTTGAGATAGGTTCAACCCAGAAAGAGATAAAGGTAGAAATATGCTCCAAGTGTCATCCTTTCTTTACCGGCAAGCAGAAACTGGTCGACACTGCGGGGAGGGTGGAGAAATTCTACCGCAGGTATGGTGAGACCGCGGGAAAACAGGCCTGAGTCATCATAACAATAGACCTTGGAATGTTAGCTAAACTTCAAGAATTAGAGAATAAATACCTGGCCTTAGAGGAAGAACTCAGCGATCCTGATTTACTGAAAGACCAAAAGAAATATCAGGAGATTGCAAAAAGGCACGCCGATCTGAGGGTAATAGTTCAATCTTACCGCCAGGACCGCGACATACTGGAACAAATTGATGAAAACAAGGTCTTGCTCGGTGATCCTGACCCGGAAATCCGGGAACTCGCACAGTCAGAACTTGAGGAGCTTGAAGAGAAAAGCCGGGAACTCGAGGAGCAAATAAAACGCCTCCTCCTGCCTAAGGACCCCAATGACGAAAAGAACGTGCTTTTGGAAATCAGGGCCGGTACGGGCGGAGACGAGGCTGCCCTTTTTGCAGCGGATATGTTCCGTATGTACAGCCGATATGCTGAGCACAAAAAATGGAAAGTGGAGGTGCTGAACGCCCATCTGACCGGGGGCGGTGGATTCAAGGAAATTATCGCCCTTGTTTCCGGAGACAGGGTTTACAGCCGCTTGAAGTACGAAAGTGGCACCCATAGGGTCCAGAGGGTGCCTGATACCGAGACCCAGGGACGCATACACACATCGGCCGTCACTGTGGCCGTACTGCCCGAGGCCGCTGATGTGGACGTGGATATTGATCCTGCTGATCTTCGGATTGACGTTTACCGTGCGTCCGGAGCAGGGGGGCAGCACGTCAACAAGACAGAGTCCGCAGTACGTATCACCCACCTGCCCACAGGACTGGTAGTACAGTGTCAGGATGAGCGCTCGCAATATAAAAACAGGGCCAAGGCCATGAAGGTGCTTTATGCTCGTCTTCTGGATCTAAAACGCACAGAACAACAATCCCAACTCTCAGATGAACGACGGAGCATGGTGGGCACAGGGGACAGGAGTGAGCGCATCCGTACCTACAACTTTCCCCAAGGCAGGATGACCGACCATCGAATAGGCCTCACCCTTTACCGCCTTGAGACCATAATGGAAGGGGATATAAACGAAATCCTNTCCGTACCTACAACTTTCCCCAAGGCAGGATGACCGACCATCGAATAGGCCTCACCATTTACCGCCTTGAGACCATAATGGAAGGGGATATAAACGAAATCATAGAGGCACTGGGGACTCACTATCAGGCGCAGGCCCTGACCCAAAGCTCAGATGACAATAGCCCAGGCACTCTTCGCGGCCACTAAACAACTCTCGCGCGCCCACATAGAAAACCCGCAACTGGAAGCTGAAATTCTGCTGGCCCACCTTCTGGGAAAAGAACGGATCTGGTTTCACCTCCATCCTGAATTTCTCCTCGAAGACTTTGTAAACGAACAGTATATGGCCCTTGTCGCTCGAAGGGCCATGCACGAACCCACTGCCTATATTTTGGAGCAGCGGGAATTCTGGTCTCTTCCTTTTCGCGTAACCAGGGATACTCTGATACCCAGACCTGAGACCGAGATGATTGTGGAGATCGCCCTTGCCCTTGTGAAGCAGGAAAGATGGCACAGGCCCTTTATCCTGGACCTGGGTACGGGTTGCGGTATCCTGGCAATAACACTTGCCCATGAGATTCCAGAAGCCGTTTTAGTGGCAACAGACAGGTCATTCCCTGCGCTGATCGTAGCACAACAAAATGCAGAGAGACACGGAGTAAAATCAAGAGTTAGCCTGGTACAGACAGACTGGATCAATCCCTTTAGATCGTGTGAAACCGACATTTTCCCGCGTGAAAAAGGAATAGCCGTCGCAAACCAGGGATTTCATCTGGTTGTCAGCAACCCACCTTACGTGGCCAATAAGGACAAAAGGCTCCTGGCAAAAGAAATATTCAAATATGAACCAGAGGGGTCACTCTTCAGCGGAAAAGATGGACTTGAGGACATTGAAAAACTTATCAAAGCCGTTCCCCAAGTACTTCGCAAAGAAGCATGGTTTATTTGTGAAATCGGATGGAATCAGGGAAAACAGGCCATTCAGATGACCAGAGATACCGGAATGTATAAATGCGCAGAGATCAGAAAAGACCTGTCAGGCAAGGACAGGGTCTTAATGGCAAAGAGGAACTGAAGTAAAGGGATTAACTCAGAAAATCATAAATTCTTAGTCAGAAGGTTCAAGAAAATGATCGCGGCTTGATTCGCATCGAGACAATGTTGGGAGCCTTCGATATGTCTGTACTCAGGAAGCCGGAGAACTGTTTGTGTATACGATATCATAGACTGCCTTAAGGGCCTCTTCGAGTCTTTCCTGCTTCGGGCCCCCTGCCTGCGCCATTTCAGGG
>NKAJ01000488.1_pt1 | contig 11025 bp, 13 predicted proteins | sample 1556001 | NCBI WGS metagenome assembly NKAJ01 (sample SAMN06204642, study PRJNA360343) | marine sediment metagenome | isolation source: Jiulong cold seep at northern South China Sea | place: China: South China Sea, Jiulong cold seep | collected 2013-06 | reverse complement strand
AAAGCATTACTGATGATGGCCTGGGTCCCCATTTCCCGTATTTCCTGGGGCGTAAGCGTCTTGACCGTGGCCTTGGTCGCCACTGGCATAAAAGCCGGGGTATCCACCACCTGATGATGCGTGGTCAGTTTTCCTACCCTGGCTCCTGACGTTTTTTCCTGGTGAACTATTTCAAACATGTCCTGCCACCACTCTGTCATCTGTTTCCTCTGTCCACTTAATTCCCTTGTTATTCAGTATGAACATTGCATCTCCAAAACTGTAGAACCTGTATCCCTTATCAATGGCCTCGCTGTATGCTGCCAGCACCGCATCCCTGCCGGCATAGGCACTGATCAGCATTAGCAGTGTGGATTTGGGAAGATGGAAGTTGGTGATAAGACCGCTCAACGGTGTCTTGAACTTGTAAGGCGGGTGTATGAATATCTCACTCCAGCCCTGGGATGGTGCTATCTTACCATCCAGCCACCGGGCACTTTCCAGTGCCCTGACCGTTGTTGTACCGACCACGATTATCCTCCCTTTCTCTTCTATGGTATCATTAATGGCACAGGCCGTATCCTCGTCAATAGTAAAGTATTCGCTCTCCATGGTATGCTCTTCCACATCTTCGGCACGGACCGGCATGAACGTGCCCACACCCACATGGAGAGTGACAAATGCCAGCCTTACGCCCATCTGTTCTATCCTGTCAAGCAATTGCGGTGTAAAATGCAGCCCGGCAGTGGGTGCAGCAATGGAACCTTCGTCCCTGGAATAGATGGTCTGGTATCGCTCACCATCCTCCAGGTGTTCTTTAATGTACGGCGGCACTGGCATAACTCCCTCCTCACATAGGCAGGAATTCATGTCACCATCACATTGGAAACTGATATTGTACCTGTATCCGGTATGTGTATCAACCCGCTCCTTCACTGTACCTGATATGGTATTGAAATTCAGTTTTGCCCCCGCCTTTACCTTACCCCTGACCAGGCATTCATAATACTTATCGTCCAGCCGGTTAACCAGTAGCACTTCAACCCGGCCCCCCGTCTCTTTGGTACCATACAGCCTGGCAGGTATCACCCTGCTGTCGTTCAATACCAGCAGATCACCCGGGTGTAGGAACCGGGGCAGGTCACGGAAAATGTGATGATGCCGTTCGTTTTCATCCAGCACCATCAACTTTGATGAATCCCTGGGGTTGGCAGGTTTCTGGGCTATCATGTCCTGGGGCAGATGGTAATCAAAATCCGATAGTCTCATGCCTGTCCCCCATTGAACTAATAAGATTAAATCTTTGTGCAAAATTTAATGTCCTGATAAGGGTAAGAAATATTATATCCTACACCTATTGTCAGCCAATGAAAGAAACGGTAGGGATAACAGCCCTGGTTCCCCCTGAACTCATCTATGCGTGCGGTAAGCGGCCCATGGATGTGAACAACGTGGTGCCGGAATCATCTTTAAGCCCTGGCAGTAAACTGTGCGCCTGGACCGCCATCTGGAGGGATATGATACTGAATGGTGGACTGGATATTGATTCGCTGGTTGTGGTTGCCGGAGGCGACTGCCATAATGCACTGGTGGACGGGCAAAAAGTGGAATTAAGCGGCATGCCCACACATTATTTTTTCTATCCCTTTGACAGGGATACAGATTACCTGAGGTCACAGCTTGATAAGTTGAGCAAGTTTCTTGGTGGCATAAAAGACGAGAGGATGTTTTCCCTCATAAGAGACCTGAAGTCGAAGGGCAGGGCACTGGACGAACTAAGAGTAAACGACCGTGTCCGGGCCAGCGATGTATTCTCTGCCCTGATATCGTTCAGTGACCTCGCAGGAGACCCGGATGCATTTGAAAAGACGCTGGACAGTGTACCAGAGACTGATGTGGAATATTCCAGCCGGGTTGCACTCATTGGCGTACCACCAATATATCCTGACTTCCATGAGACAGCTGAGAGTTTCGGACTGCACGTAGTGTACGATGAACTGCCTTACGAATTCTTGCGCCTCTACGGGTCTGACCTGAACTCCCTGGCCCGCAGTTACAGCGACTATTCCTTCGCAGGCCCTATTAAGAACAGGGTAGAGCTCATAAAGGACGAACTGCAGCGGCGCCGGGTGGATGGAGTAATACACTATACCCAGTTTGCCTGCCACCATACCCTGGAAGATGAGATTTTCAGGGAGCATCTTGACTATCCTATCCTCACCGTGCAGGGAGACCTGCCCCGGCCGTCCCCGGAACAACTCAAGCTCAGGTTGGAGGCTTTTGCTGAGATGCTGGAAGTGAAGCCATGAATATTGGGCTTGATGTGGGTAGTACCACTGCCAAAGTTGTGCACATGGAGGATGGTGAGGTTATCTTTTCAAAAGTGGTACCGAGCCAGCGCTGGATAGAACTTATAGATGACGAACAGGGTGAAAAAAACATCGTTTCCACTGGCTATTTCAGGAAGAAAGTGCCCCATTTTGCTGCTATAACCGAGATTACAACAGCATCACTGGGTGCCAGGTACCATGACCCGGATGTCCAGGTTATTGTTGACATAGGCGGGCAGGACACCAAAGTTATCGACCTGCGCAACAATACCTTTGTCATAAATGACAAGTGCAGTGCGGGTACAGGAGCATTTTTGGAACTGGCAGCACACTATTTTGACATACCTGTCGGGTCACTTGGTGAACTGCACAGCCAGGCAACAAAAGGAGCTCAGATAAACAATACCTGTGGCGTGTTCGCCATATCTGAGATGATATCCCAGCTTGTTGGTGGGTTCAGTATGGAAGAAGTGATATATGGATTGCATCAGGCCTTTGCCCTGCGAATCGCACAGATGGTTCCGCCTGCTGATACTGTGATGCTTATTGGCGGTACGGTGCAAAATACGGGCATCGTTGATGCAGTAAACAACATGCTGGATTCAAAAATAGAAGTACCGGGCGCACCCCAGTTGGTTAATGCCCTGGGTGCGGCCCTGTACATGGAAAGATTGAATGATAGCAGATAAGTTTAATCATCTACCCAAGGACTTTTGAATCCCCCATCACTAATCTCGCGCATCCGCTTGACCATGTAATCATGGGCTTCATTTACTGTTTCCAGATCGCCACGCAGGACCAGTATTTCGCGTTGGTCAACTTCTATTATTTCGACATTGGTCAGTCTGGTTACCGGTTCCAAATCAAATTCTTCCACCAGTTCCACAATTAGTGATTCAGGCACACCAGGTGGTATCATCAGGTCATACAAACCTTCAAGCTCGTTAACTTCCTGGTTTCCTTTTAAATCTTCTTCTTCAGTAAATTCGTCACCAATATATACGTTCTCTTCATCTTTTTTTTTCATTGCTGATTCTGTCAAATGATCACCAAAATATTTTAATTAAAAATTCTAATAAACTATGCTATTTTTTCACCGGCGCTTGGTCCGTATATGGCGTCATAGACTTCTTCCACATGAAATATCACTACAGCCTTTCCGGGTAGTTTTTTAGATTCAGCCAAATTCTTTGCTTCATCATAACGTTCGCCTTTTTCAAGATAGTCAACTGAACCTTTGACTTGATATGATTTTTTGGATTCAGCATCATAAGCTACAAGGGACAATTTCGGATTGGCTTTAAAGTTATCTGCGGTTTTTTTGAAGAAATTATCTACTATCATTATAGTCTCATCATCAATGAATTTCCACATTCCAACAAAAATCACATTTGGTTTGCCGTTACTATCTGCCGTAGCAATAGGCAGAGGTTTTTGTTTTTGTATTACTTCCTTAACTTCAGGGGATAATTTGACCATATTGTTCACCATTGATTGTTGTAGTTATCGAGGTTCATAAATGTTTGGATGTATTACTGGAACAAATGCTATGGCTGGTACAGACAGGTAAAATATATTTTTCAGGAATGGGTATGGATAATCTGATACCAATGAAATGCCATTATCACAAGAATTAATATTACGAAAAATCCCAAAAAATCAAATAACAATTCATTGACTCCCACATCTACAGATCCATTGGAACTAAGTTCAATATACCTGTAGACCCTCCTGGACATGATAATTCCACCAACTAACACTAAGTAAAACCAATTTTTGTTCAGGAATTTTTTATCAAGGAATGCCCTGGCTTTTATTACGTCCAGACTCGTTTCTCGCCAGACCTGCCAATTTTTGATAACTAAAAATAATCCTAATAACCCAAGAATAATTGATGCACAATTAAAAGCCAGCGAAAGAAAATAATAAGTATCCAACATTTAACACCACTTTTTANTAATCCTAATAACCCAAGAATAATTGATGCACAATTAAAAGCCAGCGAAAGAAAATAATAAATGTCCAACATTTAACACCACTTTTTATTTTGAACGTTAACCTATATAAAGATTATACGTCAATTATTATATAAAGAATATATATCTATTATTATATAAAATTTATCTCACTTTCTCAGCAATGTTATAGAGATGGGTACATACTTGGAATATTATAATAAAATTAAATGGAGCCTCGGGGGGGATTTGAACCCCCGACCTAGTGATTACAAATCACTCGCTCTGCCGGGCTGAGCCACCGAGGCATCGGATTTATCCAGAAACGTGCCCGCTTGAAGGTTATAATATAACATAAAATCTTCGGTGTTCCACCCAACAACATTAAATGCTTTGTCGCTCCATTTTTATTTGGAGATAAACTCCTGCCCAAATTAGGGCAAGGGAGGTATATCATGGGGTCTGAAATAGAATACCTGAAAAAACGATACAGGGAAATGTCATCTTCCCAGCTTGAACTCATTATTGAACAAATTAAATGGGAACTGCAACACCATCCTGAAGCTGATAACACCGAACTTCAAATTGCTGTGGATGCCCTTGAAGAAAAGAAGAAGGCAGCCCATAAACAAAAGAAAGACAGGCCATGCCTGCTTGGGCATTTTGAACACCAGATTGATGTGGGCGAGGAATTTTAAGGTAGGCATGAAGAGTATCATAGAAGACAGGGTCACAGCCCATCTGGGAACTATCGAATCAGTATATGCTGTGAATATCCGGAACAAATCTGAAGTGNTGAAAAGTATCATAGAAGACAGGGTCACAGCCCATCTGGGAACTATCGAATCAGTACATGCTGTGAATATCCGGAACAAATCTGAAGTGGCCAGTTGGATAGCGGATAGGACAAACGAAGAAAAGATTGCCCTGACTATGACCACAGCCCTGAATACATGGGTCATGATGAACGCTGGCGTCGGAAGCGTGGATATACCGACCAATGTACTTGAGCAGATTCACAATAGTCTGACACTCAGGAGCAGATAGAGGCGCCCGTAAAAAAGTGTAGGAAGAGGCAGTAGCCTCCATTCCTTGCTCCTTAATATTGAAAGTATTTCAGTTATAGCCCTACTTAGGCTTTGGTGGCCAGTTCTTTTCCATCCAGGGCGGTATCTGCCCGCTGTCCTGAGGGCCAACCAGCACATTCAAACCGGTAGCATCCTCAAGGTCGCCCTGCAACCTTGCACCCAGACCCGGCAGGATTATCGTGTTATGCCCGGTCTTTTCACTGAAATCGAAATCTAACTTTTTGAACTCATCATTTATCTTCTGGCCTGTCAATTGACCACCTGCCACCGCAGCTTCTACTCCCAGACCGTCAGTATCAGCAGCCAGCAGGTAACAGTCAATGCCGCTACTGGCAAGGTCGCTTTCAACCGTATAGTATGTCAATGCAAAGTTGGTGGTAACGATAACAGGTGAATCCTTGCCCGGAGAACCCACTTCATACACCTTTGAATCCACCTTGACCGGCGTCCTCGGGTCGGTATAAATGGTATCCCTGATATGCATTTCAGGGAGCAGGGCAAAGGGTTCGATGCTGTGCAGTATCATGATATCCCCGTACCGTACAGAGAACACCGCGGCCAGCACAGTCTCCCAGTAACTGGAAGATACGGCATCTCCACCAGTCAAATACGCGGTCATTGGCACAGACATAAGCGGGAAGGCCACTTCACGCTGTCCTTCCTTAATGCCGGCGCGCCTCAATTTAAGGAAATTCTCAAAAGACTCCCGCAGCATATTACCCTGGGGATTAGTACCCGGGTCAAGTATCAGGTCCACCCGTCCCATCTCCAGGAACGTACTTGCCAGACTTTTCAACGTATCCAGGTCATCAGGTGCGAACAGCACCGTAGGTACATCATACTCAAGCACCAGGTCGGCCACAGCCTGCCAGTTATCTTTGGTAGCCGCATACAACAGCGGCCGCCTCTCAGCCGCAACCTCAAGGCCGGCCTTTAGCACTTCAGGATCGAGACTGCATAATATGAGCGGTAGTTCTGTATTCTCCATCACTTTTGAGACCGCGTCCCTGAACTTGCCCGGGTCGCCCGAAGTAGAACGCACCGCAATCATGTCCAGTCTCAAAAACCGTCCCACATAGAATTTCTTGAAATCCCTGATAAAAGTAACCCTTTCCACCAGTTCAGCCTCTGGCATGGTATCCCAAACATCAAGGGCAAATGCTGGTTGGTCAAAGAATGTCAATTGATGCCGGTACAGCACATCATCGCCGCCCACGGTCGCGGCTNCGTCCCACATAGAATTTCTTGAAATCCCTGATAAAAGTAACCCTTTCCACCAGTTCAGCCTCTGGCATGGTATCCCAAACATCAAGGGCAAATGCTGGTTGGTCAAAGAATGTCAATTGATGCCGGTACAACACATCATCGCCGCCCACGGTTGTGGCATGCTCACCTACACCGATAGTTACCTCCCTAATTTCAGGAGCCATCAGTTCACTGAGTTCTAAGTACTTTTTCTTGTACTTGTCCTCAAGCAATGGTGTACAATCCTCAAGTTTCAATGAACGGTCAATGACATGGGAACCGAATGCCATACATGTGGCTTCGCCGCACTCACCGCAATTGGTCTGGGGCAGGTACTTGTAAACTTCAAGAGGGCTGTTAATTTTCATTATCACACCTCCGCCGTGACCCAGTTGGATATATCCACTGCATCCCTTTCAAGAGAACCGTGCAGACTCTGGGTAATCTCTTTTAGCACAGCCACAGAACCAGGATGCATCATCATGAACAGGTCATTCCCTGCAAGTGCAAGGGCCAGTCCGGTCACAATCTCCCATATGGGACCCCTATATTCCCTGGGTCCCCAGTCGCTGTCCTCTTTCAGGGGCGACTTGACCATCCAGGATTCCCTGGCACCCCAGGCATTAGTGGTCCCGCTACTCATCGGGAAGGACAGTTCTTCATCCCCGTTAAGCCCTGCCAAGCGGATGCGTTCCATATTGGAATAAGCATAATCCAGGCCGTATCCCAGTGCCGCAGTGGTCGGGTCCATGATAATATCCTCACGTTTGACATCACACTGCCTCATGAGTTTGCGATTAAGTTCCTTTTGTGCATTAATTTCAAGCTGTGTCCATGACAGCACTACATGACCGTACTGGTTTGCAGCTTTTGCAATGCGCTCATAGTCCAGGTTCAAACTGGCACTGGCCAGCAGTACCCGTTCACCTTCAGCCACTTCGGCCGCCTTTTCCAGAACCTCAGGGTCCTTGTCAGGATTGCCGCTGCCGCCTATAACTATGGGTACATCCACTGCCTGTAGTACGTCGGCAACGGTCTCAGCAGCCTCTTTGGCTGATGTATCCTTGATGTTCGGGTCTGTACTGATTAGGTGAATGGTCACCATGTCTGCATTGAAGTCCTTGACCACCTTTTTGGCCCATTCGGCCGGACTTTCAATTACATCTTCATAATTGACCTTGACAGCCTTTGCCATCCCAATGGGCATATCAAAAACATCCATGGTAACGTAATTGCGGTGAGGCATTGGACTATCAAAATAATAAGGCAGCGCATTCTCCCCTCCCAGGGTGATAGTTCTTCCCCTGCTTCCGCCATCTGCTGATGTTGCGCCCAGGACAACTTCCTGGATAGGGTTCTTCCACTCATCCATCCTGGCCACTTCAAATTTAGACCTCAACAGTTCCTGAGGTCTGGCAACACCGGGAACTGCCGCCTGGGCCATTGAGCCGAACAACTGGTCCACAGGATAACCCAATAATCGTGATATGTTTATCAGGTGCTGGGCAATCTGCGCAGTTTCATGTCCCAGCATATATGCCAGTTGTGGATTGAGCCCGCCACTTGCATCCATCTCCAGGTCAATGTCGCCTTCAATGGTTACACCTTCAAGGGCTTCCACGTCCATACCATTGAACAGGCTGCCCAGTTCAGATAATTTGATCTTTTTTGACATAGTGATTCCACCTTATTTCATCGCATGAACTGTGATATGTTTGTCAAGTGCCGGGCTATCCGGGCTGTTTCATGTCCCAACGCATATGCCAGTTGTGGATTGAGCCCGCCACTTGCATCCATCTCCAGGTCAATGTCGCCTTCAATGGTTACACCTTCAAGGGCTTCCACGTCCATACCATTGAACAGGCTGCCCAGTTCAGATAATTTGATCTTTTTTGACATAGTGATTCCACCTTATTTCATTGCATACTTCATTTATTATTGAAAATCTGTTTTGTTAAATTCCTAATTTCATTATAATGTTTTCCATCTCAACCGCCGCAGACGATGTATCAGGCAGTTCAATCAGAGGCCTGCCATCCAGGTCGAATTGGGCAATTTCCTCGTCAAATGGTACCATACCCGCAACCTCCAGTCCCAGCTCCTGCGCATATTCATTAAGACGCTCACGGTTTTGCGGTGTCACCATATTGAGTATCACATGCATCTTCCTTATCTTCAGGTCCAGTTCCTTCACAAGGTCCCGTATCCGCTCAGCAGTCATGAGACCCCGCCTTGAACCATCGGTTACCACCACAAGTTCGTCCACGTCCCTGATAATGCCCCGGCTCAGATGTTCCAGGCCGGCAGCAGTATCAATAATGGTCAGGTCATAATTCTTCACTATCCTGTCCATGATACTGCGCAGCATATTATTGGCAAAACAGTAACATCCAGTCCCTTCAGGCCGGCCCATTACCAAAAGGTCATATCCATGCTGTTCGGCAAGTACACTGTATATTTTAGATTCCAGCAACCGTTCTTTATCAGTATCCGGCGGTAGATTGTCCCTTTCTTCCATCAAAAACTCGCGCTGGTCGCCCACAGTTTCCTCTACCTCATCACCCAGAACCTCTGGCAGGTTCGTGTCAGGGTCAGCATCAATGGCAAGAATGGTCTTATCCCTATTCACAAGTGAACGGATAAACATGGCAGTCACAGCAGTCTTGCCAGTACCCCCTTTACCGGTAATCGCANCGCTGGTCGCCCACAGTTTCCTCTACCTCTACACCCAGAACCTCTGGAAGGTTCGTGTCAGGGTCAGCATCAATGGCAAGAATGGTCTTATCCCTGTTCACAAGTGAACGGATAAACATGGCAGCCACAGCAGTCTTGCCAGTACCCCCTTTACCGGTAATCGCAATAACTTTCAATCTTTACCTCAAACAATTATTCCTTATTGCTCAGTATAATCTTATCAATAGAGATCTTTGCATTTTTCAGGGTTATCTTCACACCGCCGCCGCCACCGGTCATTGGTGGAAGGTTTTGCAGCATTGACGGGTCAAATGCAGGCATGCCGACCTGGGGCATACCGATAGCACGGGTCTCAGCTACTGACTCATCTTCAGCAGGTTCTTCTTCCTCAGTGCTCCATCTCTCAACGATAGGATGTCCTTTTTCAGTAAGGAACTTCTTGAGCGTATCAATATCCTGGGCATCTTCTTCAGTAGCCACCTTGTCCACAATATCTGCCGGGATATCTTCAAGCACTTTGTCCTTGAGATGCTTTGGCATCCAGACCACCCGGTTCCAACCGCCGTCCGACTGTATGAACTTGGGTGAACGGAAATAATTGATACCTACACCAAGGAATCCCATAACCTGCTTACCACCGCCAGTCTGGCCAGCCATGGTACTAAATGCCAGTCCGTTAGGAGCATTCCCGGTAAAGTCCCTGTCAACCCAGCCAATACCATCCACTTCCGGTATGAAGAATCCGACGACTTCAAAGCAGCCGCATGAAGTGTGTGGGAACTCAAAGAAACTGTGTAACTTTATCCTGTTATACTCGCCGCCAGAGAGTTTCTGGGCGACTTCATTGACACCGGAATATTCCCCACTTAACTCATCCAGGCATTCACCCTTCTTGATAGCGAACTGCGGCCCTTCGGGGTCCACCTTTGCAGCCGCCCGCCCATCAAACCAATTGATGGCTCCGCATAATGCAATACGGTCAGGGGAAATCACACATACACTGGTGGGTGCAAAACTCTGGCACAGGGAACAACCGTAAAACTCTTCTACGTCTTCATCGTGCAGGTTGCGTGTCCGTTCGTCCCTGGCAGCATATATTTCCATTGCTTTTGCCAGTTCTTCTTCTACCTTTTCCAGGTCAGTGATGTATANACTTAACTCATCCAGGCATTCACCCTTCTTGATAGCGAACTGCGGCCCTTCGGGGTCCACCTTTGCAGCCGCCCGCCCATCAAACCAATTGATGGCTCCGCATAATGCAATACGGTCAGGGGAAATCACACATACACTGGTGGGTGCAAAACTCTGGCACAGGGAACAACCGTAAAACTCTTCTACGTCCTCATCGTGCAGGTTGCGTGTCCGTTCGTCCCTGGCAGCATATCTCTCCATTGCTTTTGCCAGTTCTTCTTCTACCTTTTCCAGGTCAGTGATGTATATGGCCTCTATCTTCTCAATAAACGTCAGTTCATTCTTGAAGAGCATCATGGAAGCCTTTGCAACATGTTCTAAAGAATTAAGACCTTTTGCAATGGCATCCTTATTGATCCGGATCCATACATCATACCGCTGGTTCAGGTGCATGAGACCCTGGATGTAATTCTGGAAATCATGATTCCGCCTCTCAACAATCGCCTCAAGGTCAGGTTCAACCAGTTCTCCTGCAATGCGGTATATCATAGCCAGTGGATAACGTCCGCCCTCTTCCATTTCAGAGAGGTCGGGGCCGATAAG
>NKAJ01001386.1_pt1 | contig 11037 bp, 22 predicted proteins | sample 1556001 | NCBI WGS metagenome assembly NKAJ01 (sample SAMN06204642, study PRJNA360343) | marine sediment metagenome | isolation source: Jiulong cold seep at northern South China Sea | place: China: South China Sea, Jiulong cold seep | collected 2013-06 | reverse complement strand
AGGCCGGCAAGATGAGTGGCTCCGGGAAGATATTACTTACAGGAAAGCTGGGTGACGTAATGAAGGAATCCGCCCAGACCGCCATGAGTTTTGTCCGTTCCAAGGGCTCGGATCTAGGTATTCCGGACGNTGCGGAAAGGACCAAGGTCCCTGGTGTGGCTACAGGACTGGCATGGACTCCTTCAGGAGGGGAGATCCTGTTTATTGAGGCCGGCAAGATGAGTGGCTCCGGGAAGATATTACTTACAGGAAAGCTGGGTGATGTAATGAAGGAATCCGCCCAGACCGCCATGAGTTTTGTCCGTTCCAAGGCCTTGGATCTGGGTATCCCGGACGACGCGTTCAAAGATGAGGACATCCATGTCCATGTTCCCTCAGGGGCCATACCCAAGGACGGTCCCTCTGCCGGAGTGGCTATATGTATGGCACTGATATCCCTTTTTACTGATCGGTCTGTCAGGCCTGACGTGGCCATGACTGGTGAAATTACCTTGAGGGGACTCGTTCTTCCCGTGGGCGGGATTAAGGAAAAGGTGCTGGGTGCCCACAGGGCCGGGATAAAAGAGATTATTCTGCCCAAGCGCAATGCCGGGGATCTTGATGAAATACCTTCCCAGGTCAGGGAGACCATGAAATTTCACTTGATATCCAAGGCGGATGAGGCAGTAAGTGTGGTGTTCAAGTCTAAGGGACGAAAAAAACGTCAGGTTGACACCTCAAGACGAATTAAGTAAATTTCTCTGATTTTACTGATTATTTACCGTGAAAAAAGCTCAAGGTAACTGAGTACCCATTCGTATGAAAAATTGGGATTTAAACAAGCATGTTTGATAATCTGAGTGAGCGCCTGGATTCCGTATTCAAACGCCTTAAGGGTTATGGAAAGCTTTCAGAGGAGAATATCCAGGAGGGCCTGAGGGAGGTCCGTCTGGCCCTTTTGGAGGCCGACGTAAACTACAAAGTCGTAAAGGACTTCATTGCTCGGGTGAAAGAGCGGGCTGTGGGGCAGGAGGTGATGGAAAGCCTGACTCCGGCCCAGCAAGTTGTGAAAATAGTCCATGAGGAGCTTATAGCCTTACTTGGAGGCCATAATAAGANCTGACTCCGGCCCAGCAAGTTGTGAAAATAGTCCATGAGGAGCTTATAGCCTTACTCGGGGGCCACAATAAGGGGCTCGAANGGGAGGTCCGTCTGGCCCTTTTGGAGGCCGACGTAAACTACAAAGTCGTAAAGGACTTCATTGCTCGGGTGAAAGAGCGGGCTGTGGGGCAGGAGGTGATGGAAAGCCTGACTCCGGCCCAGCAAGTTGTGAAAATAGTCCATGAGGAGCTTATAGCCTTACTTGGAGGCCATAATAAGAGCCTCGATCTGGCTGGACGCCAGCCTGCAGTTATACTTCTGGTGGGTCTTCAGGGTTCGGGTAAGACCACCACTGCTGCAAAGCTCGCTCGCTGGCTGAAATCAAAGGGTCGAAAACCCTACCTTGTGCCTGCCGACGTTTACAGGCCCGCGGCCATAAAGCAGCTACAGATTCTTGGGGACCAGTTAAAAATTGATGTGTTCCCTTCGGAGCCGGCCATGTCTCCTGTGGACATAGCTAGACAGGCAGTTGCCAAAGCGGAAGTTGCTCGTCTCGATACGGTTATACTTGATACTGCAGGCCGTTTGCACATAGACGAGGCCCTAATGGGGGAACTCAGGGAAATAAATGCCGTGGTGTCTCCTCAGGAAATTCTGCTTGTGGCAGACGCCATGACCGGACAGGATGCTGTCAATGTAGCTCAAAAATTTGACCAGGAGCTTTCTATTACAGGCGTTGTGCTCACCAAGCTTGAGGGTGACGCCAGAGGCGGTGCCGCCCTTTCAATACAGGCAGTTACAGGGAAATCCATCAAGCTGGTAGGTGTCGGTGAGAAACTTGACGCCCTAGAACTCTTCCATCCTGACCGGATAGCCAACCGAATTCTTGGAATGGGGGATGTTCTCAGCCTGATTGAGAAGGCCCAGGATACCATTGACCAGAAGAAGGCCCTGGAGCTTCAGGACAAGATTAAGAAGGACGCTTTCACACTGGAGGATTTCAGAGACCAGTTGCAGCAGATAAGGAAGATGGGAAGTCTTGAACAAATTATTTCCATGATTCCCGGTCTAAACAAGATGAAGCAGCTAAAGGGGTTGGCCCCTGACGAGAAAGAACTCATACGGGTGGAGGCTATTATTAACTCCATGACACCCCAGGAGCGCAGGAGCTACACTATCATCAATGCCAGCCGGAGAAAGAGGATAGCCAATGGTAGCGGCACTGCGGTCCAGGATGTAAATCGCCTTCTTAAAAATTATACAGCAATGAACAAAATGCTCAAAAAAATGAGGAAATCAAAATTTAAACAGTTCCCTAAAGGGCTTTTGCCCTTTTGAATTATTTTCGGAGGTAAATATGGCAATAAAGATTCGTTTGACCCGGCATGGACGCAAGAAGAAGCCGTTTTATCGTGTGGTGGCGGCAAACTCCGAGGCTCCAAGAGATGGAAAATTTCTCGAAATCCTCGGCACCTACGATCCTCTAAAGGACCCGGCGGAATTCAAGGTTGACTCATCCAAGGTAGACAAATGGCTGAGTTTGGGCGCTAAGCCCTCAGATACAGTGAGGTCCTTGCTTAAAAAAGTCGGCCATCCACTGGAACCTGCTCAACAGTGAGCCACCTGCAAAACCTCATCTTTTGCCCGATGGCTGCGTTGCTCGTCGGCAAAAAATGCTCATGTACGCTCAGTACACTGCGCTTTTTCGCCTCCTCGCGCCTTGCCCTCGAACAAAATCTTGAGTTTTGTAGGCGACTCNAGTTTGGGCGCTAAGCCCTCAGATACAGTGAGGTCCTTGCTTAAAAAAGTCGGCCACCCACTGGAACCTGCTCAACAGTAAAACACTATAATACCGCCACATGAGGACATTGACTGCGGAGGCGAACGATGAAGGAGCTGGTTGAATACATAGCAAAGGCACTGGTAGATAATCCTGAGGCGGTGCAGGTAAACGAGGTCGAAGGAGAACAGACCTCGGTTCTAGAACTTAAGGTAGCCAAAGAAGACCTTGGAAAGGTGATAGGCCGGCAGGGCCGTACCGCCAGAGCAATGAGGACCATACTCAATGCTGCATCCACAAAACTGCGGAAGAGGTCGGTCTTAGAGATACTTGAATAGTTGATGGGCACTGATACCTTCTTTTTTGCCCTTGGCAGGATTGTAAAGACCCATGGAATACGTGGTGAGGTGCAAGTGTATTCCTACTCGGATGTAGAGTATTTTTTAGACTACAAAGACATTTTTGTTCAGGGCAAATACGGCGACAAAGTGCCTCAAAGGGTGCTTAAGGCCCGCGTCAAAAAAGGTCAAAGCGTGATCCTGGCACTTGAAGGTGTAGTTGACAGGACACAGGCAGGATCTTTTGTGGGTAAGGAGATCTTCCTGGATAGGGCCAAGCTGTCGCCACTGGCCNACCTTCTTTTTTGCCCTTGGCAGGATTGTAAAGACCCATGGAATACGTGGTGAGGTGCAAGTGTATTCCTACTCGGATGTAGAGTATTTTTTAGACTACAAAGACATTTTTGTTCAGGGCAAATACGGCGACAAAATGCCTCAAAGGGTGCTTAAGGCCCGCGTCAAAAAAGGTCAAAGCGTGATCCTGGCACTTGAAGGTGTAGTTGACATGACACAGGCAGGATCTTTTGTGGGTAAAGAGATCTTCCTGGATAGAGCCAAGTTGTCGCCACTGGCTGAGGGAGAGTATTACTGGCACGAGATTGAGGGACTTTCTGTGGTGAGTGCCAAAGGGGAAGAATTGGGAATTTTGTCTGATGTCTTGGCAACAGGCGCCCATGATGTCTATGTGGTTAAAGGTGACAGGGGAGAGATCCTTGTGCCTGCTGTTGAGCAGATGGTGAAAAATATCGACCTTAAAAAGGGCGTCATGGTGGTAGATCTTCCCCCTGGCCTTGTTGAGGCCAATGCTCTTTGACATAATTACTATCTTTCCCCATTTTTTTGATTCATCCTTAAAGGATGGGGTAGTAAGGCGGGCCATTGAGGCAGATATCCTGNCTGTCGCCACTGGCCGAGGGAGAGTATTACTGGCACGAGATTGAGGGACTTTCTGTGGTGAGTGCCAAAGGGGAAGAATTGGGAATTTTGTCTGATGTCTTGGCAACAGGCGCCCATGATGTCTATGTGGTTAAAGGTGACAGGGGAGAGATCCTTGTGCCTGCTGTTGAACAGATGGTGAAAAAGATCGACCTTAAAAAGGGCGTTNCAAAGGGGAAGAATTGGGAATTTTGTCTGATGTCTTGGCAACAGGCGCCCATGATGTCTATGTGGTTAAAGGTGACAGGGGAGAGATCCTTGTGCCTGCTGTTGAGCAGATGGTGAAAAATATCGACCTTAAAAAGGGCGTCATGGTGGTAGATCTTCCCCCTGGCCTTGTTGAGGCCAATGCTCTTTGACATAATTACTATCTTTCCCCATTTTTTTGATTCATCCTTAAAGGATGGGGTGGTAAGGCGGGCCATTGAGGCAGATATCCTGAAGGTCAGGACAGTCAACCTCAGGGATTTTACTACAGACAGGCATCGGACCACTGATGACAGACCTTTTGGTGGTGGAGAGGGCATGGTGATGAAGCCCGAACCAATCTATAAGGCCCTTGATGTCCTGAAAAAAGAGCCACCTGAGGCCAGGGTCATTTTGCTAAGCCCCAGAGGTAAGTTACTTGATCAGGCTCTGGCCGGGGAGCTTGCTCAGCTCCAGCGGCTTATCCTTATATGTGGCCGATNCTGAAGGTCAGGACAGTCAACCTCAGGGATTTTACTACAGACAGGCATCGGACCACTGATGACAGACCTTTTGGTGGTGGAGAGGGCATGGTGATGAAGCCCGAACCAATCTATAAGGCCCTTGATGTCCTGAAAAAAGAGCCACCTGAGGCCAGGGTCATTTTGCTAAGCCCCAGAGGTAAGTTACTTGATCAGGCTCTGGCCGGGGAGCTTGCTCAGCTCCAGCGGCTTATCCTTGTATGTGGCCGATACGAAGGAGTGGATGAGCGAATCAGAGAGCACTGCGTAGATATTGAGTTGTCTGTCGGAGACTATGTCCTGTCCGGCGGCGAGATCGCCGCCCTTGTAGTGATAGAGGCCGTTAGCAGGCTTATACCGGGTGTCCTGGGATGTGAGTCATCAGCAGAGAAGGATTCTTTCAGTGACGGGCTCCTGGAATTTCCTCAATACACCCGTCCCAGGGTCTTTAATGACTGGGANTAGATATTGAGTTGTCTGTTGGAGATTATATTCTGTCCGGCGGCGAGATCGCCGCCCTTGTAGTGATAGATGCTGTTAGCAGGCTTATTCCGGGTGTCCTGGGATGTGAGTCATCAGCAGAGAAGGATTCTTTCAGTGACGGGCTCCTGGAATTTCCTCAATACACCCGTCCCAGGGTCTTTAATGACTGGGAGGTCCCGGAGGTATTACTGTCCGGAGATCATGCAAAAATTGCAAAATGGAGAAGGAAGCAATCCCTTGGCCTTACTTATGAACAGAGGCCGGAACTCCTTCACAAGGCCCGATTGGATGAAAAGGACATTAAATACCTCAGGAGCCTGGGGTGGGAAAAAAGCTGATCTACCTTGCCCTGGTCCATTATCCGGTCCTGAATCGGCACGGTGAGTTAATAGCCTCGGCCATTACTAACCTGGATATCCATGATATGGCAAGGCTGGCCCGGACCTATGAGCTGTCGGCATATTACCTTGTTACTCCATTGTCTGATCAGCAGGTATTGGCAAGAAGCCTGATTGATCACTGGCTGGAAGGAGTCGGGGGGGATATCAATCCGGATAGACGGGAGGCCATGGGGCTTATAAGGATTGCAGGAGATATTGAAAAGGTCTGTCGTGAGATAACCCTTGAGACAGGAAGACGGGTTCTTGTATATGCCACTACTGCCAAGAAATGGCCAAACTCTGTGGATTGGTCCGGTTTGAGAAAAAAAATAGAAGATCAAGGCCGTGACAGCATTTTGCTTCTTTTCGGCACTGCTTCCGGATTTGATAACAGTGTGCTTGAAAGTGTTGATGAAGTAATTTCCCCTATAGAGGGTAATCGGGAATACAATCATTTGCCGGTCCGCAGCGCAGTTGCAATAACCCTGGACCGGCTTCTGGGGGATAGGGATTAATAATGTATTTTTTCGTGTTACTAAAAATAGAGTTAAAAGTGCCTAAAGTGAGCTAAAGTGCCTAAAGTTGTGGTGTGCGCTTTCAGCGCGGTTAATATAAATAGATGGAGCGAAGCGATACATTAACTTTAGGCACTTAAAACTTTAGTTCACTTAAGGCACTATTCCGGTTTATCCGGATTAGGAGGATATAACAGATGGAAATTTTGCGTAGACTTGAACTTGAAGAGATGCGAGCAGATATTTTGGGCTTCAGGCCCGGAGATACGGTGCGTGTCCATGTCAAGATTCGGGAGACAGAGGAAAAGGAACGTATACAGATATTTGAAGGCGTGGTAATCAGCCGCAGGGGCAGCGGTATGTCTGAGAGTTTTACTGTAAGAAAGATCTCTTACGGCGTTGGCGTAGAACGCGTTTTCCCCATACACTCTCCCAGAATCGAAAAAATAGAATTGGCAAAAGAAGGCCGTCACAACCGGGCCAAATTTTACTATCTACGTGGTCTAAAGGGTAGGGCGGCACGACAAAAGGTGAGTCCTCGTTCTTGATTTCATGAAGACCGGGGGCAGAGATTCCGGACTGGATCTCTTGTACTTTGAACGTAGTCTGTGGGACCATGATCTCGATCCGGTTGCAGGTCTTGACGAAGTTGGCCGTGGGTGTCTGGCAGGGCCTGTAGTGGCTGCTGCTGTAATACTTTCACCTGATATTCATCTTCCAGGTGTCCGGGATTCAAAGGTCCTTTCCTCAAAACAGAGGAAAGTCCTTAACCTGGCGATAAGAGAAAAGGCCCTGGCGATCTCTGTGGCCCAGGTGGAATCTGCTGAAATAGACCGGATAAATATCCTGAAGGCCAGCCTTAAGGCAATGGCTCAGGCCGTTGATAATCTGGACCTGCGGCCCAGAGCCTTACTTATTGACGGTAATCAACCAATTCCTCACACTTTGCCTCAGAAGACCTTGGTAAAGGGAGACCAGAGGTCTCTTTCCGTGGCAGCCGCCTCAATAGTGGCCAAGGTCTTTAGAGACAGCCTTATGGAAGAAATGCACCGGCATTATCCCCATTACAATTTTGCCGGCAACAAAGGCTACGCAACTTCAGAACACCGTAAGGCTATCAAGCTCTATGGCTGTTGTCCGATCCACAGGAAAACCTTTAAAGGAGTGCGGGAGTACACAACAATATCCCAGGAGTACGATTGAGACATAGATAGCCGTTAGCGGGTTCAAAGGTTCAGGGTTCAGAGGTTCGTGTTAAAAGACGAACGTCGATGTTCATTTTTTCCTGTTCGATCTTTCTTTCGTTGACCTTGCGAATTAGCTCTTGGACCAACTGCCATGCCTCAATATACTCAAATTGTTCTATTCTCATGCCGTCTCCATTCAGAATTCACGAATCAACGGCTTAGATTTTCGGTAACCCCTGAACCTTTGAACCCTGAACGGTGAACCTTGAACCTTGAACCTTGAACCTTTGAACCTATGAACGCCCACAGACATAGATATGCCAAGGAATTAGGGGAAAAGGCAGAGAGGCTCGCTGAAGCCTTTTTCATAGAGAAGGGATATCATGTCCTTGAGCGTAACTACCGGGTGAAGTGCGGTGAGATAGACCTGATCCTTGAGGACCGCTCACGGATAATCTTTGTGGAAGTAAAGTCCCGGGTGAGCGCTAAATATGGTCTGCCCCAGGAGGCAATAACCTATCACAAAAAGCGTCAGATTATACGTGTTGCCAAGTGGTACCTCCAGAAAAAGGGTTGCCTGGAAAANTGCCCCGCTCGCCCTGTAGCTCTGGAAGATGGTACCGGGGTAGCTCCGGCAGATGGTACTGGGGCGTTTTGGCGGTTTATAAAGTGACAAAGTGTCAACGATGTCCCCCCTTAAGGTCTATGGTTCTTGTTGGGTTTCGCTCCGCTCAACGCAACCCACAAGAGTGTGAAGGAATATTNAGCGCTAAATATGGTCTGCCCCAGGAGGCAATAACCTATCACAAAAAGCGTCAGATTATACGTGTTGCCAAGTGGTACCTCCAGAAAAAGGGTTGCCTGGAAAAGGAAATTCGATTTGATGTCTTGGCAATCAGGTTTCATGGTACTGGAAAACCGATCATTGAACATATACCCTGGGCGTTCGACGTAGAAGAGTAAAGCGTCCGCTTCAGATCGCTGATCCAGTAAGGCATGAAGGTATCAGAAAATCTATATGCACCCTTCAGGGTCTTGAATAAAAGCCCTTTTTTCGTAAGGGAATCAAGAGAAGCCTTGATGGAGGATGAAGTTTGAACCATTTCTACCTGAACGTATTTAAAGAATCCACCCCCAAACGCAAAATATGGAGGAAAGAAAAATGCCTACAATAGTACATTTTGAGATTCCAACGGATGATCTTGAACGAGCAAAAAGATTTTATACCGAACTCTTTGGCTGGAAAATTGAGAAATATCCCGGACCAATGGAATACTGGATGATTACTACAACCGACGAAGAAGGTAAAAAGGCGCTTGAAGGCGGTATGATACAGAGGCAAGACCCACAGCATCCGATTACCAACTACATTGATGTGCCGGCAATTGATGAATATGCCGTCAAGGTTGAAAATCTGGGCGGTAAAGTGGTTTTTNCCTATTACCAACTACATTGATGTGCCGGCAATTGATGAATATGCCGTCAAGGTTGAGAACCTGGGCGGTAAAGTGGTTTTANTTTTATACCGAACTCTTTGGCTGGAAAATTGAGAAATATCCCGGACCAATGGAATACTGGATGATTACTACAACCGACGAAGAAGGTAAAAAGGCGCTTGAAGGCGGTATGATACAGAGGCAAGACCCACAGCATCCGATTACCAACTACATTGATGTGCCGGCAATTGATGAATATGCCGTCAAGGTTGAAAATCTGGGCGGTAAAGTGGTTTTTCCCAAGACCGCTGTGCCCGGTATTGGTTATTTTGCAGTGTGTCTTGATACAGAAGACAATATTTTTGCAATTTGGGAAACGGACGATAGCGCAAAATAGAAGGCTTCGGGAGCATTCTAAAGTGGACCCAGATAACAAATCACTAAAGCTGCCCCATTCTNCCGACGAAGAAGGTAAAAAGGCGCTTGAAGGCGGTATGATACAGAGGCAAGACCCACAGCATCCGATTACCAACTACATTGATGTGCCGGCAATTGATGAATATGCCGTCAAGGTTGAAAATCTGGGCGGTAAAGTGGTTTTTCCCAAGACCGCTGTGCCCGGTATTGGTTATTTTGCAGTGTGTCTTGATACAGAAGACAATATTTTTGCAATTTGGGAAACGGACGATAGCGCAAAATAGAAGGCTTCGGGAGCATTCTAAAGTGGACCCAGATAACAAATCACTCAAGCTGCCTCATTCCTGTGGTACGGTCATGGGCAGCTTATTTTTTCGTTGTGCCATCGTCGCCGGTGACCTTGAATCTGTGTTGCATATGTGATATGAATAGCATCATGAAGACAGCAGTAGTACACGCACGGATCGAGCCAGAGACCAAGGTGAAAGCAGAAAGCGTCCTCCGTCGCCTTGGGATCACACCAACTGAAGCCATTCGCATTTTTTACACTCAGATCTCGTTGAGAGACGGACTTCCATTTATGGTCGAGATCCCCAATGAAGTCACGGAAGAGACCATTGCANAGTGGACCCAGATAACAAATCACTAAAGCTGCTCCATTCCTGTGGTACGGTCATGGGCAGCTTATTTTTTCGTTGCGCCATCGTCGCCGGTGACCTTGAATCTGTGTTGCATATGTGATATGAATAGCATCATGAAGACAGCAGTAGTACACGCACGGATCGAGCCAGAGACCAAGGTGAAAGCAGAAAGCGTCCTCCGTCGCCTTGGGATCACACCAACTGAAGCCATTCGCATTTTTTACACTCAGATCTCGTTGAGAGACGGACTTCCATTTATGGTCGAGATCCCCAATGAAGTCACGGAAGAGACCATTGCAAAAAGCCGGCGAGGGGAGGAGATTACGGAGTTCGGTTCCCTGGATGAGATGTTCCATAGCTGGGAGACATGAGGCGACTATCTCAGACGCGTCAGTTTTCCCGTGATGTAAAGCGGATGGCCAAGCGTGGTAAGGATATCGCCAAACTANAGCCAGAGACCAAGGTGAAAGCAGAAAGCGTCCTCCGTCGCCTTGGGATCACACCAACTGAAGCCATTCGCATTTTTTACACTCAGATCTCGTTGAGAGACGGACTTCCATTTATGGTCGAGATCCCCAATGAAGTCACGGAAGAGACCATTGCAAAAAGCCGGCGTGGGGAAGAGATTACGGAGTTTNAAGGAAAGTCGTCAAAAGACTTGCTGAAGAGCTTCCGCTTGACCCACGGCACCGAGACCATCTGCTCATCGGAAAGTTCATCAACTGCCGGGACTGCCATGTTGAACCTGACTGGATCTTAATCTACTCCATGGATCAGGAGAGCCTACGCTTGGAGCGCATGGGAACTCACAGCGATCTCTTTAGGAAGTGAAGGGCACAGCCTGTATAGTTACCGGAATAGAAGACTTTAGATGGGAAGAGTTTTACGTTTTAGGGCCAGGTGACAAAGATGAATATGAGGAATTGAAAAAGACCCAGCCCTCATACACAGACCATTACAGAATCCTGAGTTTTGATGATCATTATGATGAAGATAACGGTATCCTTGCTAATGTCAGCCGTATCTCAGATAAGAGAAAATTTACTCTGCCGTTAGAAGACTTAGAGGCTGTTGACAGAACTTCAATTAACTATCAGATACTTGACGATTATAGTGTCTGGTTTGTTAATTACCGGT
>NKAJ01000353.1_pt4 | contig 11050 bp, 12 predicted proteins | sample 1556001 | NCBI WGS metagenome assembly NKAJ01 (sample SAMN06204642, study PRJNA360343) | marine sediment metagenome | isolation source: Jiulong cold seep at northern South China Sea | place: China: South China Sea, Jiulong cold seep | collected 2013-06 | reverse complement strand
GCCGCTACCTATCCAGCACAACCGCTGGAGGTGCAAGTTCCCACAGCTCGTTTTCCTGCCATTTAAGTATCCATTCATCAGGCATGACCAAACTCAAAGCAGCCATATCTCCCAGGTAAGTACCAAGTGCGGATGGCCTTATATCCACGCCTTCTGACAGCACAGGGAACGACCGGTAGAACTCGTCCTTAACGCCGGGCAGCAGGATGTCGATGTTATTCATGAACACGCTCCCTCCTATCACAATAACCCCTGTATCCAGTATGGCATTAATGGAGGCCAGGCCCCTTGCAAAGTTCCTTATGGCCTTGCTGATTATCTCTTTAGCCTTCCCATCACCACTGTGGTAGGCTTTGAACACATCCTCTGCAGTCCCTCCCCCGCCATAATCCCGGGCAATAGCCACCCCGGACACCAGGGATTCCATGTCCCCGAAATTACCGCAACCGCACTGTGGACCCGCCTCTGCCAGGTAAATGTGCCCGATATGAGGGGCATTGCCGTTCTTACCATGTATCAGCCTGCCATCAATATAGGCACCACCACCAATTCCAGTACTCCAGGTGACATATACCAGGTCGTCTTCACCCCTGCCTGCCCCGAACAGCCGTTCGGCCACAACTGCAGCCACAGCATCATTCTCTATCTTCAAAGTACTCCATCGCCAGGACAGGACTGCTTCTAATGGTATTCGGGTCCAGTTATTGGGAATAATATCTCTATCTTTTACAAGCCCGCCGCACAGGTTGGGCGCCACCAATTGCACTTGACCCATTTCTTTCATAAAAGGACCGCAGGAACTTACACCCACAGCCATGATATCATCTGGTTTAACTCCTATATGGTCACAGGCGTATCCTATCAGGAAATCAACTTGTTCAGGTATTGCCGTATGGCTGCCTTCCAGCCTGGTATTCTGGTAAAACTTGACTGAAATCCCATTGGTGTTTGCCAGACTTACGGTTATTTTTGTGCCACCAATATCAACACCTGCCAGATACGGCCCGGTCATATTAACTAACTCCCTTTCTTTAATAAAATCCTTCATATCTCATAATTAGGTGGTACTCCCAGTACCAGCACCTTTGAATTACGAAGCACCTTTTCGGTAACACTACCTGTCAGCTTCTTAATTCCGGTCTTGCCATGTGTGCCCATGATTATCCTGTTAGCACCCTTTATTTCCGCGGTGTCAATTATCTGGTCTGCAGGGTCCCCGTTTTCAATAAAAGTGGTTATGCAAGCTTCATCCAAACCCTCATTCACCATTGATTCCTTATAGACCTGAAGCAGTTTTTCTGCCCCTTCCACCATCCACTTTTTCCTTTCCTGACCTGAAGGGGCTATTACATGTAAAAGCAAAATCTTGCCCGAATGTAGTTTAGCTATTCTTAAAGCTACCTGGGCAGCCTTTTTAGAATATTCAGACCCGTCAATGGGGAGCAGTATTTTCATCGGATTTTAAATGTTGTCCATAATATATTTAAACCATATGAAGTAAGATTATATGTAATACAATGGTTGTCATACAATAAGGGGAAAAACATGAAGTACGAAAAATTCAAGAAAATGGAAAAAAAAGACCATTCCCAGGTCACCCGGTTTTTAAAACAGACTACGCATCTTACGGCCCGGGAATGGGTTATCGCCAGGCTCTGTGCCGATTTCAAGAACGCACAGGGACGCAGTGAGATGACCTGGATCGGAAAAAACCTGCCCGAGCTTGTGCCTTTTTGCAATGAACCTTATTCAAGGCAGGAGGTGTCCAACGCCCGGGCTTCGTTCAAGAATAAACTGGTGCGCTCAGGCACTACATTGTTCTATTCATATTACAGCGGGCTCATTACCAAAGACGAGATGCTTGACATACTGGAAAAAATTACGAAAAACATAAGCATCCTACTGGATGTGGAAGATGAGGATGCCAATGAAAGCCATACCGAAGATGTGCAGAGCATGATGGTAGAGGTACTGCGCCGCATCAATGAGGAACTTGAAGCATAAGCTCCCTCAATTTATTCCGCCCCATACTGACGATGTGCTGGTGATCGAAGGCCAGGGCTGGCAGTNATGATGGTAGAGGTACTGCGTCGCATCAATGAGGAACTTGAAGCATAAGTTCCCGCATTTTCTGCCGTCCCTCATTGATAATCTGAAGATGGTCGAAGGCCAGAGGTGGTAGGTCATCAAGGTCGAACAATGCCACATCCTGTGCATCCGAGGACGCTCGCGGCGTGCCCTGCCCGAGTGCAGCAAAGCAGATGCTAACAGTATGACCCCTGGGGTCGCGGTCAGGGTCCGAGAACACGCCGACCAGTCCCTGCAATTCCACATCAAGCCCGGTCTCCTCATTGGCTTCACGCACTGCAGCTTCTTCTACGGTCTCACCCACATCCACGAACCCACCAGGAAGTGCCCAATGGCCCTGAAACGGGGGATTCCTGCGCTGTATCAGGACGATCTTCCCACTTTGTACGATTAATATGTCCACAGTCAAGAGTGGCGTTACTGGTTTACTCATTTGCCTGCCCCCTGCCAAATGTTATTTCGCTTACTAATTGCTTCACAAATCCATTCAAGAACCTGTTGCGCTCCTCAGCCATCAGGCGGGCTGTAGCGGTATGCATCGAGCGTGGTAANTATTTCGCTTACTAATTGCTTCACAAATCCATTCAAGAACCTGTTGCGCTCCTCAGCCATCAGGCGGGCTGTAGCGGTATGCATTGAGCGTGGCAGNTAGCGGTATGCATCGAGCGTGGTAAATGCATAAGTTTTGAGAAGATATGGTCCAGTGCATATTCATCCCCGTCCAATTGCCTGTGCTCTGCCAGGGGATCACCGGGATGATACAATTTATGGTTCATTGCACCCGAATATGTAAAGGTCATGGCTACACCCACGGCCCCCGAAATGTCCAGCCTGTCAGCGTCCTGAAGTATCCTTGCTTCCAGTGTGTCCGGTGTTAGTCCAGAACTATAGCGGTGATGCTTTATTGCATAGACCACGGCTGGTACTTTCTGAGATGGAAAGCCTGCACCACTAAGTATATCGGGTGCCAATTGCGCGGATAAGGTTGCATGGTCAACTGCTGGATCCTTGAGTTGTGCAGGACGTCCGATGTCGTGGAGGAGTGCCGCAGCCTCCAATATCTCGGAGTCACCCCCTTCAATGTTGCAAATATGGATGCACAAGTCCATGACCCGTAGTGAATGGTTGATATCATGGCCTGCGTTAGCTGTGCCGTCGAATATTTTTCTTGCTGATTCTCTTATTTGCATCCCCTTTCCACCGGAACCGTGGGCCGGCTTTATTACTTCTATTTCCTCCATTTTTTCTCCAAAAACCCTTCTAAGTTAAGTCAATTGTACAATCAATGATAGATTAATATTTGTGATTCTCTTCAAAAAAGAAATACTTGATACCGTTCAGGAGGAATAACACTAACCTTATTTATCATGGAGCACGAAATAAACCCTAAATTTAAAGAAGGTCAAAGACACGGGTACTGATAACACACTTGCACCATGGACATTTCAACATTCACCTATAGAACAATTATCAGTACCGAATTATTCCTGTTTTAATATCTTTCAATTACCAGTTAGACCTTTATGCTTAGTTGGTGGGTGTTGAGGATGGATTTTGCGGATAAAATAAAAAATATTTTAATTGAACTTGACCTGAAAGAAGTCCAGCGATGGGCCCTGCTAAGTACCCTTGTCGGTGTGGTTGGCGGGCTGGTCGCCGTGCTATTCTATTCAGGGCTCTACTATTCCACGTATTACCTGCTGGGAGGTATTGGTGGATACTATCCCACCACACCAGGAGGTGACGTTGACCTGTTGGTTGTGCCCCTATCAGACCCCAACCGTTTACTACTCATACTTCTGCCCACACTGGGCGGCCTTCTTGCAGGATTCCTGGTCTACCGCTATGCACCGGAAACCGAAGGCCACGGTACCGATTCGGTGATAGATTCCTACCACCGGCAACGAGGTGTGATACGCACACGTGTACCGTTCATCAAGGCCATCACATCCATGATAACCATAGGTTCAGGTGGTAGTGCAGGCAGGGAAGGACCCATAGCCCAGATAAGCGCAGGCTTTGGCTCAATACTTGCCACCAAGCTAAAACTAACCGACAGGGACAGGCGTATCCTTGTAATATGCGGGATGTCGGCTGGCATCGGTAGTATATTCAAGGCTCCCCTGGGCGGTGCAATCTTTGCGATTGAAGTATTGTATCGGCAGGGTTCGGAATCAGAGGGGATTGTACCTGCCTTTATTTCGTCAACCGTCGCATACTCCATATTCTGCTCGTTCTTTGGCTGGGGTTCCCTGTTCTCAATGCCGGATTATAATTTTACACATCCTAACGAACTCATATTCTATGCCATGCTGGGTATTGCATCTGCAGCCGTGGGGATTTTTTATATTCATGTCTTCTATGGAATGAGGGATTTCTTCAAACGACTTGCCATACCAAATCATGTCAAGCCAGCCGTAGGTGGTTTACTGTTGGGTATAATGGCATTTTTCATACCCCAGAGCCTGGGTGTGGGATACGGACTTATCCAGCTGGCCATTGACCAGGAACTTGCAATGGGACTGCTGTTGTTGCTACTATTCGCAAAGATCCTTGCCACGTCATTCACCATCAGTAGTGGTGGAAGTGGTGGTGTGTTCGGCCCCACCCTTGTGGTTGGTGCAATGCTGGGCGGCGTTTTAGGAATTACCTTTCATACCTTATTCCCCACCATCGTGGTTGAATACTCTACCTTCGTGCTCGTAGGCGTGGCAGCCCTGCTGGCAGGAGTGGCAAAAACACCCATTGCCGCAATAATCATGGTATCCGAACTGACCGGGAATTACAACCTGCTGCCGCCCCTGATGCTGGCTTCGACACTTGCATACGTTATATCAGGTAGATGGTCTATTTATGAAAAGCAGGTCCCTACCCGGATGGACTCCCCGGCCCACCGCCGTGAGATGACCATAGATGTACTGGAACTGGTCACGGTGAAAGATGTGATGTGCACCGATATTATTACCGTTAGCCCTGCTACAAAGGTACAGACCGTATTGAACCTCATACACAAATACCGCCATATAGGTTATCCTGTATTGGACAACCTGGAACTGGTAGGCATAGTCACTTTCGAGGATGCAGAAAAAGTACCTCTTGATGAACGGGATGTTGTACTGGTGGGAGATATCATGACCCGTTCACTGGTGGTAACTTATGAAGATGAGAACCTTGAATACGCACTAAGGAAACTGCTTGACAATACTATCGGACGGCTGCCTGTTGTGGACAGGGAGGACCATACCAGGATGCTTGGCCTTTTGACCAAGTCAGATATCATCAGGGAACATGCCCAGCTAAGTTCAAAGTTCTGCCGACTACCTGCCGACAGAAGGTTGTGACTTATGGATCAATTTACTAATAGGCCTGTGATATTATTTTGACAATATCACTGGCACTTAATATCCCGATGGGGCGATTTGATGCGCCGACTCCTGATTCGGAAAGAACCATTAACCTGTGAAAACCATGTTCCATCATCATCTCCGCTGCTACTTTTAACGAAGTTGTAGGTTTTACAGACTGGACATAGTAATTCATAATGGACTCGACAGGCCCATCCAGCAAAGATTCGTCATTTACCGTTTTGAGCATATCCATTTCTGAGATTACTCCTATAATCTCACCAGTATGGTCAATGACAGCTATACCAGAAACGTGCTGGTTCGCCATCAGGTATGCCACTTCTTTCACAGGAATATCAGTAGTAACTGTGATAACTCCTCTTGTCATTACATCTTTAAGTAATATGTTTTCTAGATTAATTATTTGTTCACTTCCTTATATGAAATTTAATTGCCCCATATTATTTTAGGCATTCATTGAATATGAACCTTTTTGCAATTATTAAATATGCGTTATTGGATGATAATAAAATCATAAATTGCTAAATAAATAAGTACCATTATAACCCTTCAATGGATTCAGGTGTAAACTCATGCACAATAATATCCTGCAATCAGGGAACATAGGCAAATCGGTTAGAATAGAGCGAATAATTAACCGGAAAACCGGCAGGACCATAATTATCCCTATGGACCATGGTGTAGGGGCCGGGCCCATTCAGGGATTGGCCGACCTGTCATTAATGGTGAACAAAGTAGCAGATGGTGGTGCAAATGCCGTACTTGGACACATGGGTCTTCCCAAACACGGACACAGGGGCTACGGTAGGGATGTGGGGCTAATAATCCATTTATCAGCATCAACTTCCCTGGGTCCGGACCCAAATCACAAGGTACTGGTCACTTCTGTGGAAGATGCCATTAAGGTGGGAGCTGACTGCGTATCAGTCCACGTTAATGTAGGTGCACACAACGAAGCAAAGATGCTTGAGGATCTCNTCACTTCTGTGGAAGATGCCATTAAGGTGGGAGCTGACTGCGTATCAGTCCACGTTAATGTAGGTGCACACGACGAGGCGAAGATGCTTGAGGATCTTGGTAAGACTGCAAGTAAATGTGATGAATGGGGTATGCCCCTGCTGGCAATGATGTATCCCAGAGGACCAAAAGTTGATTCTGAACACGATGTTGAATATGTGAAACATGCTGCCCGCGTAGGAGCTGAACTGGGTGCGGACATAATCAAAACCAATTATACAGGCGACCCGGACTCGTTCAGGGAAGTGGTGAAAGGATGTCCCGTCCCGGTTGTTGTGGCCGGAGGACCAAGGATGGAGACCGAAGCTGACCTGATGCAGGTAGTATATGATTCGGTACAATCTGGAGGAAAAGGTGTAGCAATAGGACGTAACGTATTCCAGGCAGATGACCCCGGCGCTATCATGGCGAATATTGCAAAGATAGTGCATGAAGGGTTTTCAGTGGATGAGGTCTATGAATAATATAGCTAAAATTGACCTTTCTGTTGAACTTACAGGCCTTGCACTGGAAAACCCAACCATACTGGCGGCAGGTGTATTGGGTACCACGGGGTCATCACTTAAGCGGACGGCAAACTCGGGTGCAGGTGCGGTTGTGACTAAATCCATAGGCATTGAGCCAAAACCAGGGCATCCCAATCCCACCATGTTCAAACTGGAATGCGGATTTTTGAATGCCATGGGTCTGCCAAACCCGGCTTATAAGGAGTTCAGGGGTGAACTTGATATTGCGAAAAAGGGTGGTGTACCCGTGATAGCCAGCGTGTTCGGCGCCAACCCGGGTGAATTCTCGGAAATTATCACAGGACTGGACGGCGCCGATGCTTATGAATTAAATGTAAGCTGCCCCCATGCAAGCGGATACGGTGCAGTTGTCGGTACGGACCCGGTACTGGTGGAAGAGATAACAAGGGCAGCCAAACGGGCCGCAAGCGCACCCGTATGGGTAAAACTCACTCCAAATGTTACAGATATCGTGGAGATAGGTGAAGCTGCCCAGAAAGGTGGTGCTGACGCTGTGGTAGCCGTCAATACAGTACGGGGCATGGCCATTGATATTCACAGCGGCTATCCCATCCTGGGCAACCGCTTTGGCGGGTTGTCAGGGGCTGCCATACGCCCGGTGGCTGTAAAGTGTGTTTATGACCTGTACCAGGCACTGGATATTCCGGTGATAGGCGTGGGTGGTATTGCGAACTACCAGGACGCGTTGGAGATGATGATGGCAGGGGCACGTGCCGTGCAGATTGGGTCCGCGGTCTATGACAGCATTAATGTATTCAACGAAGTGACCGATGGGTTGGCCCAATACCTGGCAAGCCATAGTATGGTGCTTAATGACATTATTGGTCTGGCTCACAGGAAGGTGGGATTGTGAAACCACAAAATGCAGTTATTACAGATATAATTCATGAAACACCTACCATTACCACACTAAAAACTGATATTAAACTGGATGCATTGCCGGGTCAGTTCGTTATGGTCTGGGTCAGGGGACTGGACGAAGTACCCATGGCACTGTCGCACCCGGACGGTATCACGGTGCAAAGAGTCGGTGAAGCCACAGCCGCACTGTCAGATATGCAGGTGGGCGACAGTATCGGTATCAGGGGTCCGTTCGGTAACGGGTTTAAACTGGAAGGTACCAGGATAATGCTTATTGCAGGCGGTGTGGGTGGTGCACCCTTGCTGCCGCTGGCACGGCTGGCGCATTCAAAGCGGCTTGGCGTGACTACTATAATTGGTGCCAGGACAGGGGATGAACTGCTGTTCGAGCAACAGTTTTCGCAGTGCGGTAGTGTCAGTGTTGCCACTGATGACGGGAGCAAGGGACATCACGGGTTCATTACCGAACTCATGGATCAGTTCGACCTGGAAAGCTTTGACCAGTGCTATGTCTGCGGTCCTGAACTGATGATGAAGGGTGTGCTTAACATGCTTCAGGCAAGGGGGATTGAAACGCATTCACAGTTCAGTCTTCACAGATATTTCAAATGCGGAATAGGGGTATGTGGTGCATGCACAATTGACCCGTCCGGCCAGAGGGTCTGCAGGGACGGACCTGTGTTCCAAGGCGACATGCTTATATACAGTGAACTGGGGAAATATCATAGGGACGCAACCGGGAAAAAAATAGTTTATTAAAAGGTTCAGGAAATCTTTGAGGCTAGTTATTAGATGATAGGAAGATTCAAAATTGATGATGAAGCTATGACCGGGACCATACAGGGTACCAGGGTGATAGTAGAAAAGGACCTTTATAATGACTCTTACGAGATTGGAGAACTGGAAGTACTTCCGCCTGTTACACCGGGCAAGATAATCTGTATGGGATTGAACTATGTGGACCATGCTCTGGAACTGGATATGGATCTGCCGGACCACCCAATAATATTCTTAAAACCCCCCTCGGCTGTCATCGGAAATGGAGACAAGATCTTGTATCCACCTGAAAGTAACCAGGTTGATTACGAGGCCGAACTGGCAGTGGTGATTGGTAAACGTTGCAGGAACATAGCGGCCCGCCGTGCCGATGACGTGATAATGGGATATACTTGCTTTAATGATGTTACAGCACGGGACATCCAGAAGATAGATAACCAGTGGACCCGGGCCAAGAGTTTTGACACATTTGCACCCCTTGGCCCCTATATTGTTGAACCAGGGGAAATTGACCTGTCAAATACTTACATCCGCTCCAGGGTCAACGGAGAGGTGAAACAGGACTCTTTTATCAGTAATATGACATTTAACCCATCAGTCCTTGTGGAGTTCATATCCCATATCATGACCCTGAATAAAGGTGATGTGATTGCCACCGGCACTCCTGCAGGTGTTGGAGAAATGCAGCCGGGCGATATCGTGGAAGTGGAAATTGAGGGTATCGGCACCCTGAAAAACCAGGTAGCTAAAGCGAACTCTTAACCTTAGCTTACAGGTTAGTCGATAGGTTGACTAACTGGTTAATCAACACTTTATTAACAGGTTATTCGAAAGATTGTTTTGTCGATTTTTCGATAGATATGTTACNGTTAGTCGATAGGTTGACTAACTGGTTAATCAACACTTTATTAACAGGTTATTCGACAGATTTTTTCACCGATTTTTCAACAGATACGTTATCAGGTTCTTCCTCGATAACATCTGCCGGCTCTTCCTGCTCAACCAACTTAACCTCTCCGTCTTCATTTCCGGTATCTGGTGGTTTTCCGGGTTCAGTTCCAATGTATGTCCTGTATAGTGCCAGCATGAAACCAAATGCTGCCGGACCTACAATAATTCCCATTGCACCAACCACGAACAGGGGTGCTGTAAATGAAAGCAGGGTGATGATTGGATGAATCTGCCCCCGCTGCATCATCAATCTGGGGCGGATAACATTTCCGGGAATGGTTTCCAGGAACAGCCAGCCGAATATTAATAANTAACATTTCCGGGAATGGTTTCCAGGAACAGCCAGCCGAATATTAGCAGTATCACTGCTCGTACCGGCTCATGTACGATAAAATAGTAAATGGAAGCAGGCACATAGAAGGTGCCCGGTCCCAGGATTGGCAGCAGGGCCAGAACTGCAATGATCGCACCCCACATCACCGGATACGGCACACCGATCAGCATCAGCCCGATCCCGCCGATAATACCTGTGAGCACACATACTAACAAATAGACATTGAACAGGCTGTTGTAAATGCTGTCCAGGTGGTACAGGAATTCCTTGACAATCTCCACCCTGTTGGACGGTATGACATCGATGAAGGTTTGCACGATGTTCTCCCCGTCGATGAGCAGGTAATATACCATGAATATTACTACTGCCAGTTCCATGGCAAATAGTGCAATATTTGATATGAAGCCAAGTACCACCCGCTGGAGTATGCTGATAGCTGACAATATGGCAGAAGATGCCGAACCGGCAAGGTTCTCTTTCATATTCTGCTGCACTGAATCCGGGATATAATCACCCATCAGTCCTATGCCGTAATCGATTAAGGAATTCACATCTGTTTCCAGCACAGCAGGCTGGAGCTTTGCCAGTTCCGAGCCCATGATGAATATGATATTTACAAACACGGCCGAAAATACCAGTGCAACTACAACTATGGTTAAAATGGCAGTGATGCGCCTGTTGTTTATCTTTGTTACCTGCCTCAGCTTCAAGTCGAGGGGACGCAACACGTATGCACCAAGCATGCTCAAAATTATGACGTTAACAAAGACCCAGGAAAGGTATGTTACCAACAGGGCTGCTGATACGACCACGATACCTACAATGATTGTGAAATGTTTGCGTTCAAGGGGCCCGGTCATACCATCTAAATTATTTTATCAATTCAAAAGTGTTTCTACCCTTTTTTCACTGTTACGATAATTATAAAATCTATCGATGTGTTGTTGAATCCTGACCATGATAGACCTTCATACCCATTCCATATTCAGTGACGGTGAACTGCTTCCCAGTGAACTTGTACGAAGAGCAGTGGTGCACGGATACACGGCTATAGCAATAACCGACCATGTGGATTTTACCAATATCGAGCATGTACTGGACGGTATTAAAAAAGCTACGTACCTTGAAGA
>NKAJ01001473.1_pt2 | contig 11052 bp, 9 predicted proteins | sample 1556001 | NCBI WGS metagenome assembly NKAJ01 (sample SAMN06204642, study PRJNA360343) | marine sediment metagenome | isolation source: Jiulong cold seep at northern South China Sea | place: China: South China Sea, Jiulong cold seep | collected 2013-06 | reverse complement strand
GCAGGTCCCCGTAAAGAGATTTATTTTGACCCCACTAAAGTACGCTCCGCCATTGTAACCTGTGGCGGACTTTGCCCCGGAATAAACGATGTGATCAGGGCCATTGTACTTGCTCTCCACTATGGTTATGGAGCCCAATCCGTCCTTGGCATACGTTATGGACTGAGGGGCTTTATTCCAGAGTACGGTCTTCCTGTAATGGATTTATCTCTCAAAGCAGTAAATCGTATACATGAGTATGGAGGGACAATCCTTGCCTCTTCCAGAGGACACCAACCCATAGACGGCATAGTGGATGCACTCGTACGTATGAACGNGCCATAGTGGATGCGCTCGTACGTATGAACGTATCCATACTGTTCATTATTGGAGGCGATGGCACATTCAGGGCAGGGGTCAAAATTGTCGATGAAATCAATAAGCGTGATCTCAAAATAGCTGTTGTTGCCATACCAAAGACCATAGACAATGACATTTATCTTGTCTCTAAGACCTTTGGTTTCGATACTGCAGTTGAAATGGCCAGTCAGTCCATAAGGTGTGCCCATGTCGAGGCTATTGGGGCACCTAATGGTGTAGGACTGGTCAAGGTCATGGGGAGATATTCAGGCTCCATTGCATCTGCCGCAACAAACGCTTTAAGAGAGGTCAACTTCTGCCTGATACCTGAAAGTGATTTTGACCTGGAAGGAGAAAATGGTCTGTTAAAGGCCCTTGAGCACAGGCTCAGGGATCGTGGTCATGCAGTGGTGGTTGTGTCTGAAGGTGCGGGTCAGCGGTATATAACCGGGGACAAAGTGATACGGGATCCATCAGGCAATATCAAGCCGGGAGACATAGGCATCTTTCTCCGGGATACCTTTAGAGAATACTTCAATGAGATTGGCATGACGGCCTTTGTCCGTTATATAGATCCTAGCTACATAATTCGTAGCGTGCCTGCAAACGTTGACGATCGTCTCTACTGTGCAAATCTCGGGCAAAATGCCGTTCATGCCGCAATGGCGGGCAAAACCGCCATGATGGTGAGTCTATGGAATGACCGCTATGTACATGTTCCCCTGGTCTCTGCCATCAAGCAAAGCAAACGTGTTAATCTGAACAGCAACTTTTGGTTAAGTGTACTGGAATCTACCGGGCAATCTTCCCTGAAAAATGAGTAGATGGCCCTGTTAGGAGGAGAACCATGCGAAAATGGAAGACATTAAGTTTTTTTCTGGTCCTTATTATATTTGTTGGGATTTTTCCTGCCTGCAGTACTCCTGAAGAAAACAAGGCCAAACATTTTGAAAGAGGGATGAACTATTTCCAGGAGGAAAAATACAAAGAAGCGGTAATCGAGTTCAAGAATGTAGTTCAGATTGATCCCAAGTATGGTCCTGGTCATTACCAAATGGCCTTGGCTTATTTGAAGATTGGAAGTCTGCGAGATGCCTTTTCCGAGCTTCAAAAGACCGTGGATGTAGACCCGGACAATGCCGATGCCCGCCTGAAGCTCGTCCAGATGTTTTTCCTTTCAAAGAAGATCGACGAGGCGGAAAAGCATGTGGAAGTGCTGCTTTCCAAGGATCCGTCAAATGTTGATGCTTTATTGTTAAAAGGAGCGTTATTACTTCACCAAGAGAAGCTTGATGATGCCATTTCCGTCTTCAGAAAAGCAGAGGACCAGGCACCTGATAACAGCAAGGTCTATATGGCCCTGGCAAGGGCATACTCCCAAAAAAAGGACCTGAATCAGGCAGAGCTTTTTCTGAAAAAGGCCATATCTGTCAGCGAGAAGGGAAAGGGCCGGGCGCAATCGAGGCTTGCCCTGTCTTCACTCTATGAATCCACAGGACAGGAAAAAAAAGCAGAAGAGGAAATTAAGATTATTATTGGAGAAAATCCTGATGATGTGGATGCCCTGTTGATAATGGCNGCCCTGTCTTCACTCTATGAATCCACAGGACAGGAAAAAAAGGCAGAACAAGAGATTAAGATTATTATTGGAGAAAATCCTGATGATGTGGATGCCCTGTTGATAATGGCCGGCTTCTATGTGCGAAACGGCCGAGATGCAGAGGCGGAATCAACACTTCAACAGGCAATAGACCTTTTCCCCGAGGCAACATCCCCTCTGTTGGCCTTTTCCGAGCTCCAGGTCAAGAAGGGGCATAAAGACGAGGCCGTGATTACACTTGAGAAGGCACTCAAGTTATCTCCGGACAATGCAAACATAATGGCAAGATTAGCTGACCTCAAATATGATCAAGGAAAATTTGAGGAGGCCGGATCCCTGGCTGAGGAAGCGTTAAAAAAGAATTCTATCAATCCAGTTGCCCTGCTGATAAAGGCAAAACTTGCCCTGAAAGACAAAGATTTAAAGACTGCAATTGAGTTGCTGGGCAAAATCCTTGACCGGCAGCCTGGAAACCCGGAGGCACTGTACTTCAGAGGGCTTGCATATCTGAGCACAGGTGAGCTTACCAAAGCAGAAGATGATCTGCAAAAGCTGGTCTCAAGACAACCAGGGTTTTTAAAGGCCAGATTGTTGCTTGCTGAAGTGGCCTTGAGAGAGCGCAAACCTGAAATAGTCACAGAGCAGACTGAGCTGATATTAGCGCGCATTCCAGATGAACCAAAGGCCCTGATTCTCCATGCTTCTGCTGCCTTGATGAACAAGGATTTAAAGACCGCTGAAAAAGACCTGCACAGGGCTCTTAAGGCATCTCCGGATGACGTGTCCGCCCGCTATCTCCTGGGCAGAACATATATGGCGCAAAAGGAGATTGAAAAGGCAAAAGAGTCTTTCAGGGGATTGTTATCGGAAAATCCAGGGCACCTTCCTGCGCTGACGTCTCTGGTGGCGCTATATTTATACGAAGAACAGCCGGATAAGGCACTCGATCTTTGCGATGAAATGAGGAAAAAGCAGCCGGATAACGCGGCAATAGCCATGGTTCAGGGAAGACTGCTTCTGCAGACCGGGCGTGTAGATCAGGCGGAAGCCGCTTTTAAAGATGCCGTGGAGTTGAATCCTGATCTTATAGGGCCTTATGTCTCTCTGGCAAAGATTTATATATCAACAGACAAGGCAGAGAAAGCTATTTCCCAGTACAGGATTTTGCTGGAAAAGAATCCTGATCTTGTAAGTGCTTACATGGCTATAGGCACCATAGAAGAACAGCTAGGGCATTATGATAAAGCAGAGAAAGCCTATATGCGGGCCCTGGAAATAAAACGGGATTTTGCGCCGGCTGCAAATAATCTGGCATGGCTGCTGGCGGAAAAAAAGCACGATCTGGACAAGGCCTTTATCTATGCACAGAAAGCCAAGGCGGCAGCCCCTGAACAACCGGCTATACTGGATACTGTTGGTTGGATACTTACGAAGAAGGGGAGCTACGAGCTTGCCATGTCGAACTTTGAAGAGGCCATTCAGAAATGGCCGAATCAGCCTACCATTCGCTATCACATGGCCGTGGCTTTGAAGGGGATGAAAAAGGTCGATGCCGCAAAAGAGGAGCTTCAAAAGGCAATTAATACNCCCATGGTTCAGGGAAGACTGCTTTTGCAGACAGGGCGTGTAGATCAGGCGGAAGCCGCTTTTAAAGATGCCATGGAGTTGAATCCTGATCTCATAGGGCCATATGTCTCTCTGGCAAAGATTTATATATCAACAAACAAGGCAGAGGAAGCTATTGCCCAGTACAGGATTCTGCTGGAAAAGAATCCTGATCTTGTAAGTGCTTACATGGCTATAGGCACCGTGGAAGAACAGCTAGGGCATTATGATAAAGCAGAGGAGGCGTATCTGCGGGCCCTGGAAATAAAACGGGATTTTGCGCCGGCTGCAAATAATCTGGCATGGCTGCTGGCGGAAAAAAAGCACGATCTGGACAAGGCCTTTATCTATGCACAGAAAGCCAAGGCGGCAGCCCCTGAACAACCGGCTATACTGGATACTGTTGGTTGGATACTTACGAAGAAGGGGAGCTACGAGCTTGCCATGTCGAACTTTGAAGAAGCCATTCAGAAGTGGCCGAATCAGCCTACCATCCGCTATCACATGGCCGTGGCTTTAAAGGGGATGAAAAAGGTCGATGCCGCAAAAGAGGAGCTTCAAAAGGCAATTAATACAAAAGAGGAATTCCCAGAGATTGAAGATGCCAGGAGGCTTCTGGAAGAGCTGTCGTGATCGACTTTCGCAGTCTTAGTCGAAGCGACCTTGAAATATGGGCAAGAGATCTGGGCCTGCCGGCCTTTAGAGGCCGGCAGCTCTTTAGCTGGCTTTGGAAGCCCGGGTTCCGGGACTTCTCCCAAATGACCGACTTTCCCAAGGCCCTGAGGGGAAAGGCTGCCCAAAAGGGCCTGCTTACCAACCTCAAGCTTGTGGCAGACCAACGTTCTGTTGATGGCACAAGCAAACTGGCATGGAGACTGCCGGATGGTTTAGTGGTAGAAAGCGTCGTGATCCCTGAACGGGGCCACAAGACCCTCTGCATATCCAGCCAGGTCGGGTGTGCTATGGGGTGCAGGTTTTGTCATACTGCCAGGATGGGTTTTCGTCGTAACCTTATTTCTTCAGAGATCGTGGGGCAGGTACTCGCCGCACTAGAACATATTGGAGAAAGGGAACAGCTCAGAAATCTCGTATTCATGGGGATGGGAGAGCCACTTGCAAACTACGGGAATGTCTTAAAATCCATTTACATACTAACTGATGACCTTGGACTTAACTTCTCATTGCGCAGGATGACCGTATCCACCTGTGGTCTGATTCCTGAGATATTGCGTCTTGGTCAAGACACAGATGTAGGCCTTGCGATCTCCCTGAATGCCCCTGATGATGAAATCCGGGATAAGATAATGCCCATTAACAGGCGCTATCCCCTTCCACAGCTCATTGAGGCATGTAGAAATTATCGGCTTTCCCGCAGAAGGCGAATTACTTTTGAATATCTCCTCCTTGCCGGTGTGAATGACAGCGTCGAACAGGCAATTTCGCTTGCAAAACTTCTCAAGGGAATCCCTTCAAAAATCAACTTGATACCTTACAACGAAAGCAGTGATATTCCCTTCAAACGCCCTGTCCACGAACAGGTTCTGGCATTCCAGCAAGTACTCAAAGAGGCCAACTACACTGCCATCACAAGAAAGAGCAAGGGGCGAGACATATCCGCCGCCTGCGGTCAGCTCTATGCAGAAATAGAGGCCTAAATAATCATTGGTAAAATTTTAGCCAAAGATTNTTTTAGCTAAAGATTCAGATAAACGATATTTGGCGAGGTCATCATACGGAGTAGGATCTCTGTTGACAATTATAACAGGCTTTCCATTTGAATAAGCAACATCAACAAAAGAATTGGCTGGAAATACTTGAAGCGAGGTCCCCAGTGCCATAAATAAATCACACTCTCTCGAAGCCTTTTCTGCAATTACCAGATGCTCAGGATTTAGACCCTGACCAAAGGATACGGTATTTGGTTTAAGGAGTCCCCCGCATTTCTCACATTTCGGTTCAACTTCACCCATATCAATCCTTTCAAGTACAGGTTTAATGTCAATAACTCTATTACAGGATAAACAAATTGCCTCTCTGTTAGTTCCATGGAGCCTGACAATTCTTTTTTTGTCTACTCCTCCCTCTTCGTGCAGTCCGTCAATATTTTGAGTCAGCAGCCAAAAGAGTTTTCCTTGTTGATCTAATTTACCAATTGCCAAGTGAGCATGGTTTGGTTTTGCTTTAAGCATCGAGGGTATAGTTTCACTTTTGTATTTCCAATAATATATTCGTTNCTATCAATCCTTTCAAGTACAGGTTTAATGTCAACAACTCTATTACAGGATAAACATATTGCTTCTCTGTTGGTTCCATGAAGCCTGACAATTCTTTTTTTGTCTACCCCTCCCTTCTCGTGCAATCCGTCAATATTTTGAGTCAACAGCCAAAAAAGTTTTCCCTGTTGATCCAATTTACCAATTGCCAAATGAGCATGGTTTGGTTCTGCTTTAAGCATCGAGGGTATAGTTTCACTTTTGTATTTCCAATAATATATTCGTTTTTCTCTATCACTGATAAATTCCTGGATCGTAACAGTTTTATATTTGCTCCAGACACCTCCCGGACTTCTAAAATCAGATATTCCGGATTCAGTAGACATCCCCGCTCCGGTAAGGATAGTGATATTATTTGATTCTTGGATTAATTCTTTAATGTTTTCTAAGCTCATCTTAGGATCATACAGGAAATTGTCTCGCCCTGCTTGTTTGTTATCTTGCCANCTTATATTTGCTCCAGACACCTCCAGGACTTCTAAAATCAGATATTCCGGATTCAGTAGACATCCCCGCCCCGGTAAGGATAGTGATTTTATTTGATTCTTGGATTAATTCTTTAATGTTTTCTAAACTCATCTTAGGATCATACAGGAAATTGTCTCGCCCTGCTTGTTTGTTATCTTGCCAATTCACTGAATTTGGAGTAAACAGCCTCACTTGAACCTGAATTGAGCGATTAGCTGTTAGCCATTAGCGTTTAGCTTTGAAAAATCAAGGTATTACGTTAATTAGAAATAACACCCAACAGGTGAAAGTTTGTAATAGCAGAACATCCTGTAATCATTAAACTAATAGCTAAACGCTAAAGGCTAAACGCACAACTTAGGTTATATAAACTATNCCGCTCAAAATAGGTTGAATGGAGTTGTTTGGTGGAGTTTTTATTTCTGTGTATTAGAGGGAATGAGTTATGGAATGTATTACAAATAAGCCAGGGGCCCAGTGCAAGTTTATGAGCCAAAATGGTTGCAAGTATTTGGGCGGGGCCTGCTTTGAAATAGTTGAGCAGTGTGAGGGCTGCGCAAGAGTTATAAACTATGATACGGGCAATTTTTGTTCGGTTTACCCGCATCCGGCAATGAAGTGGCGAAAGGGTATCTGCAACTTTGCAACCCATGTGAAGAAGGAAGTCCCAAAAGACGCTGCCGGCAGGAAGGTCAATCCTCTCAAGGCGGCAAAGCGAGCTTCAAGAGGGTATTAAAGCCAAAGCTATTTTGTAACCGATGGGTTCAAGGTTCAGGGTTCAAAGGTTCAGGGTTTACTGAAAATCTAAGCCGTTGATTCGTGAATTCTGAACTGCATTCTTATGTCATTGGCCTTGGTCACAGAACAATAGCTGCAGTTTTGCCGGTTATCTTACTTGAGATTACTGAGAGCAGCGCTCAGCCTGTCCATCCCCTCCTGGATTATGCTAAGGTCTGTAGCATAGGAGAATCGCATAAAGCGGTCGTCTCCAAAGGCAACGCCCGGTACTCCGGCAATTCGGGCCTCTTCCAGCAGGTAGTCAGCCATGTCCAGCGAATCATTGATTTTTTGGCCTGATGCCTCTTTCCCATAATAAAATGAAAGATCCGGGAATACGTAAAAGGCCCCTTTGGGTTCTACACACGATATTCCCGGAATGGCCCTGAGTCTTTCCATAATGTAGTTTTTTCTTTCGAGAAAGGCCTCTTTCATCTTCAACACCCCGTCTTGGGGGCCGGTCAGTGCGGCTAAGGTGGCCTTTTGGGCTATTGAGTTGGGATTGGAAGTGCTCTGGCTCTGTATCTTGGTTGCCGCCTTTACTACAGCCTCCGGACCTGCGAGATATCCTATGCGCCAGCCGGTCATGGCATACGTCTTTGACACACCGTTTACCACCACCACGTGATCCTGTGCCTCAGGGACTACAGAGGCAATATTCTCCGGGCCTTCGTTGCCAAAGCGGATTTGATCATAGATGTCGTCAGTGATTACTACAAAATTATGTTCAACTGCCAGCTCAGCTACTGTCTTAAGGTCGTCTCTGCTATAGACAGCACCGGTGGGATTTGAGGGGCTGTTAAGGATTATGGCCTTGGTTTTGGATGTTAACATGGAACCTAGTGCCGCCAAGTCCAGGGCAAAGTCCTTGTCAGGGTCGCTTGGAAGGAACTTAACCTTGCCTCCTGCAAGCTCAACCATTGCAGGATAAGAGACCCAGTAGGGCACTGGAATTATGACTTCGTCCCCTGGGTCCAGAATGGCCTGAGCTACATTGTACAGGACCTGTTTTCCTCCGGTTGAGACCATGATTTGTTCAGGCCTGTATATCAGGCTATAGTCCTGTTCTATTTTGGCCGCTATAGCCTCCTTCAGCTCAGGAATACCACCTACCGGCGTATATNGGTATGTCAGGCTATAGTCATGTTCAATTTTAGCCGCTATAGCCTCCTTCAGCTCAGGAATACCACCTACCGGCGTATATTTTGTAAATCCATCCCGTATGGCCTTTATGGCAGCCTCTTTTATATGCTCAGGAGTATCAAAATCCGGTTCTCCTGCTGACAGATTTATTATGTCGACTCCTTGTGCTTTAAGAGTCTTGGCCTTTGTGTCTACTGCAAGTGTGGGTGACGGNTTGGCCGCTATAGCCTCCTTCAGCTCAGGAATACCACCTACCGGCGTATATTTTGTGAATCCATCCCGGATGGCCTTTATAGCAGCTTCTTTTATATGCTCAGGAGTATCAAAATCCGGTTCTCCTGCTGACAGATTTATTATGTCGACTCCTTGTGCTTTAAGAGTCTTGGCCTTTGTGTCTACTGCAAGTGTGGGTGACGGCTTGAGATTTCGTACACGTTCTGCAAGTGGTAACGTCCAGGACATTTATTGTTACTCCTTTCGATAATCATTAATAATGAACGGAATTTCGGATTTATCATAATAAACTTGTTTCAGATATAGACCCTGTGGTGGGGCGGTGGGACCTGCTGAAGAACGATCCTTAGAGGCAAGCACATCGGCCATATCTTCATAAGATCTTATTCCAAGGCCGATTTGCACCAAAAGCCCCACAATATTCCTGACCATATAACGGAGGAAGCCGTCAGCGGCAATAGTAAACATATAGTGCAGTCCTCCGGATGGAGGGAATATTTCCCGGGTTATCGGCCTGATTTCACATAAGTATATGGTGCGGATACCTGTCTTTGCGTTGCTTCCGCTGGCCTTAAAGGCACTGAAGTCATGGGTGCCTATGAGTGGGAGGAATGCCGTTTCCATGGAATGGATGTCCAGCGACCGGTTTAGCAACCATGCCCTTTTATTCCAAAAAGGAATCTTGGTATCTGAAACCAGGATGTGATAACAGTATATTTTACAGATTGAGTCCCGGATTGAGTGAAAGTCAGGGGAAGCCTCGGATGTGGCCAGTATAGCTATATCCTCCGGCAATAGACTGTTCAGACCCTTTAGAAATCCTTCAAGGGGTATTTTCGAATCAGTATGAAAATTTGCTACCTGGGCCAGGGCGTGTACCCCGGCATCAGTTCTACCGGAGCCGATCAGGCAGACCTGCTCACCTGTCATCTTTTCCAGGGCAGCTTCGATGATTCCTTGAATGCTTATCTGACCGATCTGCTTTTGCCAGCCATGATACTTTGTCCCGTTGTATTGGATGGTAAGCTTTATGTTTCTGGATGGAGGGCGGGATTGGTCTGAAGGGTCCATGGTCTAAGGACAGAGTGGTATTGTGTCCAGGCCCAGAGATTCGTCCAGACCGGCCATTATATTGAGGTTCTGGACAGCCTGTCCTGAGGCACCTTTTACCAGATTATCTATGGCGGATATAAGTATGAGTGTATTGGTGCGCCCGTCTACCTTTGCTCCGATATCGCAAAAGTTGCTTCCCCTCACATAGGATATGTCGGGGAAAGTGCCTTCCGGAAGTACACGTACAAAGGGAGAATCTTTGTAGAATTCTTTTATGGCAACAAGGACCTTGTCAGTGGATATTTCCTCAGTAAGTTGGGCATAGGTCGTGGTGAGGATACCCCGGGTCATGGGAACCAGATGCGGGATAAAGGTCATGGCCACGGGTTTGCCTGCTGCTACGGAGAGCTCTTGTTCTATTTCAGGCATGTGACGGTGCTCAGCCACTTTATATGCCTTGAGTGCCTCATTGACTTCACAGTAAAGGGTCCCCAGGGAGAGGCTTCGGCCGGCCCCGCTGACTCCGGATTTCGAATCTGCTATTATTCCTTGAGAGCTGATTATTCCCGAATGAAGCAAGGGGACAAGAGGGAGGATCGCACTGGTTGGGTAGCAGCCGGGGTTTGCTACAAGTTGCGCTGATGCGATATTTTTTCTGTAGATTTCAGGCAGTCCGTATACTGCCTTATCAAGCTGTTCAGGGGCAGTATGGGCCTGATACCAGATTTCATAGGTCCGGCGATCCCTCAGGCGAAAATCAGCTGAGAGATCTATGATCCTGCATCCTGCGTCAAAAAATTGCGGAACAACTGACATAGCAGCCTTATGTGGGACTGCTGTAAATATCCATTCGGCAGTTTTGCTCAGGTGAGTAACATCAGGCTCTGTAAAAAGAAGATCATTGTAGCCATGCAGTGAGGGAAAGACCTCCTCCACAGGATGGCCTGCATATTTTCGTGAGGTCACTGCAACTACGTTTGCCTGTGGGTGGAGTTTCAGGATACGCAGGAGTTCAATTCCAGTATAACCAGACCCTCCTACTATTGCTATGCGTAACATTGTTTCGGGATAAGTGCCTAAACTTTTCCCATGAGTCTAGCGCTTGGAATACTGATAACGTTTTCTGGCCCCTGCGAGTCCATATTTTTTGCGCTCTTTTTTTCTGGCGTCCCTGGAAAGGAGACCTGCCTTCTTTAAGGGAATTCGATGTCCTTCATCGACCAGTNTTTTCGTGAGGTCACTGCAACTACGTTTGCCTGTGGGTGGAGTTTCAGGATACGCAGGAGTTCAATTCCAGTATAACCAGACCCTCCTACTATTGCTATGCGTAACATTAGTGGTAACCGCTCGCACTCCTTGGCAAGGACTGAATAATTATTAGCTTTAGCGCTTCATAAAAAAAGGGAAGGAGACCCTTCCCTTTAAAAAATATTTCCATCCAATGAGTCTAGCGCTTGGAATACTGATAACGTTTTCTGGCCCCTGCGAGTCCATATTTTTTGCGCTCTTTTTTTCTGGCGTCCCTGGAAAGGAGACCTGCCTTCTTTAAGGGAATTCGAT
>NKAJ01000035.1_pt1 | contig 11104 bp, 13 predicted proteins | sample 1556001 | NCBI WGS metagenome assembly NKAJ01 (sample SAMN06204642, study PRJNA360343) | marine sediment metagenome | isolation source: Jiulong cold seep at northern South China Sea | place: China: South China Sea, Jiulong cold seep | collected 2013-06 | reverse complement strand
CGAGGTATGCGCCGTCCTGGCCTGTGATTCCGGTGATTAGGGCTGTTTTGGTCATATTATTCTAGATTGCAATTGAATCAATTACTCAAAAACGTTTTGAAATACTTCACTGTAATTTCTAAACCATCTCCCAACCCAACCTTCGGCTCCCATCCCAGCACATCCTTCGCCCTTGAAATATCCGGCCTCCGAACCCTAGGATCATCCACAGGCAGCTCTTCAAAAACAATATTCGAATCACTTCCAATAATCTCAATGACCTTATCAGCAAACTCCAGCACGCTCATCTCATCAGGATTCCCGATATTCACAGGTTCCACAAAATCCGACATCATCAATCTATAAATCCCGTCAACAAGGTCCGAAACATAACAGAACGACCGCGTCTGCCCCCCATCCCCGTAAACAGTAATATCCTCACCCTTCAACGCCTGGTTAATAAAATTCGGCACAACCCGCCCATCACCCGCACGCATGCGCGGCCCGTATGTATTAAAGATGCGCACAATACGCGTATCAACCTCATGTGCCCGATGGTAAGCCATCGTAATCGCCTCAGCATACCGCTTAGCCTCATCATACACACCCCTTGGACCAATCGGGTTCACATTCCCCCAGTATGTCTCAGGCTGCGGATTTACCAGCGGGTCCCCATAAACCTCCGAAGTCGATGCAAGCAAAAAGCGTGCATCCTGTTCCTTTGCCAGCCCCAGCAGATTGTAAGTGCCCAGGGCACCGACCTTCAATGTCTGGATGGGCAGGTCAAGGTAGTCTATGGGGGATGCCGGGCTTGCGAGATGGAATATGTAATCGATCTTGTCCCCAAAATATATCGGTTTTGTGATATCATGCTTAAGGTACGTGAATTTATCCGAATTTATATGCTCGGTATTTCGTGTATTGCCCGTTACCAGGTTATCTATACATATAACCTCATGTCCATTTTCGAGAAGCAGATCACAAAGGTGTGAACCTAAGAATCCTGCGCCGCCTGTTACTATANCGTGTATTGCCCGTTACCAGGTTATCTATACATATAACCTCATGTCCATTTTCGAGCAGCAGATCACAAAGGTGTGAACCTAAGAATCCTGCGCCGCCTGTTATTATTGTTTTCATGTCATCCTATCCACTAACGCCTTGATCATTCACGCAGCAATAATTGGATCTCCCCCACATTGAGTGGGTAATTATTAATCTTTTCATTTTATATAAAGATTCATGAATGACAAGATAGCTCTTATCCCCCTTCATATGTATCATGCAAACCAGTGTGACCCAAAGAAATGCACTGGCANTATTTCGTGTATTGCCCGTTACCAGGTTATCTATACATATAACCTCATGTCCATTTTCGAGAAGCAGATCACAAAGGTGTGAACCTAAGAATCCTGCGCCGCCTGTTACTATAGTTTTCATGTCATCCTATCCACTAACGCCTTGATCATTCACGCAGCAATAATTGGATCTCCCCCACATTGAGTGGGTAATTATTAATCTTTTCATTTTATATAAAGATTCATGAATGACAAGATAGCTCTTATCCCCCTTCATATGTATCATGCAAACCAGTGTGACCCAAAGAAATGCACTGGCAAAAAGCTTGCAAAATTTCATATGGCACACCTGCACCGGCAGGCCAGCAAATTACCAAGAGGCGCAATATTTCTAAATCCAATGGCACAACAGGCCCTCTCGCCAGCAGATAACTATAGCCAGGGGATTATTGTACTGGATTGTTCATGGGAAGAAGTAGAACGGATTTTCCCTACATTGCAAAAACTCAGGCTTGAGCACAGGGCACTGCCGTATCTGTTAGCTGCAAACCCGGTGAACTACGGAAAACCTTTTAAAATGGGTACGGTGGAAGCCTTTGCTGCGGCATTGTATATCTTTGGGCATAAAGTCCAGGCCGAAGAGATATTGAACAAGTTCAAATGGGGTCACACATTCCTGGAACTGAACTATGAACCACTTGAAGCATATTCAAAAGCCCGGGACAGTCGTGAAGTGGTCAATATCCAGCATGAATTCATGTAATTGAAACATTATGTAAGCATGTCATATGCAAACCATTTGGAAAACATATCGATCTCAAAGTACCCGTGTAGTGGTTTCAAGTTCGAGGCCTTTGGACGTGATTTCGAAACTAATGGACCGGTTAGGCACAATAAGTCCTCGCATTTTCCTTNTGAAGCATATTCAAAAGCCCGGGACAGTCGTGAAGTGGTCAATATCCAGCATGAATTCATGTAATTGAAACATTATGTAAACATGCCATATGCAAACCATTTGGAAAATATATTAATCTCAAAGTACCCGTGTGGTGGTCTCAAGTTCGAGACCTTTGGATGTGATTTCGAAACTAATGGACCGGTTAGGCACAATAAGTCCTCGCATTTTCCTTATGACCAGCCCCCGCTCAATCTGGGAACCACGTTCTTTTACATAAAACTCAATTACACCATCTGCCATGTATTTCAGGGTATTTATGGTAATGTCATCATGCAAACCTGCCCCCACCAGCACAAGATGGATGCCGCCGGTAAGTTTACCGATAGATGACATAAGTTCAATAACCTCAATAACTGAATTAATATCATAAGTCCTGAGAAAATATGATATGGAATCCAGGACACCCCTATATTTGGGACCATGGTCTTGGGTGATGGTGTTCTTTAACTGGCCAATGGGGTCAGTTCTCTGTTTAAGGAACTCTTTAGGAGACATTTTACGTTGCAATTCTGCAGGGAGAATACTGATAAACCTGGGTGTATAGGCATCTATGAATTCAGCATTTCCACTTTGCTCATATTTTTCAATGTCCCAGTTGAATTGTTTCATATCACCCCTTATCTCGGAAATAGAGTGGTCAGAGGCAAAATAAAAGGCATTCTCATCCTTTAAAAGCCCGCCGTACATGAACTGTTTTGTGAATATCTCGGCTCCAGCTCCGGATTCGGCAATCAGGAGAAGTGTAGTGCCTGGTGGGATACCACCTCCCATCTGTACATCCAAACCTAACACTCCAGTTGTCATCAATGCTTTTTCCGGGCTTTCGAATGCAAAATCCATTTGTAAAAACCTTACTAATTTTTAATAAATATATCGATGCAATGCTATAATAACTTTTTTGGATTTGTGTATCTAAAACCCATGAACAAGAAACGGTGCGACAATCATGAATATCAGCGATGCCAGCATGAGGATTGCAAATGCGGTGGCAATTTTCCCTGCCAATTCACCCATCTGTTCCCCTTTACTGAATACACGTGCAAGTATTGAATGGACTGTATCCCTGAACACGTGCCCGCCATCCAGTGGTAACATGGGCAGGCAGTTGAACAATCCCACATAGAAGTTCAGCCAACCAATCCAGAGCAATGAGTTAGCCAGCCAGAACACGCCTACACCCAGGGGTGCAGCCAGACCAATGGGTTCATAGAACATAGAAAGTGTCCCACTGAATCCCTGGAAACTCCCTACAAAGGGATTGGGAAATGGAAGTACTAAGATAATTACCCAACCTGCCACACCCCCCATCATCTTCGGAATCATCTGCAGGAAATGTAATAGTTCCTTGGCCGGATATTCTCCCACAGACAAGCCAGTAGACCTTGAAATAACTAAAGTTGAAAACTCACTGATACCAATAAAGCCTTTGTCTCCACCGGATGGGTCTCCTGTCAGGTTGATGGTATAATTGACCTTTACATTTTCATTGAGGATACCCAGGGTAATCTCTTGTCCTTTTGTGGTATTTGCCATATAATCAAAAAAGCCCTGTGTATTGTTTATTGAGATATTGTCGATACTGGTTATCAACATACCTCCCACGAGCCCTGCATTTTCCGCAGGCATTCCCTGGACAATATTTTCGAATCTTGCCCCGCTGATAATGCCGTTTATTTCAGGATCAGGTGTCAATACCACCTCCTGTAATTGTCCATCCCTTTTTGTACTCAATCTTAGAGATTCATTGGAGGGAAGGGAATCAACATATGTGTAAAATGCTGAGGCATTGTCTATCTTTTCACCATTGACATGGGTTATGAGTGTAAGGTCTGTCAATCCCATCTCATCAGCAGGTGATCCCGGCACCACATCCGTTATCATAACATTGGTCACAGCACCGATGTTTCCTATCACAATAAAGAACAGTACGAAAGCTACAAGGGCGGTCACGAAATTGGCCATTACCCCTGCTGAGAGTATCCGCACCCTCTGCCTGCGGCCAGCCGGCTTTATATCGGGTTGTTTTTCAGTTTCTTCATCGTCACTTTCATCATCAGTTTTACCGAACAGTTGTCTTTCATCAGGTTCAGCGAACCCGCCAATAGGAATAAGGACCATTATAATCCCCATTGATTTGACCTTTACATCTTCCACCTTGCACAAAATGGCATGAGAAAATTCGTGCACTATCAGTGTAACAATTAGTCCGATAAGACCCCATACCAGAGGTATGAACTCGTTTATACCAGGTAGCAGGAAAATGTTCCTGAGTTGATGAAGTTCACTGGGAGGGGGCATTGTTTCCTGCTGCAGTGAAAATAACATTGCAATGTCGGAAAATATGATAAGGGTAAACATCAGGAACATGCCCAATAGCATTAAAGGAATTCCCACATCAGCAAATACACGCCAGAAACCTTTTATTCTTGCAACACGGTCCAGGAACAGCTGTCCTTTTGTAGTGCGTATCATCAACAAAGGACCATGATTGGTGATATTGTATCGCTCAAGTATACCATATTGCTTCAATATAAGCACGGTCTGCCAGTATATGGCAATTATCAGCAGGATTTTCCAGTATGACTCAATAAAAGTTATTATAAAATTTGGTTCGCTCAATGATATGGGTCTCCATATACTGGGTTTTTTCTAATATCAGGTACTATAATGTATCACAAGATTTTTAAACTTATTCATATACTGTAACATATAACCATGTTCTCTATAGTATATGTAACCACAGGCAGCATGGAAGAGGCACGGCAGATTGCAAAGACTCTTGTCGAGATGAAACTTGCCGCTTGTGTCAACCTCTTACCTATAGTGTCAATATACCGGTGGGGCGGTATCCAGGAAGATAATGAAGTGGCCATGGTCATTAAAACTACATATGAGCAAATAGGGAATATTGAGAAGACCGTAAAGGAGATGCACAGTTATACTGTGCCTTGCATAATATCATTTAGCATTGATGGAGGTTCAATANACATATGAGCAAATCGGGAATATTGAGAAGACCGTAAAGGAGATGCACAGTTATACCGTGCCTTGCATAATATCATTTAGCATTGATGGAGGTTCAATTGAATATCTGGATTGGATAGATGATAATGTAATACCTGTAGGCACTTTCAGGAAGAACTGATAAACTGATATTTAATGCAGGATTTACCTTTATTCTTATTCTTTACTTTGTACATCATATCTCGAACATTGGCATGTTTTTTTGTGGTCCTATCATCATTTCCCTGAAATTATTCATGAGGCCCATGGGAAGCGATGATTCACTGTCGATCTCAGATACTGCCACGCCTAGTTGGCGCATCTTGTTAGCTAAACTCCTGGGGCTGAAACCTCCAACCCGTTCATCTCCCAATTTATCGTTAGTGAAAAAGGGGATATACGTGGCCTTGACGCCTTGCCTTAACATCCTGTTCAGATAGTATAGTACGTTCACCTGTACTTCTATATCGTCTATCACGATGTTAGTACCTGTAAAGGGCAGTCCGCCGCCTAATATGAACAATATCCTATCCCCAGGGCGCGCTTCCCACTCCAGTTGCAGCAGTTTTGCCAGTCCAAGGTCAAGCCTGGAGAGACCGCCCCCCTTCATCTTAAGTAGCTCCCTGGGCGGCAGTTGCCACTGGTTAAACGGCCCCTGGGCATCATCATCAAAGGTAATGATATCTATCTCGTCCACATCCCTTCCCAGGCTTTCCAGTATTGAAACGGCAGCTATCTTGGCAAGAATATGCGGAGCCTTTTCAGGTTTCACCACTTGACCCAGTTTATCACCTTGCCAATCAGAGGTCATCTGGAATGAATTGTCAATAAGGATGGCCAGGCTGGTCCGCTGCTTATCCTTAACATGCGCTCTGGTGATAATAGAATCAAGGCGGCGCCCGTGCGTGCATACCTCTTGGATGGTACGGTCAATACTAATGGTACCTTTACCATCGTATGGCAGGTACGCTGTCCGCCCAATTGATGGAGGGACATAAAAATTAATNGATGGGGGGACATAAAAATTAATCCTCAGATAACTGTTGCCGATTGAACCGCATTCTCGTATCAGGGCATTGTAGGTGAGGTCATGGGGGTGGTCTATGTAAGACACACAGCGCAATGCCAGGTCACCCTCGATAAGCGGTTCATAGTCATCTTTATGCTTATCTTTTTTATCTTTACGCTTCCTGAACATTTTCTATCACAGTTTATTTCCGATGCTCAATGCAATTTCCTGAACCAACTTTATGGAATACTGGTCAGTTTCGTCGGCTATGATAATTCCCTGATGAAGTGCAGCGTCTGTAAATGTCTGTTTGACGTCAGAACCCTGTTTAATAGATAAATCACAATAACGTGACATCTTGATAACACCATCAGTGGACAATCCCTGCGGAAGGCTGCGGTCTTTTTTCCATGCTTCCCTGGTCTCCTCTGCAAATTCCAGTATCGCCTCCAGTATCTCATCAGGGAGTAAAGGAGTGATTTTCTGTATGACGTTCCTTTCTGTTGCACGACTGGCATATCCCACATAAATAGGCATGAAACGCCTCTTGAGGGCAGCACTGAGTTTGAATGTACCTTCATCCCCGAAATTTGCTGTTGCCAGGATGATCCAGTTATTGGTCTTCTTCAGGACCGTTTCCTGGAATTCGAGAGGTAGGGAACCGGTTGAAAGCAACATGAACAGACCGGAATATGCTGAACTGGGTGCCCGGGTGAACTCATCTATCAGGAGATTGCGCCCGGACTTTAATGCCCTGGTTACAGCCCCTTCTTTGTAAGTGAATTTCTCAGCCAGTTCGGGATTTCCTGACATTGCCAGTGGATGGAATCCTCCAATCATGTGATATTCGGTCATTCCTTCAGATGCTTCGACCTTCAGGTAACTATCTTCCCCACCTCCCATCATTGCAAGGATATGTTCGCCAATTGTGGTTTTGCCATTGCCCGGAGGACCGTAGAACATGATAGGATATCCCAGTTCGATATACCTGAGTGCTCTTAGGATGGATTCATCCTGTCCTTTGATTTCACAACTTTCAAGAATCCGCAGATAATCTTCTGTGGTTAACATATGCCTATCTCCTTACAATGTATGTACTTAAAATNAACTTTCAAGAATCCGCAGATAATCTTCTGTGGTTAACATATGCCTATCTCCTTACTATGTGTGTGCTCAAAACNGAACATGATAGGATATCCCAGTTCGATATACCTGAGTGCTCTTAGGATAGATTCATCCTGTCCTTTGATTTCACAACTTTCAAGAATCCGCAGATAATCTTCTGTGGTTAACATATGCCTATCTCCTTACAATGTGTGTACTTAAAATAAGGGTTGTAATTTACTTAAAAGCAAATTCTGATTCCCGTTCAATCTGTTTTAATAGTTCACCCGCTTTTGCTTTAGAACCAATATCGTACTTGGAATTCAGGAAATCTACCTGTTCCCTGAGTGTGCCGATTTTCTGTGCGGCCATAATTCTGTTGATTTTACCTTTGCCGAACTCTTTTTTGAAGTCTTTCATTTCTTTGATTATGTCCTCGAATGGGTCATATTCTTTTTTGGCGGCTGGTTTATCTTCCTTCTTCTTTTCTGTGATATAGACGAATGTGCCGTCATGTGCAACTTCTCTTTTCACATTGAAGGCATGGAGTGCAAATTCATAGACCGGGAATATTGCCATAATCAGTATTAAATTAGGTAAAACAAAGAAATATCCTGTAGTCAATGAGAAATACATCAATTGTGATTTATATTCATCAAAAAACAGTGGGAGAGAGATATCATAAGTGATACTACTACCAGTCATTACAAAATACATTAAAAATCCTACTAGTATGTAAATCAATGAAATCAATATCGAACTTTTCAGCACTTTTACAAAGCGTTTTTCAATGGAAAATGATAGATCATTAATAATGGGAGTCAGTAACCGCACCCATGCTGTTGGTATGAAGGCCCAGAGTACGACCAGTATTAAGAACATATCAGGTCTCGAGTCAACGAAATCCAAACCCAGGAGTACAATAGGAAAGAACATGACTGCCAGTCCCATTGAACCGAAAATGATGGCGTTCTTTCTTCCATCTACTAGAGCTACTAAAACAGTAATGGTGTTTGCAATTGCAAACAAGGTTATTGGTACGAAATCAGTGTTGAATATCTTGAAATATGGAGTGTTTTCAGGAAATTTCAACTCAAGGTGTAAGTATGAACCCGTATATGCTGCACCTATAATCCAGAAGACAGTGAAACCTATTATGAGGTAAATAATACTCTTTATTGTATTATCTTTAACGATATGCACATTGGAAACACTAAGCGCTGCAGCGATTAATAATGCTAAAAAAATAATTGACTTATATGATGCTATCGGGTTGGATGCAATGACAATATAAGGCACTACCAGACCTAGAAACGCAACAATTCCGACAACTACAGAAGGAATTGAGCCATGTATTATCTGTTTTTCATTAACTGAATCTACGTTATTCAAAATAATTCCTCAATCAATATTAATATAGTTAAACATAAGAATTACAATCTGCATCCATTTTAATACGATAAATTAGTAATTATATGTTATATTAGTAATTCTGTTATATATCTTTTATTGCGTTAAAATATATTTATTTCGATGTATCATTCAGGTTGTTGCTTATTCCGAACAAAAGGTATATATAGAACCACAAACACTCAATAGCACCGAAATTTAATAGGAGGCTATCAATTTTATGGCAGGACAATTAGGTGGACAGCCAATATTCATATTGCGTGAAGGAACAGAACGCTCAAAGGGCAAAGAAGCCCAAAGTAACAATATCATGGCAGCTAAAGCAGTAGCTAATGCTGTGAGAACTACACTGGGACCAAAAGGAATGGACAAGATGCTTGTAGACGGCCTGGGAGATGTAGTGATTACCAATGATGGTGTTACTATACTCAGGGAAATGGATATCGAGCATCCCGCAGCCAAGATGGTTGTAGAAGTAGCCAAGACCCAGGATGACGAAGTGGGCGATGGGACCACAACTGCAGCAGTGCTTGCANACTATCCTCAGGGAAATGGATATCGAGCATCCCGCAGCCAAGATGGTTGTAGAAGTGGCCAAGACCCAGGATGATGAAGTGGGCGATGGGACCACAACCGCAGCAGTACTGGCTGGAGAATTGTTGAAGGTAGCAGAAGATTTGCTGGAACAGGATGTGCATTCCACCATCATTGCCAGCGGTTACAGGATGGCTGCAGATAAGACAGCAGAGATACTCAAGACAATCGTGATAAATGTTGATGAGAACGACGATGAAACATTGCTGAAGATCTCGAACACTGCAATTACAGGCAAAGGTGCCGAAAGCTCAAAGGACAAGCTTTCAAAACTGATTGTTACAGCTGTAAAATCTGTTGTTGAAGAAGAGGGCGGCAAGAAAGTGGTTGACATCGACAATATCAAAATGGAGAAAAAGGTCGGTGCCAGCGTTGAAGAATCTGAACTCATTGAGGGTATGGTCATTGACAAAGAACGTGTCCATCCCAACATGCCAAAACAGGTAAAGGACGCTAAGATAGCATTAATAAGTGAACCTGTGGAGTTCAAGAAGACTGAAGTTGATGCCGAGATCAGTATTACATCCCCTGACCAGTTGCAGCAGTTCCTGGACCAGGAAGAGAAGATGCTAAAGGAAATGGTTGACAAGATAATCAATAGCGGTGCTAATGTTGTAGTGTGCCAGAAGGGCATTGACGATATGGCGCAGCATTATCTGGCAAAGGCCGGTATTATGGCAGTCAGGCGTGTCAAGAAAAGCGACATGGAAAAATTATCCCGCGCATCCGGTGCCAGTGTTGTCACCAATGTGGATGAGATTTCCGAGTCAGACCTGGGACATGCTGCCTTAGCTGAAGAAAAGAAGATCGGCGGAGACCACATGATCTATATTACAGGCTGCAAGAACCCGAAAGCGGTAAGCATCATTATCCGCGGCGGTACAGAGCATGTGGTTGATAGTATTGAGCGTGCAATGGAAGATGCATTACGTGTAGTTGGTGTTACCATAGAGGATGAGAAAGTGGTGGCCGGCGGCGGCAGTCCTGAGATTGAACTTTCATTGAGGCTCAGGGAATATGCAGCTACATTGAAGGGAAGGGAACAGCTTGCAGTGAGCAAGNGGCAGTCCTGAGATTGAACTTTCATTGAGGCTCAGGGAATATGCAGCTACATTGAAAGGAAGGGAACAGCTGGCTGTGAGCAAANGCAAGTTCGCTGACGCACTTGAAGTGATCCCAAGGACCCTTGCAGAGAATGCAGGACTGGACCCCATCGATATGCTGGTGGAACTAAGGTCGCAGCATGAGAAGGGTAATAAGAATGCTGGTCTTGATGTCTATACAGGCGATGTGATCGATATGCTGGCCAACGGTGTTGTTGAACCCCTGAGAGTAAAGACCCAGGCAATTAACAGCGCTACCGAATCCGCAGTCATGATTCTGAGGATCGATGACGTCATTGCATCCGTAGGCGGCGGTCCAGGCGATATGCCACCTGAAATGATGGGCGGCGGCGGCGGTATGCCACCTGGTATGGGCGGAATGCCCCCAATGATGTAAGAACAAATATAACATAAAACGTACCCTGCAGGGTACGTTCAATTTCTTTTTTTACTACATTTTTGTCCCTTTGTTTAACACTCTTGTTCAGTAATCTTTTCCATTATTCTTTTTCAGTATCTTTGATTATTATCCGTATTCAGTAACCCTGTTCATTATTCAAGCATGGTACCAATTTTTGCGTAATTATTCATTATCGGTAATTTTATGATGTAACAATTACCTTTGCTTTAAAGATGTATAAAATCC
>NKAJ01002012.1_pt1 | contig 11167 bp, 12 predicted proteins | sample 1556001 | NCBI WGS metagenome assembly NKAJ01 (sample SAMN06204642, study PRJNA360343) | marine sediment metagenome | isolation source: Jiulong cold seep at northern South China Sea | place: China: South China Sea, Jiulong cold seep | collected 2013-06 | reverse complement strand
AATCTGATGAGAGATATCTATCCATATAATGAGGTATGTCAAATTGATTTTGACCACAAGCACATGATGCCATCTCCATGCGAAGACATGCTTATAACTGATACTACCTTCAGGGATGGCCAGCAGGCACGACCCCCATACAGTGTGAAACAGATTAGCGAGATTTTCGATTTAATACACCGTATGGGAGGCCCAAAGGGGATAATCCGTCAGTCTGAGTTTTTTCTGTATACCTCCAAGGACAAGGAAGCTGTGGAAAAGTGCAGGGAGAAGGGATATGACTTTCCCCAGATTACAGGGTGGATAAGGGCAAAGGCCGAAGACCTGAAGCTCGTAAAGGAAATGGATTTGGGGGAGACTGGTATCCTTACCTCTGCCTCTGATTATCATATATATCTGAAGCTCAAAAAGACCAGGGCCCAAGCCATGGAGGCCTATCTGGCCATAGTTAAGGAGGCCCTGGATCTGGGAATAATTCCCCGTTGCCATTTTGAGGACATTACCAGGGCAGACTTATATGGCTTTTGCGTGCCTTTTGCAATAGAGCTTATGAAGTTGAGAAAAGAGAGTGGGGTAGATATTAAGATCAGGTTGTGTGATACCCTTGGTTATGGCGTTACATACCCTGGTGCGGCTCTTCCAAGGAGTGTTCCGAAGCTGGTAAGGGCAATGATAGATGACGCCGGAGTGCCGGGAGAACTCCTTGAGTGGCACGGCCACAACGACTTTCACAAGACAGTGATTAACGCCACTACGGCATGGCTCTATGGGTGTGGTGCTGTGAACGGTACTCTGCTGGGGTTCGGCGAGCGTACAGGCAATACTCCCATAGAGGCGGCATTAATAGAACGCATTGCCCTGAGGGGAACTGATGATGGTATAGACACAAAGGCCATTACAGAGATGGGCAGATATTTTGAGAGGGAACTCGAGGTACATATTCCCAAGAACTATCCCCTGGTTGGCGAGAATTTCAACGCCACCAGTGCGGGCATACATGCAGACGGTCTGCTCAAGAACGAGGAAATTTACAATATATTCGACACGGGCAAGATCCTCGGCAGGCCGGTAGCTGTCATTATTTCCGACAAGTCCGGTACGNCCCTGAGAGGAACCGATGATGATATAGACACAAAGGCCATTACAGAGATGGCTAAATATTTTGAGAGGGAACTCGAAGTACATATTCCCAGGAACTATCCCCTGGTTGGTGAGAATTTCAACTCCACCAGTGCGGGCATACACGCAGACGGTCTGCTCAAAAACGAGGAGATTTACAACATATTCGACACAAAAAAGATCCTCGGCAGGCCTGTAGCTGTCATTATTTCCGACAAGTCCGGTACAGCAGGCATCGCACACTGGATAAATGCACACCGGGAACTGGATGGTGAACAAAGGATCGATAAACGTCATCCCGGAGTTGTGCGGGTATACAAGCAGGTTATGAGAGAGTATGAGCATGGTAGGGTTACCTCTATGTCAAATGAAGAGATGCATATCCTTGCCAGAAAGTACCTGCCCGAGCTCTTTATTTCCGAGTTTGACAAGCTGAAGCTCAAGGCCCATGAACTGGCCTTCCACCTGGTGGAGGACCTGATAGATCGTAAAGAGATACAATCCATGGATCCTGAACTTGCAAAGCCCATTTTTATCCAAATCCTTGACGATAATCCTTTTATTCAGTTTCTTTACGTGGTGAATGCAGACGGACGCAAGATCACCCAGAACTTTACTCATCTGGAAGATAGGGCCAAATATGCAAACTACCAGTTGGATAGCGATTTTTCCGCCCGTCCCTGGTTTATTGAGCCCATAAAGGATGGCGAGATCCATGTCAGTGAATTTTATACATNAAGCTCAAGGCCCATGAACTGGCCTTCCACCTGGTGGAGGACCTGATAGATCGTAAAGAGATACAATCCATGGATCCTGAACTTGCAAAGCCTATTTTTATCCAAATCCTTGACGATAATCCTTTTATTCAGTTCCTTTACGTGGTCAATGCAGACGGACGCAAGATCACCCAGAACTTCACTCATCTGGAAGATAGGGCTAAATATGCAAACTACCAGTTGGATAGCGATTTTTCCGCCCGTCCCTGGTTTATTGAGCCCATAAAGGATGGCGAGATCCATGTCAGTGAATTTTATACATCCAGGATCACAGATGCCCTCTGTATTACAGTATCAGGCCCGATCCGCAATGATGAAGATGAGATTGTCGGTATCCTGGGAATAGATCTACGATTTGAAGACCTCGCCAAGATGGAGCAGGACTCCGAGGAATGAGAAAGGTGCTATTCGGAAGAAGTGGGCCGGTCGTACATCCATTGCCCTGATCTTCCCTGATGCCTACTCTGTAGGCATGTCCAATCTCGGCCTCCAGTCGGTCTATGCCAGGCTTAATGCCGAAGACCGGGTGGTGGCTGAGAGATTTTTTGTGCCAAATCACCAAATCNTATCAGGCCCGATCCGCAATGATGAAGATGAGATTGTCGGTATCCTGGGAATAGATCTACGATTTGAAGACCTCGCCAAGATGGAGCAGGACTCCGAGGAATGAGAAAGGTGCTATTCGGAAGAAGTGGGCCGGTCGTACATCCATTGCCCTGATCTTCCCTGATGCCTACTCTGTAGGCATGTCCAATCTCGGCCTCCAGTCGGTCTATGCCAGGCTCAATGCCGAAGACCGGGTGGTGGCTGAGAGATTTTTTGTGCCAAATCACCAAATCACCAAATCACCAAATCACCAAATTCCCTATTCTCCCTGGCTTTCTGAAGAATCTTCCAGACCTCTGAAGGACTTTGATCTCTTACTCTTCTCAGTAAGCTTTGAGTCCAATTATCAAAACATGGTAAAGGCCCTGGAAGCAGCAGGGCTGCCTCGCAGGTCTGAAAATCGTCTGGATCAGGAACCAATCGTGTTGGCAGGAGGGATTGCCGTACAGATCAATCCTGAGCCCATAGCCCCTTTTATGGATGCCTTTCTTCTTGGCGATTTCGAGGCCATTTCAGGGGCCTTTGTTTCATGTCTGTCTGAACTCACTGACCAGGGCCTTTCAAGAACTGAACGATTAAAACGGCTTATGGGCAATGTTCCCGGGGTCTATGTCCCAAGATTTTACAGGCCTCTTTATAATGCCTCAGGGGATCTGGTCGAGTGGGAGTATGAGCAAGGCTTTCCTTTTCCTGTTGTTCCAGCCATCTTTATCCCCAATTCCCAATCTATAACTCCACTGGTTCCGCACACCAGGATACTCAGCCCGGATTCTGTTTTTTCCAATATGTTTTTAATAGAACTTGCCAGGGGGTGTGGGAGGGGCTGCAGGTTCTGTGCTGCGGGATTTGTGTATCGACCTCCAAGACAATGGCCCCTTGAATGCCTAAATGCAGCACTTCAAGAACGCAAGGATACTGACCGGGTTGGGCTGGTCGGCCTTGAGTTTCTTGGGAGGGAGGAGATTGAACAACTCTGCAGAAAGCTCCTGGATGAAGGACTGAAGCTCGCCTTTTCATCCCTCAGGGCCGATGATATTACTCAGGACCTTGTCCGCCTCCTCAAGGCCTCGGATGCCAAGTTGGCAACTATTGCACCGGAGGCAGGGTCTCAACGGCTGAGGCAGGTCATCAACAAGAATCTTAATGAAGATGTAATCCTGGAGGCGGCAGAAATACTTGTATCAGGCGGAATTCCGAACCTGAAGCTTTACTTCATGCTGGGTTTGCCTTTTGAGACCGACGAAGACGTCCACAGTATCGTGGATCTGGTTGATAAAATCCGTCGTACTGTCAGACCAATTGGTCAATCAAGGGGTCATCTGGGCTCTATAACAGTGTCAGTCAGTACTTTTGTGCCAAAGGCATGGACTCCGATGCAGTGGGCCGGGGCTGTAAAAAAGTCCGTACTTGAACATAGAAGGCAAATACTGGAAAAAGGTCTGCGTCGTCTGCCCAATGTAAAGTTGCAACTGGACTCTGTGCGTGAAGCCACTTTCCAGACAATACTGAGCAAAGGTGACAGGAGGCTTGCACCTGTTCTGGAGGCAGTGGCGCTCAGAGGGGTCACCTTGAGCAAGGCCATGAAAGAGGCGGGTCTTTCAGTCGATATGTATTACAAAATCCTGGGTAGGGACATGAATTTCCCCTGGGAGGTCGTAGGCCACAGAGTGCGCAGAGAATATTTATGGAAAGAGTGGAACAGGGCATCAAGGGCCAAGCAAACCGCTTTCTGTATTCCCGAAATATGTGATAAGTGCGGTGCCTGCAGAGAGTAATATCCAGTTAAGGGCCGGGGAAAAAATGTCTTGACATATGAACAAATGTTCATATGATGTATTTATGAATCTTACTCCGCGCCAGAAATCAGTCCTTGAATTCATCCGAACATGTCAGCAGCAGACAGGTATCGTACCATCTGTCCGGGAGATATGTGCCCATTTGGGCTTAAAGGGTCCGGCAGGTATCCATCGGATTTTACGACTACTCGAAGAAAAAGGACATCTTGTTTCCACTCCGGGCAAAAAACGATCCTGGCGGTTGCCGGGAGAGCCGCCCAGAAAGTCGATCCCCGTGCTCGGAGAAATTGCAGCTGGAGTCCCCATACATGCCCAGGAAAATCGGGACGAGGAACTTCCAGTGGACTCGAGTCTTTTTGGAGCTGATGAGTGTTTTGCGCTTCGCATCCAGGGAGACTCCATGATCGAGGCATATATAGCGGATGGAGATCTTGCCATCATCCGGCCACAAGACAATGCGGACAACGGCCAGATAGTGGCGGTTATGGTGGATAACATCCTGCCTGAGGCTACACTCAAGGTGCTTCGCAGGAAAAGCACTGCAGTCGAACTGCACGCTGCCAACAGCCGTTATCCCCCACTGGTCTTTCGTGGCAGAGAGCGAGGCAAAGTAAAGATTCTCGGAAGATTGGTAGGAGTTATACGAAGAAGGTCAAAATAACCTCATCACCGGAGGTGTTGGAGGATATGGATAATTTTTGCCATCTTGAGGTCCATAGTGCGTATTCTTTCCTTTGGGGGACATTTACGCCAAAGGCCTTGGTGGATGCGGTTAAGGCCAGGGGGCAGAAGGCCGTGGCCCTTACGGATATCTGGGGACTTTACGGGGCTATACGCTTCTATCAGGCTGCGAAAGATGTGGGAATACAGCCTGTCATCGGATCTAGAGTGCGCCTGTGGGACGGCTCATGGATAACCTTGATCGCAAAGACCTTCAAAGGATACGGAAACCTGTGCAAGATCATAACGGCCGGGATGGGCAACACAAGAACAGGTAAGCCAATGGTCCTGCACAACCATATAAGAAAATGGTCCGGGGATTTGATCTGTCTTGCAGGAGGATACGGCTCAAGGCCACGTGTTTTGGCCAAAAATGGCAACGTAGAGGGGGCGGGGATATCACTTTTGCCTTTCAAACGGATATTCGCCGGAGATCTTTTTGTCGTCCTTCAGCATCACGGTCTTCCCAAAGACATGGAAACCAATCAGATACTCGTTCAGGTTGCTAAAAGACTCAAGGTCCCTGTTATAGCAACAAATCAGGTGGCATTCCTCAGTCCTGATGACTACATCCTGCATCAGACACTGGTTGGTATCCAGAAACGGCATCATCACAGGGAGATAAATCCCCTTCCCAATAACAGCTTCTGGTTGACTCCCGGACAGGACATAGCCTCACGGATTCCATGGCCCGAGGCCCTGGAGAATACAAATAAGGTGACAGAATTGTGCAGGAGGTTCGCCTTTCCAGTGGGAAAACTTCATCCGCCAAGGTTCCGGCTCAAAAAAGAAAAGGCGGATTCCACTCTGGCAAGGACTGCCCTTCAAGAACTTGCGCGCAGCCGGTCTCCGGTGAAGGCAGAGTATATCAGACAACTTGATCAGGAACTCGGAGTCATCAAGGGCAAGGGTCTTTCAGACTTCTTTCTCCTGGTAAGGGAAGTAGTAGAGTTTGCAAAGAGTCACGGCATCAGACACAGCATCCGGGGTTCTGCAGCAGGCTCCTTGGTGGCGCATCTGCTTTATAAAGGTCCTGACCCCATAGAACACGGTCTCTTGTTTGAGCGGTTTATCAACCAGGGCCGGGGAGATATGCCGGACATTGACATAGACTTTGACTCTGAGAGGAGAGACGAGGTCATAGGACGGATTATGGACCGTTTTCCAATGCAGACGGCCATGGTGGCAACAGTACAGACCTTCAGGGTGAGAAGCGCCGTGCGTCTGGCGGCACGGGCCCTGGGCTATCCACTTCATGAGATAGACCGTCTCACAAAGTGCCTTCCCTGGTCGCTTCGCGGGATAGGGCTTGAAAAGGCCATGACCCGGCTTCCGGAGCTGAAGGACTCTCCCCTTCGCCATGAACAGATGCTCCTATCACTTGCCACGCACATTGAGGGCNGCCATGGTGGCAACAGTACAGACCTTCAGGGTGAGAAGCGCCGTGCGTCTGGCGGCACGGGCCCTGGGCTATCCACTTCATGAGATAGACCGTCTCACAAAGTGCCTTCCCTGGTCGCTTCGCGGGATAGGGCTTGAAAAGGCCATGACCCGGCTTCCGGAGCTAAAGGACTCTCCCCTTCGCCATGAACAGATACTCCTATCTCTTGCCACGCATATTGAGGGANGGTGGCAACAGTACAGACCTTCAGGGTGAGAAGCGCCGTGCGTCTGGCGGCACGGGCCCTGGGCTATCCACTTCATGAGATAGACCGTCTCACAAAGTGCCTTCCCTGGTCGCTTCGCGGGATAGGGCTTGAAAAGGCCATGACCCGGCTTCCGGAGCTAAAGGACTCTCCCCTTCGCCATGAACAGATGCTCCTATCACTTGCCACGCACATTGAGGGACTCCCGTTTCAGACCTCTGTCCATCTCGGAGGCGTAATACTTGCCCCTCATGATATCACCGACTGGACTCCGGTCAGTGCGTCATCCAAAGGGTTTTCAGTAGGACAGCTCGACAAGGATGATGTGGATTGCTTAGGGCTCCTGAAGCTGGACATCCTGGGTTTAAGGATGCACACGGCTCTTCGCAAGGCAGAGGAAATTCTGAGGCAAGAGGGAATAGATGTGGACCTTGCAAAGCTCCCCCTTGATGATTGCCCCACCTATGCCCTTTTTCAAAGTACTGAGAGCCTTGGGATCTTTCAACTGGAATCCCCTGGCCAGCGTCATCTCCTGGGAAGGCTCCAGCCCGGAAAGTTCTCTGATATCGTGGCTGAGATATCCCTTTTCCGGCCCGGACCGGNGGAATAGATGTGGACCTTGCAAAGCTCCCCCTTGATGATTGCCCCACCTATGGCCTTTTTCAAAGTACTGAGAGCCTTGGGATCTTTCAACTGGAATCCCCCGGCCAGCGCCACCTCCTGGGAAGGCTCCAGCCAGGGAAGTTCTCTGATATCGTGGCTGAGATATCCCTCTTCCGCCCCGGACCGGTAAAAGGCGACATGGTGCGGACTTATATAGCCCGGCGGAATGGGCGTCAGCCCATAGAATTTCTCCATCCGGACCTGAGACCCGTGCTTGAGGAGACCTACGGCGTTATAGTCTTCCAGGAACAGGTGCTTCGCGTGGTCCATGTCTTTGCAGGTTTTTCCTACGCCGTGGCCGATGCCTTTCGCAGGGCCATGACCAAAGACCGCTCTTCTGAAGAAATGGCCAGGCTTAAGACACAATTTATGGATGGAGCGATAAGGCAAGGCCACAGTACAGAGCTTGCAGAGGAGGTATTCCGGCAGGTAGCGACCTTTGCAGCCTTTGGGTTCTGCAAGGCCCATGCAGTTGCCTTTGCGCACATAACCTATCAGAGTGCCTGGCTCAAGGCCCATCACCCCAGGGCCTTTTATCTCGGCCTGCTGAACGCCGGACACGTGGGCTCCTATCCCCCTTGGGTAATCTTGAATGAAGCACGGCGTCAGGGCATTCCCATCCATCCACCACACGTCAACTCAAGCCGTCTTGAATACAGGGCGGAAGGAAACGGAATCTGCGTCCCGCTGGTGGTCATTCGCGGCATAGGGCCGGGGCTTGCCCAACGGATTGTATCCGAGCGGGAAAAAAACGGGGCTTTTCTGAGCTGGGAGGATTTTTTCGTGAGGGTATCCCTTCCGGCCAATGCACGGTCTAGATTGATCCTGTCCGGGGCGCTGAAAGGTCTGCCCGACAGATTGAGGCCTGTCCAATATGCGGCCATTTGTTGAGCAGGTATGGATTGAGCATCGAACCATGGAGGTTTACTGCACTGCCCATCCCATGGCTGTCCTACGGCCCTGGCTGATGGCCGACGGCATTCTCCGGGCAAGGGACTTGCGCAGCATCCCTTCCGGCCGACGAATAAAGGTGGCAGGTCTCATGATTATGGTCCATACCCCGCCTACACGCTCAGGCAAGCGGGTCATGTTCGCAACACTGGAGGATGAGTCAGGCCTTATAGATTTTGTGATGTTTCCCGGTGTCCAGAGGCAGTGGGCCAAAGAGGTGTTGACAAACGAGGTGCTCGCCATAGAGGGAAGACTCAAGAGGGAAGGGGAGGAGGGCCTGTCGATATCCATTGTGGCGGAAAGGGTCCTGCAATGCTTCAGTGGTCCATTTCCGCTCCTTTTGAGGCAGATATAGCGAAGGCGGGAATCCAGTGACTGTCACCCAGACTTATTGAGAAGTTACAGCATTAGGAGCTAAGTGATTTAGCAATTTTTGCCGCAGATTTTGGGAGGACTGATTGTCCGTAGTGGCATAGGGCATGGGGTGGCGCCAGGCGAAGCTTAAACACAGCCCTTAACAGCAACGATCCTATGCTGTGTTCTTGAGCGGAATAATCATTGGTTGCAGTTATTCTATTGTAATAACCTTGTTCTTACGTTATAATGTACACGTAAGATTCGGAGGAAACCAATGGATAAAATATTCTCTGCACGAGTTGATGAGTCTACGGTTAGACGCATAGGAATTCTTGCCCAACGATTAAATACCACAAAGAAGAATATCATCGAGAGTGCGATTGAAGTGTACGCAAGCAGGATTGAAGAGGAATATAGCCTCGATGTGCTCGATTTAACATTTGGTGCATGGCGTCGTGAGGAGTCCGCACCTGAAGTTGTGGACACGTCACGTAAAGTATTTCGACGCTCGATGATAAGGCACCAGGAATGAGGGCTTACATCGATGCGGATATCCTGATTTGGCATCTTCGTGGAGAACGCAAAGCGCTTAACTTTCTGCGACGTCTTCGTGATGGTGAAGAGTATGAATTGTGGACAGGTGTAATGCAAAGGGCTGAAGTCGTATTTTTCATGCGCCCTGAGGAAGAGGAATCGACCTTGTTATTTCTATCACAACTCAAAACGGGATCTATTGACCAGAGCAGTATTGATGAGGCTGCTTCGTTGTACCGGAAATGGCATCCTAGCCACGGAGTAGATATCAACGATGCAATTCTGGCTGCTACGGCAATGAAAACAGGAGGCAGGATCTTCTGCCTGAATCGAAAACACTATCCCATGCCGGAGGTTTTGGTCACAAGGGCCTGGTAAGGGCCTGGGAAAAGACAAAACACTTATTTTGATACCCTGCGGCTTGCAGCGGGGTAGTTCGTTCGATCTGATTGAGCAAAGAGACAATCTTCATACCCGACCAACCCGGGGAAATACTTAGTGTATATACCTCTACCTCTGGTAAGAATGGCTTTGCATTTTTCCGAAGCGAACCCTCCAATATAAAAATCCGACAAGAAATGCTCTTTGAGATCCAGCTTTTGACCACACTGAGGACATTGTACTTTCTTTTTTCGTTTCAAATATCTCATCCATGCTTGTGCTGCGGCAATGACGGAATCGACGTCAAGCGGTTCTATCGCAATTTTGTGTTCCTCTAAGAACTCTTTTAATAGCCTGGGATTTCCTTTAAATTGGGGCATAAGTTCCGCGAAAACAACCGGGAGTGCAACCAGGTTCTCTCTTTTTGCAAGAGCTGTGTACAACTTTTCCTGAAAGCTTCTAAATTCATCTTTCAAAATATCAAGCAAAATGGTTGTATCTACACAGACTCTCAATTTACTTTACCCCTGACTTCATCCATATATTCCATTGTTGTCGGTCCGCCCTTGAACCTTCCACGCCACTTCCTCCTAACCGCTTCTATTGGGTCAATAACAAGGACATACTTTTGCCCCTCTTTTGTGATATCGACTTCAGTTCCAGGTAAGATACCCAGTTCCTTTCGAACCTTTACAGGTATGGTAAATTGATATTTGGCAGTTACTTTAGACAATTCCATCACCTCCCAAGGTATACCCTTTTTTATTATTAGTATACCTCATGCCTGATGGCCTGTCAATTTTATTGCGAAGGGAATGGGTCGCGTTTTCACATTAACCATATCAAAATGGAACAGTGCGGCCTTTTGCTCAATTTGTAGAAGTCATACTTCTGTTTTTTCATTTTTCCCCGTTCGATGTTCATTTCCCTTGCCCCTTGCCTCTCTTAACGCAGATTCCTTAAAGTAAATGCCAGGATTTGCCGAAGAATAATGGCATAACTGTAGTAGTTCGATATCCGGGTTAATTCTCGATAGGAGACAAAATGGCATCATCTGATACTGAGAAATTAAGCATCAGGAAAAAAGGATTACGATACAATCTTTTAATTGCTGAATTTTTGTTTGTTGTCCTGCCTTTTATTGTTATTTTCTATATTTTTTATAAAAATAATATTATTTTTGAATTATCTCATCTAATTATTATAGTTTTCAGTCTTGTTCTCATTCTATCCGGTTTGATTCTCATCCGTCAGGTTTTCGACAGATTTATCGTGATGGCGACTTCAATCAAGAAGGCGGAGACAGGTGAGAGTTGTGGGATAGATTTGCAAAAAGATGCAACAGAACTGCATGATATAGCAGTCTCGTTTAACAGCATCATGGAAAATTTCCAANTTTTTTATAAAAATAATATTATTTTTGAATTATCTCATCTAATTATTATAGTTTTCAGTCTTGTTCTCATTCTATCCGGTTTGATTCTCATCCGTCAGGTTTTCGACAGATTTATCGTGATGGCGACTTCAATCAAGAAGGCGGAGACAGGTGAGAGTTGTGGGATAGATTTGCAAAAAGATGCAACAGAACTGCATGATATAGCAGTCTCGTTTAACAGCA
>NKAJ01000749.1_pt1 | contig 11217 bp, 3 predicted proteins | sample 1556001 | NCBI WGS metagenome assembly NKAJ01 (sample SAMN06204642, study PRJNA360343) | marine sediment metagenome | isolation source: Jiulong cold seep at northern South China Sea | place: China: South China Sea, Jiulong cold seep | collected 2013-06 | reverse complement strand
TTTCTGAATTTATCCACTGGAGCATCAATAGTACCGTGTACATAACGTGCAGGAACTTTCGATGCACGCAACAAAGCAATAAGCAGACTAGCGATGTCTGTTGAATTACCTTTTTTAGAACCTAGCGTAATGTCACTGTCCTGTATACCACCCCAGGTAGGTAGCCATTCAATATTATTTAACACCCAATGATAAATAGTGACTGGATCATAATTTAAGGTTTCTGCCTGGCCGCGTATAGCATCAGATATCACTACCTCGTCTGTCTCTGCCATATAATCAGGGTCTGTTGCACCGGGTAATTTATCGAAGGTGAAATCACCGAGTGCTGCCATTGTCTGTGGCGGGTGGTTAAACAGTCCTGCAGCGGTGAAATCCTGTTCTTGTGTTTTGGGTTTGATATCCGGGTCAGACTCGACTGTATTAAACGGAAAGTTGTTGGGATCAAATGGCTGCTGTGAACGTTTAAGTTGTTTGTCTTCCAGTTGTTTGCGGGCGGCTAACACGGCATCAATTTTGTCGTCTCTGTCTTCGGTGTTTTTAATGGTATTCATGTGTGACAGTAAGGTATCCATTTCTGTACGATAATTGGCGACCATGTCAGCGTGGCGTTGTTTAATGACTTCTGCCAGTTGGTGTTTTTCGATATGCGTTTTGGTTTTATCAAAATCAACTATTGCCTGTTGATCATATTCTTGCAAATTTTTATACAGTTGCGTCAGTTTGTCCTGTGCCTTACTGGCATCACCTTTGTTTAATAATTCATAAGCCAGCACATCCAGTGTGTCCTGTACGCTAACGACGGCTTCAGATAACTTTATATCATTGCTCTTTTGTTGCTCTAGCTGTTGTTGTGACTGACTTTGTGCGGTTGGTTGTGGCAGACCTAGTAGACGGGCTTTGTGCGGTGCAATACGATTGAGTTTTTCGATAACATTTTCTCTTTCAATAATGCCACTTTCCAGTAAGGTGTAATATATCGTCCGTTCTGCTACTACGCCAACTAAAGCAATCACCATCAGGTATGTCACTGAGCGACTAAATCCTTTAGCTGTTCTTATTGTATTTAATANGGTTGTGGCAGACCTAGTAGACGGGCTTTGTGCGGTGCAATACGATTGAGTTTTTCGATAACATTTTCTCTTTCAATAATGCCACTTTCCAGTAAGGTGTAATATATCGTCCGTTCTGCTACTACGCCAACTAAAGCAATCACCATCAGGTATGTCACTGAGCGACTAAATCCTTTAGCTGTTCTTATTGTATTTAATAGTGAGTCATTCATTATTTTATCCGTTTCTAATATCCGTCTCTGATAATCATCTCTAGCGGTAGATAACGATTGTTGATTAATCGTTTTCTTTATCCTGTTCGCTATTGTCGCCATTTTCATAGTCATCATCATGGTCACTCTCATTAGAGAGCGGCAACATGGCAGCATAATAAGCTATGTTGTGATCGATAATGAGTCGAACAGGCTGTAGCTGATCGTGTGTGCTTTTAGCCAGTGCATCGCTTGCTTTAATCAGATGTCTTACTGTTTCCTTTATTTTATTTTGCTGGCTGTATATCTCAGCTTTGCGCAAATACTTCAGTGCCTTCTGTATATATTTATCTTCAACACTCATTCCTGCTAACACACTCAGAGCTTCATTCAGATCTGTGTATGCTGAATGACTGAGGCCAAGGTTAATAACAACATGCTCATTGAATGTTGGACTGGTACCGGTTTGCACTGATGCGCTAAAGGTGAAGCTACTGCTGGTTATTGGTAGACGCACCCAGAACGTTGTGTTCAGCACTTCGTCCTCTTCCAGTTCAAATGGTATAACGATATTCCCTTCTGTATTAAGGCTATTATTTGCGCCTGCACTGGCGAGCACTTGCACGCCTTCTGGCAGGGTTATTACACCCTGCCCTGGTGTAACAATGCCTTCATTGGTTAAGCTTAGAAGCAATGGCAACACCTGAGGACGGACACGGGCTATGTTTGCAGGATGCGTATGCAGCAGACTTGTCCTGAGTAAATCATCAAGCAGGTTGTCGTTTTGTGTAGCCGTGGCGTGTGCCAGTAGATCAAACGCAGCATAGACTGAACGGCCCAGACCAAATTGACAGGTGGTAACGGCGGCTTTGCTATATTTCTGATTTTCATCATCGTCATCATCATCATGTTTATTGCTAATGATGTATTCCGCCACAATCTCAGCACCATCAAGTTCGACACGTAAAGCTTTATCTTTATAAGACAATTCCTGTTGGCCATTTAGACCTAATACCGAGTCTTTAAACAGAATGCCTGACGAATCACTGCGTTTACCTTTGTGTTTTATCCCCAGGGCAGCATTCAGGTATTTGTTTCGTTCATCGCTGTTACCAGCAACCAGCAGGCCTTCACCACGGTATATACGTTCACGTAGTTCCTGTTGTACCTGTTTATCGAGTTTTTCATGCTCGTTGAATAAAGCGTAGGCAACATAACCATTGCTACGCATTTCCCGAGTAAATTCATCATCGTCAGTAACAATGGTGTATGACCAGCCACCAGCCATAAGCAGGGCTTCAAGGAAGACACGTTGTGCAGTTAACGCTGGCGCAACTTCAGGGCCATGGGGGGCTAGGTCGTTCCTGTCTTCATCACCTTTGTCATGCTCATCGTCTCCTTCTTTAGCATGATGTTTGTTGGCATCGAGTAATACCAGCAATCGTCCGCTACCCTGTTGGGTAAAGGCCGTGTCAATTTTGATGGGAGGTACGACCACTTCAAAACCTGCTGCAGACAGTTGGTTTTCAACATGATTAACCTCGGCACTCAACAAGCAGGCATAACCACCGGGTTCAAACCCGGTTGTACCAATGATCCGCTGTTTGCTGATGTCTGAGCCCGCTAGCAAATTTTCAATAGTGCGATCTTCACTGATTATCTGACCGGTGATCAGGCTTGCAAGTCTTTGCACCAGGGTGACGTTAGTTATATCTGCGGAGGAAATGTTAGTTACTGTGTCGGTGCAGATGACAACAGCACCATCATCGACTCGATCAGGTGTTACCGTTACCTGACCCTTAAGGGCTTGTGATACAAATTGCTCAACCTGGAAAATCGTTTGACTGCTGTGCAATAAAGCACCTGTAGCGGCATCCTTAACAGACAGGGTTACGGTATATGCACCAGTGTGTGCTTCTACCATTATTAGATTATTCTCAGTATCACGATAACTACCGGGATAGAGCTCACTCACCTTATTAATTGCTGTTAACAACACGGTGTTATCTGCTGCAGTTACCGTGACTGTTGCCAGTGATGGTAACTGAATCGCGTTGCTCGTCGTGTTACGTACTCGACTACTTATTTGTACAGTATCCCAACCGTTATAAAGTGGTTTATCCGTGTAGACAGTACCTGTGATGACTGCGGTTTGCCCAGTAGTCGCGGCAATATCAAAAGTGATCTCAGCACTTGCTACCAGATTGCCTGTAGCATTTAATAGTCTTGTTGCAAGCTTATAACGCCCGCTATAACTTGATGCCGTATTCCAGCTTGTACTGAATGATGCTACAGCAAGACCATCTAGCCCATTGATAGCAATGCGCGTTAGATCGGCCACTGTATTGCCTGCTTCATCGACAATGCTCAATTCAAGTTTGCCATTGAAAACGACATCGGTTTGATTTTCTACATCAACAGTAATATTAACCGGCGAGTCTGCTCCGTATTGAGAGGCATCGAGCGAAGGAGTCATTGCGACGGCGCTTGTTGCCAACAGTGATGGAATGTCCATTGGTACTTTAATCGGATTTGCCGGGTCAAAGCTGTTATTAAAGACCAGGAACGCCTGTTTCAGCGCATCACGTTTTTCACCCTCAGCAAGATCTTTGAACAGCATGTTCAATTGAATCTTGCTGCCACGGTTATCGACCTTTGATAATACCCATACATATTCTTTAGTACCGTCACCATTATCGATGATATTGGTTGGTGCAGGATCGGTACTGGATAGATCAACATCAGCACGAGTGACAAGATGTGCATCAACATCGATACCACCACAAATAACCGGAAATGAGAATATCTTCCCTCCTCCCAGGTCAGTCCATACCAACAAACGTTTACCCAGGCGATCATAAAAAAGAACATCCATGTCACTCATCGCCGAATCTATACTCGGCCCATAGAGTACCTGGCGCGTTTCACCCGTATCGCCAATCAATTGAACAATAATGTCTTCTTCACCAGCTCTCGGTTTGAATTGAGGAATATACGTGGGTGCGAATAGTAGATTATTGGAACAATCCGCAGTAACGTTTACCCCCTCATATTCGAAAATCGCTTTATCATAATAAGGAATTGATGACTTACCGTCCGGAGAAATCCGTACTATTTTGCTGCCGGTATTAAGTACATAGAAATTGCCATAAGCATCAATGGTCAGGCCTCTCGGGTAGTCAAGACCAACTGCAGTCAGTACATCGACGCTTCCATCACTATTAATGCGTGATAATTTATTGGAGGAATCAACAGCATAAACTACGTCGTTATAATCAACTGCGACGGCGTTGACCCTCAGTGTTAATGTTGCAAGCGTAGTAACCTGTGCCTGAGGATCAATTTTTAGTACTTTTGAGTAACTTACAGCATAAATATTATCGCTGGAATCGACCGCAAGACCGTTACCGACTGTGATACCTGTCACAAAGTCACTGACTGTGCCATCAGATGTGATTTTTACAATACGATTACCACCTGCAGCGTAGATATTGCCATGACTATCAGCGCCAATAGCTCTACCATACGCTCCAGAAGAGGCTGTCAGTGTAGTTCCTTCAGCATCAATACTGGTGACACTGGTAGAATCTGCACCAAAAATATTCAGATAAGCGACAACATTTTGATCATCCGGAAAAACGGTTGATTGTGCAAGGCTAATAGCACCCTCCGCCGTTGGGCCAACATGAAGGTTATTAACTAACTGGCCTTCTGTCTGACCATCATTAACACTAACTTCAACTTTGTAATCACCACTGTCAGTAGGTGTCCAACTACCGAAGTTGATTTGAGTAGCAGTACCATCTAAACCAATGGTTTGTAATTCAGCTGTTGCAGTGAATACGACATCACCTGGTGCTATTGCTGGTGCTGGGGCTGAGGTTGACAGTTTAAAAACAGTATTGGTCCTGGTGATGGATGCAAACAACGTATTGTTTGCATCAAATGCAAGTCCACCTATATCTGCTGGTATAATTCCAGTCAATGGCATTTCTGTTCGCGTACCATCCATTTTTACTGACATTACTTTTGTGCTGCTGTAATTAACAGACAAAGTATCATCAGATGAAAAAGCAATCTCAGAAGCTGATGGTGCATCGGCAATGAATAAAGACAGTGAGTTATCATCGTTAAGTCGATTTACGACTCCTTTAGAGAAGTCACTTAAATAGATCGTATTTTGTGAATCAACCTCAACATCCTGCGCATTCGCCAAACCGCTGGCTAGTTTAAAATAAGTACCATCAGCGGCATATTGATACAGGACACCCTGGTTTGATGAGAGGAACAACAGGTCACCATTCCTGTTTTTCACCACCCCATAGGCATCAGTCGCAGGTAATGAACTGAGTATACCTCGCGAATTTAGCTCAACTATCGTACCTTTACGAGTAGCCAGAATATTGCCATTATCGCCCGGTGTCATGTAACGAACAGAACTGACTGAGGAGTATGGTGTCAGCTGACCATCGCTACGTACTTTACTGATGTTACCTGGGAATTTATTGGCAACGAGTAATTCACCGTCTGCATTAAAGAGAATACCAGTTGGGTTTACTAAACCAACAAAGCGATCAGTCTGAATATCAGCCGCATCATAGAACGTCAGTTCGTTGCGATTATAATCAGCAACGGCGAAACCATTTCCAGGTTTAACGGCCAATGCCTCTATATTGCTATATCCACTGGCGATGTCGCTAATTACACCGGTCTCAAGGTTCAAACGTTTTACCGTTGCACTGTTTGTAATTAAAGCTGTTTGTGCCGATTCCAGAATAATGTGTTCATAATTTTCATCTACAAATATTTCAGGTAATTGATTCTGTGCTTTTATCTTTAGGATAGTGCTATTTCCATTTATCACTATAAGGCTTCCATCGTTGGCATAAACCATACCTTTGGGTGATGATAACGATGAATAGCGTACATCCAGAGTTTTATCCGCGAGATAACGATATAATATTCCGCTATCAGATAAGATCCAGTAACGTCCCATACTGTCGACGCTAACACCTCTCAAATGTTGAGATGCACTAACACCGCCTGTGATGACATCAGATACTGTTCCAGCACTATCAATTTGTACAATTTTTCCGTAGGTACTGACATACATGCCGCCCTGTCCATCTTCAGCCAAACCACCTGGGTAATAACTGATGGTATAAACTGTTTTGCTATTATCACTAGCCAGTTTTGTTACACGATTAGACCAAATATGTGTTGCCCACAGATTGCCAGACTGGTCCGCATAAAGATCATAGTAGATCGGGTAATCTAAGGCCGTGTGTAGAGATTCAGTACCTGGCCCAACAAGATAAACGTTTCGATTAGACCACTGTGCAACTAGTAATTTACCTTGAGGTGTGATGGTCAATGCACCCGGATAAAATGATGTAGCTGCAAAAATACTCACATTGCCTGTGGTATCTATTTTGAGAATTTGTCGACGATTGTATTCAGACACATACAAATTTCCATCTGTATCGACTGTCACGCCGCGAGGATAATGTAAACCTGTAGCAATAGTAGTAAATCCACCATTATTATCGACTTTTATTATACTGTTAGAATTGAGAATATATTTATCACCGTTAGCTAAAGTTCGCATTGCATGCGGTTTATTAATCTGCTTTTCCATATAACTAGACACTTGTCCATTAGCATCTATCCGCCTTATACGATTAGAAGATTCTGATACGAGGTAACCATTTCCATCAGCAACTTTAATAAAAGCATAGGCACCATTCAAGCCAGTAGCAATCGTTGTAGTAGTTCCATTAAGCGCGACATGTTTAAGCTTGCTTGACTCAAGTACATCTAAACCACCATCAGCCGTTAGTTTTATATCCCGTGCATAAATATTAGACGCAAGCACGGCAGGCTCTAATGCCGGTGACATTTTTATAATGTTAGCGCGGCTGGCGTTAGCAATGTATAGATTTCCTGCGGCATCATACACAGCAGCGTTTGGTTCGTAGAGAGAAGGTGCCGTTAATATAGAAATATCTCCCTGAGGAGTGATGCTGACAATTTCACTAGTGTTATAATTAGAGACAACAAAATTACCATCTGCAGAAATTTTTACATCAANGGTGACATTTTTATAATGTTAGCGCGGCTGGCGTTAGCAATGTATAGATTTCCTGCGGCATCATACACAGCAGCGTTTGGTGAGTAGATAGAAGGTGCCGTTAATGTAGAAATATCTCCCTGAGGAGTGATGCTGACAATTTCACTAGTGTTATAATTAGAGACAACAAAATTACCATCTGCAGAAATTTTTACATCAAATGGCCCAGACAATCCGTTTGCAATTGTGGTACGCGTACCATCGGGAGCAATTTTGATCAGGCTATTATCACCATAACTGGTGACATAAAGATTATCCTGGTCGTCTATGGTTATACCGTATGGCTGGTGAATACTCTTGACGAAAGTTGACAGGGTACCATTGACATATTTCGCAATGCTGTTTTCGCTACGATTCGCAATAAAGATATTGCCCTGGCTATCTATTACCATGCCACGTGGATTAGCCAACCCGCCTGATACCAGCAAGTTCACTGTTCCATCAGTTGTAACCTCATAAAGTGACTTTGCTTGAACGATTAAGACACGTCCATCAGTTAATACTTCTATCGCTTGTTGTGAACTTAGTCCTGTTGAAATTTCACTGCGGGCACCATCAGCAGCGGCAAACTTGACGAACTTGTAGTGTTGATTGAGTACATAAATATTACCCTGAGCATCGATATCAATATCAACTGGTCTATTAAGGGCATTTGCAAACTCAGTAACTGTGCCATCAGGTTGTATTTTAGAAACCGTATTACTAGCAAAATTTGCCAAATACATATTGCCCGCAGTGTCAAATTCCATACCATATGGTTGATCTAACCCCTGATTTTGAACTAAGGTTTCGAACTCAAGCAGATCGGTTCGTTTTTTATAGCCCTCATTATTTAAAGAGACTTTAGCTGTTACAGTTGTTGCGGCAATTGGCAAGTTGCCCCGGTTACTTATGGATGCAATAACTTGAACTGGCTTATTGGCAGCAAGTTGTGCAACAGGAGGATCGAACTGCGCTGATCCACCTATTGCCTGTGTCGCTAATACTTCAAACTGAGCACTGCGTTCCGCCAGTAAATGGTTATCGGCAGTGTTATAGGCCTGTATGATAATGGTGTATATTCCGGCTGGATGCCTTGATGTCTGCCACTCAATCTCTGTAGTCAACTCACTACCTGCAGCTACTGTCAGGTGTGCAATACCGGGATCACCACCCAGTGGAACCGTTACTGCTGGAAATTGTTCAATATATTGGTTACTGCTGTTCAGAACTTTGACATAGAGCTGCACGATTTTATCAACTGTGCCCGTATTTGCTAGAACCACATCTAACGCTGCTTCATTTAATGCTGCATAGGCAAGATGATGAGGTGTTACGGTAATTATGTCCAAATTACTAACAGCAGCTCTTTTCAATGTCAGGTTAACTGTTGTAGTGCCATGATTTTGCAATTCGACAGCACCACTTGTCGCAACATAACCAACGGCATTCGCTGTCATCGTGAACGATAAGCTGTTAATTCCTTTTATGGTGTAACCGCCATCACTCGCTGTTACAGTGCCACTATTAACACCTTCCACAGATACACTTGCACCAGCAATCACTTTATCCGTATCAACATCTGTCACTTCACCTATGACCGTTGTTGACTCAGCAACAGCAACTTTTGATAATCTGACAGCACCAAGATCTATCGTGCCACCCTGTGGTGCAACCGAGCTATAACGAACAGTTTGATAACCGGGCAATGTGGCATCGATAGTCAGTTCACCCGCAATAATACCTTCTATAAAAAACACACCTGAAGTATCAGCAGTCGCTGTGTAGGTGTTATTTATAGTTACTATAGCGTTTGATAATAATTGTTCATTGGCAGCATCAACAATAATGCCCTTGACTGTGACAGACTGATTGACCGGTGCTATATCGGTAGCGTAAAGTGCGGGTGAGAAATACAAAACCCCTCCTGCTACGATAGAACTGTTTGCACTGACTGGATCATAATCGGTTGCTGAAACTATAAGAGTCACTGCTCCAGGTATTGAGACCAGGTTATAAGCACCTATGGAATTTGTAGTTGTTGAGATATTACTCGCACCCGTGATTGAAACGGTTGCCCCCTGTACAGGTGCGCCTGTGCTCGCATCAGTAATAACGCCGGCAAGAATACCGGTAGTTGAGACTGGACTAAGGTTAATCTGCCCTAAATTCACTAGTTGCCCTGCCTGAACTGATGCCGACTGGGCGACACCAACATAACCTGCACGAAGATAGTTGATCGTGTACTGGCCGGGGGTAACGCCACTTAGTGTAAAGCGACCATCAGTCTGTGAAGTTGTTGTGACTGATGAATCTTCTACAAGGGAAATTGATACGCCAACAAGCGGTAATCCCGTGCTGGCATCGTTTATTTGTCCGGCGAATATACCGTGTGCAGGATTAGCCGGTAATTCGATATTATCCGCCAGATAATCAGCTTGTACAGCCAAAGCGGTAGTATAAGTGTCGCCATCCCAGGACCCATTCGATAACTGATTTTCTCGTAAAGTTGTTACGGCATCAGTGTACTTAGCCGCATCGCTTGTAACTGGAATTACTGCTAGTAAAGCAACTGCGGTTTCCCAATGTGTTTCCCAACCTGCGCCTGTGATCTTTTTAGAAAAAATGAACTGACTAGCCTGTTCAATTTCATTTCCAATGCTATAAGCAAGAAGATAGTTTTGTAATGCCATTGATACTAATGCAGTATTATATACAGCAGATTCATTAGGCAGTTTTAATGGAAAACCACCATCCATCTGTTGCTGTGCTACCAAATATGAAACAGCACTTTCAATAACAGTGGAATTTGAGTAACCTGCTTTATTTAATGCAAATAAAGCAAAGGCAGTATCAATTGCTGCGCTGTCATAACCAGCTAATTCGCCAAACCCGCCATCACTGTTTTGTAGTTTGACAAGTTCAGCAATCAACGATGTTACATCATTACCCACTGTAATATTCGCCATCATTTTACGAGACAAATATTCACTACATAGATATGTATCGTTGTTTAAAAACCGTACAGACGTATTCAGGTTGGTTGCAGTTGATGTAAGACTTATTGCATTTACTGCTTCGCTTGTGCTCTGAAATGGTAAGGCAATATCAGTCGAAAGGCTATAAGTGCCATCCTGATTAGAATTAAGTTGTAGCCAGCTTATAGCTGCCGTATTAGCGAATGTGGGGGATATACCCGAAAAGAATGTAGCTCCAGTTACAAAAAAAAGAATAGTAAGTTTTTTCCATGGGTTTTTATTAGACACCCTATCCCAAAATCCTTTCATCAAGATACTCCCTCTCTAACGTAAACTAATTTACTGTATTAATATTCAAAACATAAAAAAACATCTTAACCGTACGAAAGCAGTTAACTACAGGATTAGTTGTTTTACTATTTTATTAGACAGTTTTAGCACATTTGTTAGCCCTATCCACAAACCTTAAAGACATTCATCGCCATTGGTTAATTATTAAATGGTTCCTCAATAGATATGAGAGTTTGAATGACTAAAAACTCAGTATGAATATTCCTGTTCATAGCTGTATAGCATAGGCATGATGATAAAGTTTTAATTTGAGAAAAAATAAATTCTGAACCTTTATCTTATTAAATGTTTTAAGAAATAGAATTCAAGAAGAACCCGGGGACTTCAGCTGATATTATTTTTTAATAAGCGGTCGTTACAGAATTACCGGTTTTGGTTTCTTCGCTACATTATTTCGTAGATAAACCGGTATTGCCTCAGCTGCAGATAGAGTGTTGCCAACATTAAATTCATTTACCGACAATTTTGCGATGACTTCTGCACTGGGAAGGCAATCTGGGAGAAAGATAGTTGGC
>NKAJ01000192.1_pt3 | contig 11232 bp, 13 predicted proteins | sample 1556001 | NCBI WGS metagenome assembly NKAJ01 (sample SAMN06204642, study PRJNA360343) | marine sediment metagenome | isolation source: Jiulong cold seep at northern South China Sea | place: China: South China Sea, Jiulong cold seep | collected 2013-06 | reverse complement strand
CATACCGGTATGAAGCATTGAGGACAGCCTGGACGTGAGAATACCTCCAAGTGCATTGTTATCTTCCAGGAACAGTGGCACCATAACAAGCAGGGCAGGCAGCAACAGGAAACCATCCATTTTTGAGTTAATTACCAGTCCAGCGATGGTGCTCATAAAACCTGCAATGAGCAGCATGGGGATGCTCTCATACACAATCCGCTTCATAATATCCAGCCCTGAGCGAACGGTAAGCCAGATAATTGCCAGTACCAGTACACCGAACAGGATGAACACAATATTATGGAGACTCGCCCCCTCACCGCCTATCAATATCACGGCAAAGAAGAGGGCGGGCAGGGTGACCATATCACCGGCAGCCGTGATAATGGGCGCGCTCATATTGTCGATATCCCATCCCCGGTTATGTCCGGTAATTGCAACGCCAACGGTAATTAACAGGACGAAAACGCTTGAGATAATTCCTCCTATCATTGAAATTAATACAAATTCAACCATACCGATACTGTTTATACCCAGTAATAACGCCAGCACCCTTGCCATCACACCCAGGGCGAAGGAAACCAATAAAGTGTTGACCATAGATGCAAAGATGTTCTGGCTAAGTATGCTGCTGGACTTTAATGAAGTGGAGAACATACCGGTATGCAGTGCCGTACCTAACCGGGAACCCATGGCACCAAAGATGTTACCCCTCATACCGATGGCAGGGGTGATAANCACCAAAGATGTTACCCCTCATACCGATGGCAGGGGTGATAAGTAGTATCAATCCGGGCATGGTCTCAAGCACACCAGTCATCATACCAAGTACAATTCCAGCTGCCAGACTCATGAAGCTCATTAATAGAAGACCTGAGAACCCTTCTTTAAGGGTAGAGCGGGTGATTTGATATTGCAGGGATATCCAGAATGACATATCCGTGAATGTATCTTCCTCAAAATCTGGCATATCAATCCCTCATCGGTGGTTTTATGTATCGTTAACATAAATAAACTGCTATTTAAGGTAGATTTGTTATGCCCAAAAAGATTGAACATTGTTCACTGAACATGAAAGAGCTCCTTGTGGGGATGAAAGATACTTCTGAACTAATGCTTGACCTGGCATATTCTGCGGTTATCTATGACGATGACGATATAGCAGAAGAAGTACTCCGTCTGGAAGAAAAAGTTGATACCCTTCAGTATCACATGCAGATAACTGCCATGCAGGCTGCCCGTAGCACCGACGATGCCCACCAGCTATCAGGTGTCCTGAAAGCTGCATCTGCAGCAGAGAATATTGCCAACGCTGCAGGTGATATAGCCAATATCGTACGGCTTAAGATGGGCATCCCACCAGAACTCAAGGCAGATATCCGTGAAGCCGAAGAAACAGTGACACGGGTAACAATTGAACCAGATAGCCCCATTATCGGTAAGACACTTGGTGAACTAAAACTTGAAACCGAAACCGGTATGGGTGTCATAGCCATACGGCAGGGTTCGTCCTGGATATATGACCCGGAGTGGGATACATCTGTTTTGGCAGGGGATATCCTGTTTGCACGAGGTCATGATGAAGGACTCCCCCTTTTTACGGAATTGGTCACAGGAAAGCCCTTTGTAAAGCGTGAGTTCAAATCCACTGGCACCCTTGACGACCTGGATAAAGCAGTGGATATTGTAATAGAGATGAAGAACAAATCTGAACTCTCGGTTGGTCTGGCATATTCTGCTGTACTGTTCTATAACAAGGAAATCGCAGATGAGGTCAGGATACTGGAAGAAGAAATGGACCAGATGAAGCACGACCTCCAGCACTGGGTGCTTGAGAGTGCCAGGCATATGGATGATGTAGACCAATTGAGGGGTCTGTTACATCTTGCAAACGCTTCTGAATATATATCTGATGCCGCCTACGAGATTGCAGATATTGTACTTCGTGAGATAGAACTGCATCCTATCTTCATGATGGCGGTCCGGGAATCAGATGAGGTGATATCAATGATCAATGTATATGACTGTTCACCCATTGTTAACAAAACCCTGGGTGAACTTGAACTTTCTACAGAGACCGGTATGTATATTATGGCGGTTAAACGAGGCAGCCGATGGATATACCGACCCAGTGCAAGGACCCGAATAATGGGCGATGACGTGCTCATTGCAAGAGGTTCCCATGAAGGTGAAGCCCATCTACTTGAAATGACAGCTTGTCAGGTGGAAGTGGAAAAATAACTGAAGTCGAAACAATTTTTTTGACAATTAAAATAGCTAAAAGTATTGCTAAAAAAACAACTAAAAGAAGAGCTAAAAATAAGTAGTGAGGCTGGAACTATCAGTCCAGCCCGCACAGTTTGAAGAATTAAGGTACTGTTTAACCGAACAGTGCGCCAAGTCCTTCCATTCCGCTCTCTTCTGCCTCTTCTTTAGATTCTTCCTCAGCTGCTGCCTCTTCGGCTGCTACCGGGGCTTCGTCTGAAGCGGCTGGTGCTGCTGATGCGGCAGCTGGTGCTGCGAAAGCGGCTTTCTCGATAGCTTCTGTAATGTCGATATCTTCCAACGATGCTGTCAGGGCTTTTACCCTTGCTACATTCACTTCCACACCTGCAGACTCAAGTACGGTTGTGATTAATTCTTCCGTGACTTCTTTACCTGCATTGTGCAGTAATAGTGCTGCATAAACATATTCCATTTCTTATCACCTTTTATCAATTGTTGACTGTAATTTATTTAAATTCTATCCGAACAGTGCGCCAAGCCCTTCGGCGGCATCCTCTTCGGTTACTTCTTCAGCAGTTTCTTCTTCTGCTTCTTCATCTGTAGGGGCTGCTGTTTCTTCGGCTGTCGGTTGGCTTGCCGTGGCTTGTGCGCCCAGTAGACTTTTCATATCATCGTCCAGTGCGTCTTCAGACAGTACACTTGCCAGAGCTAACATCTCACTCTGGGCTTTGGACATCAATATACCCATCACATCAGGACTATATATTACTCCATTGACAGACAGGTTCCTTGACTCTGAAACTGCCTTTGCTACCAAAGCCTGTATTGTAGTACTGGTTGGATATGCCGCATTGACAGACAGGTTGAAAGCCTGTTTGGCAGCTGACATGAAGTTCTGTGTGTATAATGCCTCATCAATTGCAAGGTCAGAGCCTTCCAAGAGTGTACCGTCCTCGAAAGTTGCCCTCAGGTCCAGTCCCAGCTCAAGAGGAAATATCTCAAGACGGGCAAGCATTGCCGCCAGTTTTTGAGAAACCACTTCTCCTTCTTTTGCCACGACCTTTGTTTCCCTGACAACAACTTTTCCACCATCTATGGCGGCAGGTATTCCAGCTGTTTGCAGGTCACCGACAATTGGGCCTGGCGGGAATGACGTAGGACCTTTCTCAACAATAATATCCTTTGGAGACACCATACCGCCCTTTATTGGTGAAGGTGTCTTGCTTGAATTGAGGAGTTTGAATATTTTAAACGAGTTGGTTTTGGAAAAAATCAGACCGGTTTCCTGGTCAATATACTTTTCCAGGGATTTGATCTCATCAGAAGACTCTTCCATTGCCCTGCGTATCAAGGAGTTCTTACTTACCTTGATGTGCACTGAATCTCTCAGGCTTGAACGCATCTGCTGGAACTGTTTTGAAGGCAGTCCGTGGATACCAATCAGTCCGACAACAGGATACTCATTAATCTTAGCCTTGATATCCTCGATCTCGTCCTTCTTCCACTTGGGTATATGTTCACTATGATGTACTTCGTCCATATTACATCACCTTCACTGCGGGTCCCATTGTGGTCTTGACATAAACAGACTTGATATTCTGTTTACCTTTCTCAAGATTGTGTTCGATTCTGTCAATGACCGACTGCACATTTTGGGCAAGTTCTTCAGCGTCCATGTCTCTGCGTCCAACTGGAAGATGGAACGTGAGCTTGTCTTTGCTGCGTACCCTGATGGAGTTCTTGGCCTTTTTGATGACATCCTCGATATTCTTATCAGGTGTCAGTGGTTCCGGCATTTTACCCCTGGGACCGAGAACAGGTCCGAGAGACTTGGCAATGGTAGGCATATAAGCTACATCTGATACAAAGAAATCTATATCATTTGCCAGTTCTCGTGCTTTGCTCTTGTCATCCCCAAGATTTTCAATCTCTTCAGGGTCTAATATCATCTCTGCGCCGGCTTTGGTTGCTCTCTGGGCAGTGTCGCCCTTAGCAAAAACAGCTATCTTTATTGATTTGCCCAACCCGTTTGGAAGGATGATCTCTTCATCCACACGGTTTGCAGGCTGACTCATATCAATATTTTTAAGATTAAATGCAATGTCAACGCGTTCAGTGAATTTACGCTCTGGCGCTGCTTCAAGCGCCTGTTTTACTGCTTGTATTGTCTCATCTAACGTCATACATACCTCCGTAGTATTTGCGACATGCGCAACCGACCTTTAGGTCTGCTACAGTTGTGTAGGGAGTTCCTTTTACTGCACGATAAGTACTTTAAACTATCGGTCAAATCACTTATTATTCGAGCCTGCCGTCGAAATCCCCGTTCTTTACTCCCTTTTGTGCTTCCCGGGGGTCCATATCTTCCACAGTCACACCCATAGGCACACAAGAGCCGATAATTTCATTAACTGCAGATTTAAAATCCGTAGCCAGCAAACTATCACGTTTCATCCTGGCCACTTTTGCAGCCTGTTCAATGGTCAGATTGCCAACAGTTTCAGTTCCAGCAGTTCCTGACCCCTTCTCCAGGCCGACTTCCTTCAATATCAGAGCAGACGTGGGAGGTGTCCCAATCTCGATAGTATAATTCTTTTTATCATCAAAGATAATCTTCACAGGGACCTGCATTCCGTTAAAGTCTGCAGTTTTCTCATTAATGCTATCCACGATTTCCTTGATATTTACGCCCATGGGACCAAGGGCCGGACCCAGTGGGGGACCGGGATTGGCTTTTCCGCCAGGGACTAATGCTTCAACAACTTCACCCATTTTCAATACCTCTAATTATAATTCTAAATATAGGACATAATCCTAATCTTCATCCTCACGCTTTAGCACCCTCACATTATCACCACGTACCGTGATGGGTATAGGTACCATTGCCTCGAACAGTTCAACTGTGATTTCTTCGTGGGTCTCATCCACTCGCTTGACCCTGGCCTTCTCTCCCTTAAATGGACCAGTGATAAGTTCTACAATACTTCCCTGAGTGATGCCGACCACTGCAGTCTTAGGTGTCAGGAAATGTTCCACTTCGGTAAATGTGGATGCTCCTTTAATCAGACTACGGGCATGGGGTAGGGTCTGTATGACCTGTTCCACCTGTTCAGGTGATGGGGCCTCAACCAGTATATAGCCTTTCAACTCATCAGGTGCAAGAATCGCACGGACATCCATGTTCTCTTTCTCTGCCATCTTGGCGATAAGACTTGCTACCGAACGCTCCTGGTTGGCCGTGGTCTTTACCACATATATCTCAGTATCTTCCATTACGTCCTCATTCATGTGACTGCTCACTTCCCCCCATAAGGTCTGGTTAATATAATAATCTTTGCTCGAATCATATCAATTTTGGAACTTCAGTCAGGAAGAAATATATTATGAACCCGATAAACCCAATTATCAGAATACCTGCACCTGATACCTTAGCTATCATCGTAAACTCCTCTCGTGTGGGTTTGCGGGTTAGTTTCAATATCCGTGTATATTCACTGAGTTTTAACGGTATTGTAGGTGTAGATTTAGTTTCCTTTGCCAATTGGTTTCACTTCCTGTTAATAATGGTAAATAATCAGTCCTGTTGAGATGAAGTTTGCTCTAATCAGGTTCNGGTATTGTAGGTGTAGATTTAGTTTCCTTTGCCAATTGGTTTCACTTCCTGTTAATGAATAGTAAATAATCAGTCCTGTTGAGATGAAGTTTGCTCTAATCAGGCTCGGTACTAAAAAAACCTTTCGATTGACAGGAAATGGCCTGTCAATCGAGATGATAAGTTCATTTTACGAAATCGATACCAAAGCGGCTTGTAATGTTCTTGCCGCTGCCTTTACCATAGATCTGTGCAGATTTAACACCTGTCACCACCAGCATGGTACGGATTGAATGTTCCAGCGCGGGGTCCACCTGTGCACCCCAGATAAGTCTTGCTTCAGGGTCAATCTTATTGTAAACTTCCTGAACCACGCTCTCTGCCTCTGCTATGGTCATGTCAGGTCCGCCCACCACATTTACAAGTGCCGAAGTTGCTCCTGAAATGTCCACATCAAGTAGGGGACTGCGCAGTGCCTTTTGTACAGATTCGGCAGCTTTGTCCTCGCCGTCANCATTTTACGAAATCGATACCAAAGCGGCTTGTAATGTTCTTGCCGCTGCCTTTACCATAGATCTGTGCAGATTTAACACCTGTCACCACCAGCATGGTACGGATTGAATGTTCCAGCGCGGGGTCCACCTGTGCACCCCAGATAAGTCTTGCTTCAGGGTCAATCTTATTGTAAACTTCCTGAACCACGCTCTCTGCCTCTGCTATGGTCATGTCAGGTCCGCCCACCACATTTACAAGTGCTGAGGTTGCTCCTGAAATATCCACATCAAGCAGGGGACTGCGCAGTGCTTTTTGTACAGATTCGGCAGCTTTGTCCTCGCCGTCTGCTTCACCAAGACCGATCATAGCCACGCCACCTTTTTGCATGACGGTCCTGACATCAGCAAAGTCCAGGTTGACCAAACCGGGTTTGGTGATCAGTTCAGTAATACCCTTCACTGCCCGCATCAACACTTCGTCCGAAACCTTGAAAGCCGCCTGCAGGGGCAATCTTGGTACTACATCTAATAATCTGTCATTTGGTACAACAATGACCGTATCGGCCACATCCCTGAGACGCTCCAGTCCGGCTTCTGCATTAGTGCGCCTGATCGAACCTTCCACTGCGAATGGTAAGGTGACCACGGCAATGGTCAATGCACCTTCCGCCCGGGCATGTTCGGCAACTACCGGCGCAGAACCAGTACCTGTGCCGCCGCCAAGGCCGCAGGTGATAAATACCATATCTGCTCCTTCGACCGAGGTTTTAATATATTCCTCACTCTCTTTAGCAGCTTCTTCACCGATCTGGGGCAAACTACCGGCACCCAATCCCTTGGTCTTTTTCTGACCAATGAGTATCTTCGTTTCAGCCGTAATATGCAGAAGATGTTGTGCATCCGTGTTCAGTGCATAAAGTTTAGCACCTGATATGCCCTCTTGGGTCATCCTCTGGATGGTGTTCGAACCGCTACCACCGCAACCGATCACACGGATGTTTGTTTTCAATTGTTGAAGAACCGCTTCCAGTTCTGCATCGCTCTGACCTACACTATTAGGTGCTGATGATGACACTTCCTGGTTCCTGCCTTCCATATTTGCCCTGGTGATGGCTTCTTTTATAATGGATTCCATCCTTTCATCCCTCAAACATTTAAAATCTTTAGTCTATATAAATGGTCCGAACCTTTATTGATTTTTGATTCGTTTCATAAACCATTTCCGGACTTATTGTCCTTTTGTCTACTCGTACTGTCTCTCCTCTTGCCAGCGCGCCGAACATAAGCCCGGAAGTTATTCCAAGTTTCCTGGCAAGTTCCGGATTGAACTTTTCGGTAATGAGGTATAGCATACCCTCATCCCGGTCGTATCGTATATCGTAGTGTTCTTTTAGTATATTAATGCATTCATTTGTCAATTCATCAGCCACAAGACGGGCGCAGTCGTCATCGATTCCTATGAGTACATGTGAGAATTTACCATTCTTGTGTTCAAGGTATGCAATGCTATGGGCTGCAAGGAACTCTTCAAGCCTGGACCTGTCCAGTTTTTCGGCTTCCTGTAACAGTTCCGGACTGATTGTGGTAACTTTTACTTTTGGACACACACATCTCTGGCAAGCATTCTTGAACTCACACTTTATTCCTTCTGTTACATGAGCACGACCGGACGGACAAATATCATTCATCTTCCTGCGCAGTTCCTTGCACAATTCCCATGGGACTCCGTCCATTTCCCTAATGTCACTTTCCCTTAAAACCTCATAACCAAGCCCTTCGATGATGGAAATCAGGCGGTTGCGCTGTTTTGCACTCATTGATTTACGGTCCAGATATGCGAAATCCGCGCATGAACGCTCAAACGCCTGCCTGATAATTTCTTCATCCAGTTCATCCAGTTTATATGTGGGAAAGATGTGCCCAAAAGTTATCTCTGTGTCTTCCAACAGTTTGGTCTGGCGGGGAGCATAATGGTTACCTCCAAAGCCGATGGCTACAGGCACGTCATCATTGTCAAGCATAAGTATTGCATTTGCTACAATACGTCCTGCAAGAGGTTCTACCCATTCCTTTTCTGAACTACCTATCTCCACGAACAGAGATGGCGTTTTGAGATTGCTGGGGCCGTGGTGTGTACTCTCGATAGACACTTCAAAATCCTCATTTTTACTCAGTGTCTTGAGATTCATGTATATGGAGCGCAATGTCTGGGGTGCAGCCGAAGCCAGTTCCATAGGACTTCCCCCTAACTTTGCTTCTTTAGTATTGCCTGTATGATGGACCGTGAGTATCTGTCGCCCATCTTTACTGCGATGCCTGGATGCAAATATAATTATATCACAACCCAGTCCGCATTTTTCCAACCGTCGGTCCAGTTCATCCTGGCAGATATGCATCCCATCTATCTCCACTATCCTGAATTTCTTGAACTCGAATGAGGCAATCACAGTGGGACAGTCAATATTTGTAGATGCCCAATCTCTTATCTCCAGCAAGATATTCTTGATGTTCTGGCTGGCAAGGTCTTCTTTTGAAATGATTATGTTTATTTTTCCGGCTGAAGTCTGATTTGATTCTATGCTGAATACACCACCTGTTAAAATGAAAATATTAGCACTCGATATGACATATATGTATATTATAATATCATTGAAATAAATTGGTGCAAGAAACTACCTGCTGACGTTTGGAGGTTACTTGAGTACATAATGTCCATACACTGTAATCAATAATCAAAGAAAATCACCATAAATTATATATGTTATCATTTCAATAATTGAATTAGTTCGTCAAAAAATGAGGTTGGTATTTTTGTTAAATTTACATATGGATTTTGTAAGTCTTTTTATATGGCTATACAATATTGGTGCCGCATTTATAATTTTGTTTTTGATATTCCAGATACTGCTTATATCCAGGAAATTAGATACTGACATCATCCGTGCCCGTTTATTTTTAAACATGGATATCATGAATGAAACATGGAGATACATATCCATCGCATCTGCAGCCTTTGCCGTGAATGCTATTACAGGTTTTCTAAGGTTTAACGTCGATAAAAAAGTATACTATCTTTGGGAGATTTCTGAGATAATTTTCCTGGCTGCTTTTATAGCAATGATATATCAGTGGTACCAGTTCGTCGGTGGAATGATAATTAAGAACAAAAAGGTTGATGAATAGCTCCTTATTACCATTTCCTTACTACCATTCCTATAATATAAAATATGAAAATCCTTTTCAATAGCGATTTATTTCAATACCATCGGATGTGAAGATATAATTATACCTGCCCATTGCCTTGCCAGTGTACAGCAGATAGTGTATAATCATTTTTCTTTCAGGTATATCGGCATCAAGGTTCGCCTTTAACTCTAAAAAACCGTCCATCATGAATTTTAACCTTTCAATGGTCCGCGGGTCTATGCTCGGGCCCAGCGTGAAAAGCGCGACATGTTTCTGTAGCCTGACACGTCTCGTCATGGTCTCAATAAGGTTATTGAGTTCTTTAATTCCATCATCTGAAGTGTTTAGTATCAAACCAGTAAGGGAATCTAAAACAATTCGTATCTCTTTTTTGATAAGTTTGCGCTTTGCCTGATTTATCAAGCTTCCAATGGTGGAAATGTTATGCTCCACTTCTATGAACCGGGTTGCATGCATTTTTTCATCTACTTCAACACCACTTATTTCCATCGTTAATGGATTAACCAAAACAAGATCCCCCTGGGCTTCATATTTTCGGGCATCAAGCCCGTTTTGTCCCATCTTGGCCCTCATATCATGCAGGGGAAGCTGAGTGGATATATACAGTACCTGTTCTCCCTCTACAAGTCCGGTTTTTGCGAACTGGATACACATTGAGGCTTTACCGGACCCTTTTTGACCGTACAGAAGTATGTTGGTCTTTTTAGGGAAACCACCCTCAATAATCTGGTCCATTCCTGGTACACCGCTGGGGATTCTTTGGATTTCAGTTAGTCCTTGAATAATAACCACCTGTAAGAAGTATCTTGTTTTAAAGTATAAATTTATTATCTAATTAGACATAATCATGGATATATATATGGATAATAGTAGAAAGTTCAATGGAGTGGACTACAAAAATACATTTGCCCAACGTATCAGCGCTATGCACAAACTGGTTGGGCAGGTTCTATCTGCCCAGATATGCAACGGTGACCATATACTCGATATTGGGGGTGGTCCAGGTATGGGGGCCAGGATAATAGATGAGATGGGAATAAAAGCCACCGTAACCAACATAGAACCATCCACAACCATCAATGATGTTCCTGACCTGTTATCAGTGGAATATATCTCATTGCAGATATCGTTAAAAGAGGCACTTGATACCCGGATGCCTTATTCAGCCGACTGCATACTGATGGTAAGTTCGGCACATGAGATTGCCCTGTGCAATAATCTGGGATCAATGGAGAATAAAAAGATGTNTATATACAGTACCTGTTCTCCCTCTACAAGTCCGGTTTTTGCGAACTGGATACACATTGAGGCTTTACCGGACCCTTTTTGACCGTACAGAAGTATGTTGGTCTTTTTAGGGAAACCACCCTCAATAATCTGGTCCATTCCTGGTACACCGCTGGGGATTCTTTGGATTTCAGTTAGTCCTTGAATAATAACCACCTGTAAGAAGTATCTTGTTTTAAAGTATAAATTTATTATCTAATTAGACATAATCATGGATATATATATGGATAATAGTAGAAAGTTCAATGGAGTGGACTACAAAAATACATTTGCCCAACGTATCAGCGCTATGCACAAACTGGTTGGGCAGGTTCTATCCGCATCTATTTTTTAAGTTTTGTCGCCACGTCCTTTGCGAAATATGTAAGAATCATATCCGCCCCGGCCCGTTTAATGGAAATAAGTGATTCCATGATTGCCTTCTCATCCAGCCAGCCCTTATCC
>NKAJ01000636.1_pt2 | contig 11255 bp, 11 predicted proteins | sample 1556001 | NCBI WGS metagenome assembly NKAJ01 (sample SAMN06204642, study PRJNA360343) | marine sediment metagenome | isolation source: Jiulong cold seep at northern South China Sea | place: China: South China Sea, Jiulong cold seep | collected 2013-06 | reverse complement strand
CAGTACCTGATTGCAATACGGTGCCGCTGGTGGGGTAGAGTACTCTGTGCCCTGAGGCAGTGAAACTCCTGACGAGGACGTCCAGCATGGCCCTGCCTTCCAGCAGGATGGTGCCGCCTTCGCCAGTGGCGACGGCGTATTCGGCTATCATTATGTTCATGGGGGAAATAATAAGTGCTATTTAGTATTAATATTCCGTTTTGCTATTCTTTTTTGAAAAAACTAATCCTGCACTCCAGTAATACCAACAGATAACAAAATTATTATACTCTCAACTTCAATAATAACATTAATGAACAGCATCAAAAACATCCAGGCCACTATAACTAATCACGTCCAGCTGGCAGGATATAGAGAGATTGTAGAAGCCTTTGGTAAAGAAAGAGGCTTAAAAGGATTTGTTTTTAATGATGTTGACGGGTCAGTTAAAGTCATGGCTGGTGGACTGGAATCTGCCATATCCGGTTTCATTCAGGATTTGAAAGTAAAGCGGCCAGATACAAAAATAGAAACCATAGAAATCCAGGAAGATATTGCATTACCGTCCCCTTTTGGTAGGGTTGTATCTGATGATATGCGGGAGATGAGTGAAAGATTTGACACGGGTATTGGAATATTGGGTGAAATGAATATTAAACTCGGTAAGCTCGATAAACTCGACACAATGGATGTCAAACTCAATAATCTCGATAAACTCGATACAATGGATGTCAAACTCAGTAATCTCGATAAACTCGACACAATGGATGTTAAACTCGATAATCTCGATACAATGAGTGCTAAACTTGATATAACGAATAATTCAATAAATATGCTCGGGGACAAAATTGATACATTACCTGAAAGAATCGCCGAAGCCATGAAAAAATAATGTTTTTTGGATTGTGTGAAAAACACAGATTTTTTTACTTTATCGTAGTTAATGAATAGTTTATTCAACATTAAAGTCATCAAATACCCCCAGGATAACATGACCAAAAAGATACTTGTAACCAATGATGACGGCGTCTATGCTGCCGGGATAAAGGCTGCATACCAGTGTGTACATGACCTGGGCGATGTGACCGTTGTGGCACCGTCCATGCAAAAAAGCGGAGTGGGACGCAGCATTTCAATTTTTGAACCACTCAGGATAAACCAGGCAGGAGTGGACGGCATGCAGGCATATGCCGTGGGCGGCACCCCCACCGATTCAGTGATACTGGGCATATTCTCGATATTGAAAGCCATGCCTGACCTGGTAATATCAGGCTTCAATATCGGCGAGAACATCAGTACCGACAGTGTTACCACTTCCGGCACCATCGGTGCGGCAATGGAGGCGGCCAGTTACGGTATTCCTGCCATTGCTGCTTCCATACAGGTACTGGACGAGGGTGACAAATTCGATGACCTGCGCGCCTATGAATACGATTTCCAGGTTGGCATCAAGGTAGTGAACCGCATAGCCAGGAAGGTACTTGAGGCGGGTCTGCCCCCTGGCGTAGACCTGCTCAATGTCAATATACCCAGGCATGCGGCCCCTGATACTGAGATTGAGGTGACAAAACTTGCGCGTAAGATATTCAAGACATCGGTGCAGGAACGGCACGACCCCAGGGGCCGGCCATATTACTGGATTGACGGCGACCTGATACATGACGATGAGGACGGCACAGACGTACATGCTATCATGAAGTGCGGGCATATCTCGGTGACACCAATAACATTGGACTCGACCGCGCCCGTAGACTTTGGTAAACTGGAACAACTTTTTTGAGTGATTATAATGAACCGTGAAGTAAAACCATACGGCCATCTGCTTGACCGCATAATGCTCTATACGTCAGTGTTTGTCATAATGGGGCTGTCTGATGCAGCCATTCCCATCCTGCCGGAACTCGCAGACAGCACCCTGCTGGCCAACGGCGCTGCGTCCAGCCTGATATTTTCATCATTTTTTATCGGGGCACTGCTAAGCATGATGCCTTTTGGAGTGCTGTCAGATGCATACGGCCACAGGCTGTTCATTATAATCGGCTTATTCCTGTCCTTGGTGTCAGGTATAACAATCATTGTCTCAGATAATGTGTGGGTGATAGTGGCCGCCCGTTTTGTGGAAGGGGTAGGATGTGGTGCATTCTTCCCTGCCGCATTTGCAATGCTTTCAGATTTCGAGAAACGAGGACAGTATTTTGGGGAATTCAATTCACTGCTCAATTTTGGACTGGCTGCCGGAATGGGAATGGCAGGTATACTGGTAGCATCAGGCACGAAAAACGGCCTTATACTGTTTGTAGGGCTGATGGTTCCGGTGTTTAATGTATCCATTATGGTTTTGGTGAACAACGGTCTGGGTAACCCTGTATCGAATAAGAATNTAGGGCTGATGGTTCCGGTGTTTAATGTATCCATTATGGTTTTGGTGAACAACGGTTTTGGTAACCCTGTATCGAACAAGAACNATTTGCAATGCTTTCAGATTTCGAGAAACGAGGACAGTATTTTGGGGAATTCAATTCACTGCTCAATTTTGGACTGGCTGCCGGAATGGGAATGGCAGGTATACTGGTAGCATCAGGCACGAAAAACGGCCTTATACTGTTTGTAGGGCTGATGGTTCCGGTGTTTAATGTATCCATTATGGTTTTGGTGAACAACGGTCTGGGTAACCCTGTATCGAATAAGAATGAAATCATATCTGTGCTGGTCAGGTCAAAATCTATTTTTTTGCATACCGAATATCTGCAGATCTGGTTACTATCTTTCGTGCTGTTCGGAAGCAGCGGGGTACTCATAGCCCTGTACCCTGATTTCAGTATAGGATTCCTCGATAAAGGTGCACTGGGTATGTATCTGGCCAGCGTGTACCTGGGTGCAATGGTTACATCGCTAATAGGGGGCAGGTTACGGGTCCGGAGGGATTACCTTGTCAGGGCAGGTCTGGCCATAACCGGTGTGGGTGCACTGGCAGCGATGTTTGATCCTCTCGGGCTGACTTTGATGGGGGCAGGTTCTGGACTGGGACTGGTAGGTCTTGTCACAAGTGTATCACACCTGGATATTGAAAAGGGACTGGCCATGGGGATATTCAATACTTACACATATGCCGGGTTGGGTATGGTTCCATTGGTCAGCGGACTTATGTTATCCACGCTTGGTTATAATGGGGTTTTCACCCTGAATGTTGTCCTGATGATGGCAATGGTATTCTTGCCAATGGGTGCCTTAAAGCAAGGACAAATATAAGAATACGAATAAGAATAAAAATAAAAATAAGGGGGGAGGGCTCAAAAAGTGAGCCCGTCGAGTTCAGTAAAACTCAGATCCTCAACATTTTCCATATCTTCAAGCAATGCATCCAGTTCAGCCATATCTGATTCGATGGTAGATATCTCGCTGTCCATTATATCCCCGGTGGGTGCCGGTGTTGCTGATGGTACAGGTGCGGTAGTGTCAACTTCAGGTGCTTCTTCCTGTGGTGAAGTGCAACCGGACACTGCCAGACCTGTTACTAATACTGCCAGTACCATGATATTTAGCAGTTTCATGCTTCATCCACTCCGGTCATTGGTGCCCAGTTGCTTTCCACGGTCTGCCCGCCATCAGGTGTGGCAGTGTAGGTGCCATTACCGTTGAGTACTGCGCTGCCTGAACCTTCGGCTTTCAGTTCGATATCGTCACTGTTTATGGTCACAGTGATACTGCTGCCGCTGATGGTGGCTGTACCGTCAAAACCACTGTATTTGACAGTGCCGTCATTCATTTCTGTTCTGGTGCCGTTGCCGGTCACTTCGATTTCTGCATCACCATCATAGTCGGCTATGGTCAGTACACCGCTTTTGGCACTTACTTCGATGGCCATGTCGCCAGAGAGGGTTACTTTGCCATTGCCCGAAGCGGTTAGTGTACCTGTACCTCTCAGGTCAACAGAACCAGGTCTGTGCTGCTTGAGTTCGGCAAAGATTTCCCTTAATATGGAGTTTGCTTCCCTGAGTGCCTGGTTTGTTTCCCTAATCTGTAGATTTGCTTCTCTTAAGAACTGGTTTGCTTCACCAGCATTGGTGAGTTGTCCTACGTCATCGAACCCTGTATGTTCCCCGAACAGTTCGTTGGCATTTTCATGGCTGGCTATTGCTTCATTAAGTGCATCATTATATTTATCCAGCAGGCGTTCCAGTTTGGTGGTGTCCTCACCGGCTGCGTTCAACCTGTCAATCTCAACCTGTATGCGCTCTGCAATGGATTCACTGCGTTCAAGGAAAGCATCGACCCTGTTGTTCACTGTACCCATGACGAAATACCTTGATTCCATGTGGACATGCTGCCATATATCCCTTAGTTCCTTTACAATTGCCTGGAAATCTTCCCTTGTTTCTGCAGATTCGACATCATCTTTCAGGGCTTCCAGATTGTCAATATATTCCTCAAAATTCTCTGATGCAGTGAAGGGAGCATATCCATTATCTTCAGCCTCCTGTGCCCGCATCACAAGTATTTCAAGATGTTTTATCGCGTAATCGATAGTACGGTTCAGGTGGTCTTTCGTTGCCTGTTTAAGGGCAAGTATATTGTCCCGTGTTCTGTCGTCATTTAAGCTGTCCCTTGCATCCTGGAACTCATCCTTTGAGTCCTGGTAAGATTCTCTGGCATCTTCTAATCTGTCAGAATTTGTCTGGTATTTATCCAGAACAACCTGATACTGATCTCTCGGGGTTTCGGCATAGGTTACTGCTGGTACAAACATTCCTATTAATAACATCAATGTGGCAAACATTGCAAACACTGAGGCGTTTTTAGGTGTATTGCTTTTTTTCATTATATTTTCCTCCTTGATATGAGGAAGTCCATCAGACTTCTCTGGATGTAACATTGGTAATTGAGAATATAAGCATACTTTCGGGTATTTAGGTTTTAAAGCTTTATAATCCACTTGATTACTTTATAAATCTTAATAACTGGTTTATTTTGTATTATTGTATTATATATAACCTCGTTTTGTAAAAGTGTTGAAAAATTGGCATAACTTCTATCCATTTTGTCGGTCCACTAAAGTTCAGATTCAATAATCCAATTTCCTTTGGTCAAGAAGAGGTATTCACTAATAAAATATTGAGCATGATAATATCCTCAATCAATTATATGCTAATAATTATGATGATGACCGACAAACACTTATATTGTTTAAGACTATGTTACTAATTACCTAATAACTCTGGGTAAAATGAAAAATAAATAAAAACAAGAAGGTAGAAAAAAAATGACAATTGGTTGTGAAGAACCCAACTTGAAGTTCAAACCTTGTGCTGACTGTTCTTTTGAATATCAGCCTAGTGAATGCAGAAAATATCGGGAAAATGGAACTTCCAAAACTGTTTACAAGTCTGCTAAATGGGATAAATGCTAAAAACGGATCAAGGCAATATGATTGAAAATATTTTGCTGATAAGCCCGTCAATTTGAGTTTTTTATGGTATATAAAGTATAATTTTCTCCTCAAATCTCGACTCACTAAAATGCATTCATACACTCCTTCATGTCGAGAAAGAAAGGCAATCCCTCAAATATGAGGGAATGCCATGCATGTTTAGCTACACATGCAAGAGTTACTATCTCAGCAAAACATAAAAACAGTTCGTCCTCTTTCAGTTCGAATGATATTCGAGGACAATCATAATTGGGATGCCTTTAGCCTTGCTAATCAAGCCATCCTTCGTGATGTCGAGATAAACGAAGTAAACAAGATGATGTCTTGTATATCCGGTAAATATACGATTGTTCTCTTAGCAACTGTATAATCAAATTCTTTCCTTTCTGTACATTCTTTAAGCCAATCAATAAATACCAGTAAAATTACATCATAATTATAATGATAAGCATAGTAAGATATAAGACTATTAAAATCAAAGGTATGATTAGGTGATAATAATGGCAAAAAAATTTGGTAAATGTACTTATTGTGAAATGGAACTCTCGATAAATGAGTCCAAGATGCATGTCAGGAACGAACATCCTGATAAATACGATGAGTTCAAGAGCAATTTTGAGGAATGGAAGAAAACAACCTTTGAAAAAGATATTGCAGCCGAAACACCTGAAGCCGAGACCGTAGCTCCAGTAGTTGAAGTTGAGACTGAAGTTCCAGTAGTTGAAGCCGAGACAGAAGCTCTAGTAGTTGAAGTTGAGACTGAAGCTCCAGTAGTTGAAACCGAGACCAAAGCTCCAGTAGTTGAAGCCAAGACCGAAGCTTCAGTAGTTGAAGTTGAGACCGAAGCTCCAGTAGTTGAAGCCAAGATCGAAGCTCCAGTAGTTGAAGTTGAGACTGAAGTTCCAGCAGTTGAAGCCAAGACCGAAGCTTCAGTAGTTGAAGTTGAGACCGANAGCTCCAGTAGTTGAAGCCAAGACCGAAGCTCCCGTTACTGAAGTCCAGACGGCAAATTCGGCGTTCGATTCCCTAAAGTCCAAATCAGATATGGCACTCGATCAATTCAAAGTATCATCTGGAAAGGTGATCAGTCAGGTTAAACCAATGTCCCAGAAAACCTACACACAGGTTCGAACAACCAGTGATAAGGTGTTCAATCAGGTGAAATCAGCATCCCGGAAAGCATATAAGCAGGTTAGAGTAACCTTGGAAAAAGCTGTTGACCAGACAAAATCATTCTATTTGAAAACAAAAACTAAATCCTAATACCTGAAAAACGATTGCGTGATATTCAATGACAATTCCCTTTAATGGGAGCATATGAACTGCCGTTCTTTACTTACCAGCCGTGGCTCTCTCAGGACGTCACCTTGTTACCACTTTTTTCCTTGACCAGTGTCCACTTTCAGGAAGATAGCGAAAAAAAATATATTGAGACCAAAAGCAGTAGTTACTTTTTNAATCAGCATCCCGGAAAGCATATAAGCAGGTTAGAGTAACCTTGGAAAAAGCTGTTGACCAGACAAAATCATTCTATTTGAAAACAAAAACTAAATCCTAATACCTAAAAAACGATTGCGTGATATTCAATGACAATTCCCTTTAATGGGAGCATATGAACTGCCGTTCTTTACTTACCAGCCGTGGCTCTCTCAGGACTTCACCTTGTTACCACTTTTCCTATAACAGATGTCGTCAACTTGCAAAAAGATGCACGGCTGTTCCTCGGTATTTTGGTACAATCTGTGAAAAAAAAGATATATTGAGACCGAAAGCAGTAGTTACTTCCCGGCCTCAAGTTCGTCCATCAACATCTTTTCATACTTATCAGCAGCCTTGCCCTCACCCTTTTTAGCAGCCACAGTCTTCCTTTTCCCTGCCTTCTTGACAGGAGCAGCCCGCTGCCCGGGCTCAGGCACTTTAACACTTGCACTGAACACCTGCTGATGAGCAAATACCAGCAGGGAACCGATACACATCAATGCAGACCCGATCCAAACGAGACTGATAAGAGGTATCTCTTTGACCACGAAATTGTAGCCACTGCCTGCCCGCCCACCATACTTTACATGATAAGTCGTGAGTAGCTGTTCATCATCCATAACCCTGGTCCACTCAACCCGTTCAGGTGTACCGTCCATGTTCTCATCATATAGCTCGATCCAGTAGCGCACCGCACCAGTGGATACGACCCTGTCATCTCTATAAAGGTTAACATAGAACGCGTTCTTGGTCTGCCCCTCCACCATCCTGTCATTGGTTGTTTCCTTATGAATCGGACCACCGGTATCAGCAGGTATTAGCTGGAAACCAAGTGGATTGTCACTGTAATCCTTATTCGTACCATAATCGTCAAGCAATCCGACACTGAGATACTGGATATCTCCCAATTTGGAGTCAGCATAATTTATCCGATAGGTCACATCAAAGGACTGGCTTACAATAACACCAAAAAGCAGGATAATAGTACCCAGGTGTATCAGGGTGACTCCTGCAGGTTTTAGCAGCTTTTTCTTATCCTCTGTATTTCCTGTGTCTATAGTGAATTTATACAATATAGCAACCAGCGAGAATATGAATATCGGCGCATAGCTTAGCAATGATATGCTGCCAAGCATCTGGGTGAAACCCGAAGCAGACCGGTAGAAAGGGCTGGCATGGTTTATCAAATAGTATTCTGGGCGTCCCTCGGGTATAATAAAGGCAAGAACAATGCTAAACAGCAAAATAACTGCCGCAGCAATGAGATACTTCTGTGCCCCTATCTTCTTAACAATGGACCTATAGGGCAGACATACACCCATAATCAGCATCAACAGCATGGTGAACGGGTATGACAGAGTATTAAAGAACTCCCGTTCTGTAGGACTGGCGTTAATGTTCATCACAAGTTTTGAATAGATAGGCGCGGTGATGCCAAAGAAAGCAACGAAAGAAAGTATAATGAACAAGATAGCTGTCAGGTCAAATATATTAGATTCGGACAGCAAGGGCCCGCCTACTCCTTCCTCATCCTTCGCATCCTTTATTCGCATAAATGTCATCACTGCCACTCCGACCAGCAGTAGTACAGTTACCCAAAAGAAAATACTTCCACTGGGCAGTGCACCCACATCGTGGGTGGATGATACCGAACCGCTCCGTGCCACCCAACCCGCATAAAATGAACTGGTGAATGTAAGTGTCGCGAACATGGGTGTCAGGTTTTCATACGCGCCCTTGGTCCTGTATTTATAAGCCATGTGCATAAACATGGTTGTTATCATCCAAACAAGGAAAGGCGTGGTCTCATAAGGGTCCCATGCCCAGATATTGCCTGTACCTGAAAGTGTACCCCACTGGGCCAGCCCGTAAATCCATGCGCCGCCTACCACCAGTGTAATTGACATTGTGATCCAGGAGATGCGTATCCACTGGCGCTGTACTCTCTCCCACTGTTTGCCCAGACCCGGAGTTATCAGGTATGAAAGGGCTGCAGCAAAGGGTATCAGCGTGGTGGCATAGGCCACGAACTGCAAAGGTGGGTGGATTGTCATTATGGGGTCTTTAAGTATGGGACGCAATCCTGCTCCTTCTCTGAATGCATAATCTACCGGCAGGTTGTACTGAGTGCCCCACAGGTCGAACCAGGTCTGGAACGGATACATGCTGGACTTGTACACAATAACATAGATGAATATGGCACCAACAGACAGCATGATTATCTGCATTCTCCTGAAAAATGGTGAATCCAGATCGTACTTCTCACTTATCCACAGGGCCTGTAAGAACACAAGCGCAGCCCATAACACCATTGCTCCATCCTGTACCGCAATGGTAGCTGCCAGCTGGTAGAAAGGACTGAGCAAAGAAGAAGAGTTCTGGGTAACATAAACGAACCTGAAATCAGATGTCAGGAAATAATATATCAGCAACGCCATGGAAAGTGTTGATAGCAATGCCGATATCCTGATGGTCCACCTGGCGGATTTGGTGATATCTTCAACACCTGAATATTCACGATACAGAAGCAGTGCTATGGACAGAAGACTGAACAATAACGTACTGTTCAAGAGTAGGGTTCCGTAATTCGTCATTTAAATTTCACCGGTAATTGATTGAATGAATTTGAACTATATTTAATCGCCCCGAAATATATAAATCACAGTATGATTATAATCAGTATGCTGCAATCTATTTTTTTATAATGGATTTATTTTACACTAAGTTCCAACTACTAGTATTTTATATTACTTTAAGGTTTTGTGGAAATAACATTTAATTCATGTTTATCGAAAGGCTTTAATTTCTATAACCGCAATGAACACTGGGTTAATAATATGAAAGTTTTTAAATGCAAGATATGCCAGGAAGGCTACCTGGGAGATGAAGCGCCTACACATTGTCCATTCTGCGGTGCACACCAGCCCTACATGATAGAGGCAAAGGATTTCGAAATTCCTGAATACACCTTGACCGATGTTTCGCGCAATAACTTAGAAGAAGCACTTAAACTGGAACTGGGTAATGCTGAATTCTACTTCTGTGCCGCCGGTCGCTCTGATAATGTGGCAGATGCTACCATGTTCAAGAGACTGGGCAAGGTAGAGTCCGAACACGCTTCCACCATTGCCAAAGAACTTAAAATATCTTCACCAGACATCAGCAGGGACAAGGACATGTGCAATAATGAGAACGTGGGCAACCTGGCAGAGTCACACCAAAGGGAGGCAAGCGCAATAGAACACTATATCAAGTTCCTGGGCGAGGCCACCGAAGAGCGGATTAAAGAAATATTCACAGCTATCATAGAGATAGAAAAAGACCATCTAAGCCTTACAGAAGGCAGGTTTTAGAGTTGGGAAATATCCCAACTCCTCAACTTTTCCTTAACTTGCCTGATTTGCTTAACCGAATTAATTTACTGTCTGCCTCTTTGATATTTTATCCAGCTCAGCATTACGGCAAATATACCCATCACGGCTCCAAATCCTGGTATTCCGGTTGAAGGTGTTGACGCTGCTTCTTCACCATCTCCGACCCCGTCTTCAATCCCATCCCCCGCATCTTCCGACTCCACTACGATGTCGATAGTATGCTCAGAGAATTCAGGGATATACATCATTATCTGTGCCCGCTCTCTTGACTCCTGGGATATGTAACACTGGGCCTGTGTGGCATTGAACACCTTATCAGGGTCATCAACACACTGCATGGGTTCACCGTCATAATATATCCTGAGCATGTCCCTATCCTGCATCATCAGTGAAGTGTTATCCAGATTGAAATACATCATCTTGCCTTCAGGGTCAGTGCTGTTTACACGAAGTTGTATTCTTTCCTCTGTCATTGACTGTGTTTGCACCTGCATCCGTTGTGAGTAGTCCACCACACTGATAGAACCACCCATACCAAGGCAGACCTCTGCACCAGTCCGGTTCCGGGCTATCTCCCTGGTAAATGCCCTGTGCATTTCACCTGAAAACTGCATATTGACCGGAATAGCACGCACCACTACGGCACTGTTTCCGGACGCATCAATAGATACAACCTCACCGGCCTCAGTAACATCACAAGTCCCGGCACTGCACACAATGTGCATCTCAATATCAGTGGTTTTGATGACTACCACATTCCCATCTTCAGACATGGTAACACCTTCAGCCAGGTCGAAGTTAACAGTATGATCATCCACACTTCGTATGGTTATCACCGCGGACGGGTTGTCATGCACCTGTATAGTCGTCGTGCCATCGCCATTGGTTATGTGTGTAACCGCACCAATTACCTGGGTAGCGTCAAAGTCAAACCATTCGACTTCGATGGAGTCAAATATCGCATCACCATCAATACCGTAACTGGTGATAGCCCC
>NKAJ01000646.1_pt2 | contig 11277 bp, 12 predicted proteins | sample 1556001 | NCBI WGS metagenome assembly NKAJ01 (sample SAMN06204642, study PRJNA360343) | marine sediment metagenome | isolation source: Jiulong cold seep at northern South China Sea | place: China: South China Sea, Jiulong cold seep | collected 2013-06 | reverse complement strand
ATTACACAGAATTGAACCTGAGCAAGATAAACAGGCATACCCGTGAGGATGAAACAATCATAGTACCGGGAAAAGTACTGGCATCAGGTACCCTGGAACATAAGGTGAATGTGGTTGCACTGGGTTTTAGTAAGTCTGCCAAAGAAAAGATAGTCGAAAAAGGAGGCTCATGCCTCACTATCGAGCAGTTAGTTAAGGAAAATCCCAGCGGCTCGAATGTAAGGATCATGCAGTGAGGTGCAGTGAAATGACAGTTATTAATGCAGATGGGATGATACTGGGACGGCTTGCCAGTATACTGGCAAAACGATTGCTTGCAGGTGAAGAGATTCATATAATAAATGCCGAGAAGATTGTAATTTCCGGCGATAAGGTAACTACTTTTGGTGAATATAAACAGTCGGTGGACCGTGGAAACCGGGAATTTGGCCCGTATCACCCAAAGCGACCCGACCATATAGTAAAAAGAACCATCCGGGGCATGTTGCCGTATAAGAGAGCTCGTGGCCGGGATGCTATGTCAAGACTCAAAACCTACATAGGAGTGCCTGAGGAATTAAGCCGTGAAGAGGCTGTTTCCATTGAGGGGGCTAATATGAATAGGTTGAGTTCGGTGAAATATATCAGGCTGGAAGAACTCAGCAGGAAACTGGGAGCCAATTTATAATCTGGAGGAAATTAAATGGTCAAGATTATCAACACATCTGGAAAGAAAAAGACCGCCATTGCCAGAGCTACAATTAAGGATGGCGTCGGCCGTGTAAGGATTAATAAGAAGCCTCTGGAAATATTTAAACCTGACCTGGTAAGGCTTAAGATGATGGAACCCTTAGCCTTAGCAGGGGACAAGATAACTTCAAAGGTCGACATTGACGTTAATGTAAAAGGCGGCGGTATCATGGGACAGGCAGATGCTGTCAGGACCGCAATCGGTAAAGGTCTTGTGGAATGGAGCGGTGATCTGTCACTGAAGGATGCTATGCTCGGTTATGACAGGAACCTGCTGGTTAACGATTCAAGGCAAAAAGAGACTAAGAAGTTCGGCGGACCTGGTGCAAGAGCCAAGACCCAAAAATCATATAGATGAGTCAATAAGATGATACCTGTACGATGTTTCACCTGTGGAAAGGTCATTTCCAGCCTTTGGGAAGATTTCGAGAAGCGTGTAGCTGAGTTGGAAGAACCTGGTAAAGTGCTGGATGATCTGGGCGTTGAAAGATATTGCTGTCGTAGGATGTTGCTAACCCACATCAAACTGCTGGATAAGTTTGCACCATATCAGTAGGGGTTGTAGGGTAGCCTGGACCATCCTGCGGCGTTCGGGACGCCGTAACCTGAGTTCAAATCTCAGCAACCCCACTTCACTCTATCAATGAAGCCCACAAGGTGCTACTGGTAAAATGAAAATAATATCATGTATCGAATTCGAACCATTCCCGGAGGGACTCCGGGAGCACAAGTATTGAATGTAAAAAAATATTAGCTGGATTAATTTTTAGCCGGACGTATAAATACTTGTTAGTTTAGCGGTCACAAGGCCGTATTGTTTTTGAGGTGAAATTGTTGAATACTATTAAATTAACCCGTTATGAGCGTGCGAGAATTATCGGCGCACGGGCATTACAGATATCTATGGGAGCACCTGTGCTTCTGGAAGATGATTCTGGCGAACCCATCGATATCGCATTCAGAGAATTGGAAATGGGTGTCATCCCGGTCACAGTCAAAAGGTTGACCGACGTAAAAACAGCATAATAACAAATTATATTGATTCAAAGGTGAAGTGAATGGAAATTGAAAATGAAAGTGAAAGTGAAAGTGAAATAAAAGATGCAGGTTACGAATCCATCATCCCCCTGGACGAATTTCTGGCTGCAGGTATCCACATCGGAACCCAGCAAAAAACAAAGGATATGATGAAATTCGTCTACAGGGTCAGGACAGATGGACTTTATGTACTGGATATACAGGCCACCGACCAGAGGATACGGCTGGCTGCAGCACTGCTTGCAAAATATGACCCAACAAAGATATTGATAGTATCTGCCAGGCAGTATGGACATCATCCTGTTAAGATGCTTGCCAAAACCATCGGTGCAAAAGCCATGATCGGCAGGTTCATACCAGGAACACTTACCAACCCTAATCTGGATATATTCTTTGAACCGGATGTTGTAATGGTGACTGATCCACATGGGGATAACCAGTTGGTAAAAGAAGCCGTCAGTATAGGAATTCCGGTAATTGGTCTTTGTGATACTAACAACTCCACTTCAAACGTGGACCTTGTGATACCCACAAACAACAAAGGACGAAAAGCTCTTTCCCTGGTTTACTGGCTGCTGGCAAAGAAGACCGCAGATATAATGGGTATTCCGTTCAACCTGAATCTGGAAGATTTTGAGACCGAATTATAAATTAAAGAGTCCAATATTTCATAGTTAAGGTGGTGGAGGATTTGAGACGTTCAGCAGTAGCAGGCCAGTTCTATCCTGGCACACAAAAGGAGTTGAAACGCGAACTTAATAGATGTTTTGCTACAATTACAATTGTGGACCAATCCAGGGAAGTGATGGGGGCCGTGGTGCCCCATGCTGGATATACATATTCGGGACCAACAGCGGCACATGTGTATGCTGCCCTGCCACAGGCTGATACGTATGTGATTCTTGGTCCCAACCATACAGGTGTTGGTTCACTGGTGGCTGTCTCCCAGGAGACCTGGGAAACACCGCTGGGTGAAGTGCCTGCTGATAAAGAGTTTGTAAAAAAACTTGCAGGAGGTATTATTGACCTTGATGAGAATGCACACAGATATGAACATTCCATCGAGGTGCAGTTACCATTCCTGCAGTACCGGTTTTCTCACAAGTTCGAGATAGTACCCATTTGCATGGGAATGCAGGATGAACAGACAGCGATGGAAATTGGTAACCAGCTGGCACAAGTAATCAGGGATAGCAATAAAAAAGTGGTTATCATTGCCTCCAGTGACTTTAGCCATTATGTACCTGATAAAGTGGCCAGGGATACTGATAATTATCTTATTGAATCCGTACTTACCCTGGATGTGGACGAGTTTTATGCCCGTCTGGCAGAAAGGAATGCATCAGCATGCGGGTACGGCCCCATCACTGCCATGCTTGTAGCATCAACACAACTTGGTGCGACCGGTGGAACCTTGCTTGATTATTCGACCAGCGGGGACGTGACCGGGGACATTTCGGCTGTTGTGGGATATGCGGGCATAATTGTTGAATGATTTAGATATTGGGGACATTGATGTGACGATGACCACCTGTAGTGCACCTGGTAAAATATACTTCTTTGGCGAACATGCTGTGGTATATGGTGAGCTGGCAACTGCATGTGCTGTGGATATCCGCACCAGGGTAACTGTACGTCCTGATGTTGAACATATTATTAATTCCAGTATTGGTATCACAGGACTGGATATGCATAAGCATCCTTATGTGACCCGGTGTATCAGGGAAATGGAACAGTTCATCCCTGACGGGGTCAGGATAGATATATCATCCGAGCTCCCCGTTGGTTCAGGACTTGGTTCATCGGCAGCAGTGACAATTGCCACTTTGCATGCTTTGAGCATCCAGTTCGATACCGGCCATTCCCTTGACGATATCGCGGCAATAGGTTACGATATTGAACGCACGGTGCAGGGTGCTGCCAGTCCAACCGATACTTTCGTATCTACTATGGGCGGTGTGGTCACCATACCTGCCCGAAAGCGGCTTAATCTGCCTGAATGCCCCATTGTTATTGGTTATACGGGCAAGTTCTCGTCCACCAGTGAACTGGTGGCAAATGTGGGCGAACTCAAGAAAAAATACCCACAGGTCATTGAACCGGTTATCAGTACCATTGGCAGACTTTCCTATGAGGGTGAAGCAGCTATAGAGGGACAGGACTACCAGGCACTGGGACACCTTATGAATATCAATCACGGACTGCTGGACAGCCTTGGTGTAGGTTCACCTGAACTTTCAAATCTGGTATGGGCCAGCCGACATGCAGGTGCATGGGGTGCCAAGACCACAGGTGCAGGTGGAGGCGGGTGCATGGTTGCTATCACCGACCGGCCTGATGAAGTGGCTGCTGCCATAACATCTGCAGGTGGACAGGCTATAATCACCAGTGCAACCCCCTATGGAGTGAGGGTAGAATGAACAGTCCCGTTGTACTAAAAATTGGCGGCAGTATTATTACTGACAAGTCCAGTGATGTCCCAAAAGCGTTGTCAGGTACAATTGAGCGCATAGCAGGAGAATTGGCCGGAGTTTGCAATGAAAACAGCCCTCTCATACTGGTGCATGGTGCAGGTTCTTTCGGGCATCCTCTTGCAAAACAGTTCAAACTGACAGAACAATTCGATGCCAAAGGGTTAATTGAAACCCATCGGAGTGTCAAGTCCCTGAATACAATGGTCGTGGATGCTTTAGTTTCAGCCGGGGTACCTGCATTGCCGGTGCATCCATTGAGCTGTGCTATGCTTGAGCAGGGACGTATTAGTGGTATGCAGACTGCTCCCATACATGAAATGCTAAATCGCGGCCTGGTGCCGGTGCTGCATGGTGATGTGGCAATGGATTCTGTGCGTGGGGCGGACATTTTGAGCGGTGACCAGATAGTGCCCTATGTTGCCCGGAAAATGGGTGCTGGACTTATCGGCATTGGTAGTAACATTGACGGAGTGCTTGATAATGAGGGACAGAACATCCCAGTAGTTACACCATCTACCTTTGATGGGATACGTAAATATATAGGCGGGTCATCCCACACCGATGTTACCGGTGGTATGCTGGGTAAGGTGCAGGAGTTGGTAGAACTGGCAGGTAAGTCAGACATAAGGAGCAGGATATTTGATGCATCGGTAGCCGGAAGTATCACCCGGTTCTTACAAGGGGAGACAATGGGTACACTTATACAAAAGAATAAGTGAATCCTTTACAATTATGGTATAGAAAAATGAGTACATCGAAAAGAAAAATTGAACACCTTGAACTGTGTGCTAACCAGGATGTTGAAAGCCACAAGGACGAACATAACCTAAGACGCACCGGATTTGATGATATCACAATGGTGCACAATGCCCTGCCTGAAATCAACATTAAGGAAATTGACACTTCAACGGAACTGCTTGGATATAAACTGGCATTTCCGTTATTGATAGCCTCTATGACAGGAGGTCATCCTGAAACTAAACAGGTGAATGAATCCCTTGCAATTGCAGCACAGGAGCTGGGTATTGGTATGGGTGTGGGCAGCCAGAGGGCTGCACTGGAAGACCCTGACCAGGAAGATACATTCAGGGTGGTCAGGGACTCAGCACCGGATGCGTTCGTGTTCGGGAACCTGGGTGTGGCCCAGTTAAAGGAGTACGGGGTAGAAGGTGTCCGGCAGGCTGTGGATATGATAGATGCNATGGGTGTGGGCAGCCAGAGGGCTGCACTGGAAGACCCTGACCTGGAAGATACATTCAGGGTGGTCAGGGATTCAGCACCGGATGCGTTCGTGTTCGGGAACCTGGGTGTTGCCCAGTTAAAGGAGTACGGGGTAGAAGGTGTCCGACAGGCAGTGGATATGATAGATGCAAATGCAATGGCCATACACCTGAATTTCCTACAGGAAGCCATACAACCTGAAGGCGATACCGATGCAACAGAGGGACTTGAACTAATCGAAGAGGTTTGTAATAAACTCAAGATACCGGTGATAGTAAAAGAGACTGGGGCAGGTGTCAGTCGTGAAGTCGCCCAGAAACTGTGTAAAGCTGGTGTGTCTGCTATAGATGTAGGTGGTATGGGAGGTACCAGCTGGGCAGGTGTGGAAGTATACCGGTCACAAGAGAAAGGTGATTCCATGGGTGAATCATTGGGTAACCTGTTCTGGGATTGGGGTATTCCTACAGCTGCAAGCATAATTGAAAGTGATATATCAGTGCCGGTGATAGCTACAGGCGGTATACGTACCGGTTTGGATGTGGCTAAATCGCTGGCATTAGGAGCTAGTGCATGTGCTACTGCACTTCCATTGGTAAGACCTGCGATGAATGGACCACAGGATGTGAAGAAGAAATTAGAACTTTTCCAGGCAGAATTTAAGGCTGCTATGTTCCTGACAGGTAGTGCGACAATTGCAGACCTTATGCAGGCACAAATCGTGATAACCGGAAGGACGGGAGAATATCTTAAAGAGCGAGGATTTGATACGTCTCGCTTTGCACGGCGTTAGAAAGCAACAAGAGTAAATAAACAGATTATACGTATATCAGGAGGAAAATTTTTATGACAGAAATAGGAATTACAGCGGTGGGCGGCTACAACGAAATGGGCCGTAACATGACCGCAATACGAGTGGGAGAAGACGTAATTATAATGGATATGGGACTCCGTCTTGACAGGGTCCAGATACATGAAGATGTGGAAATTGACAAGAAAAATTCCCGTGACCTTATCAATATGGGTGTGATACCCGATGACAGGATTATGAAACAGGTCGGAGGAAAGGTAAAGGCCATCGTTTGTACTCACGGGCATCTTGACCATATTGGTGCTATCCCTAAACTGGCGCACAGGTATGATGCACCTATCCTTTCCACGCCATATACAACAGAGCTTATCAAGCAGCAGATAAGTAATGAGAAGAAATATCAAGTGAAAAACAAGGTTGAGAGCCTTCCAACAGGTCAAATGTATGAAGTGAGCCCTCATGTATCAATTGAGCTTATAAGGGTGCAGCATAGTATAATTGACGCGGCCTTTGCCGCAATACACACGCCTGCCGGTACAATATTATATGCAAACGATTTCAAGATAGACCGTACACCAACTATTGGTGAGGCTCCTGATTTTGAGCGGCTGCGGCAGCTCGGGAAAGAAGGTGTAAGCTTGATGATCACGGAAAGTACTAACTCTGACCGCAAAGGAAAGACCCCGTCTGAGAAAATAGCTGCAGATATGGTGTCTGATGTGCTGTTGGGTACTGAGGAAGCTGAATCCGGAGTGATAGTTACTACATTCTCATCCCATATAGCCAGGATAAAGTCCATTATTGATGCAGCAATTGAAATGGGGCGCATTCCAGTGTTGCTGGGACGTTCCATGGAAAAGTATGTGGGTACTGCTGAGAAGATGGGGTTCCTGAAATTCCCTGAAAATCTTGAGATATACGGCCACCGGAAATCAATCGATAAGGCCTTAAAACGCATAAATGATGATGGGAAGGATAAGTATCTGCCTATTGTCACAGGTCACCAGGGCGAACCTGGCGCTATACTGCCAAGGATAGCTTCAAAAGGGACTGATTACAAGATAAAAAAAGGCGATAAAGTGGTATTTTCTGCCAATNATGGGAAGGATAAGTATCTCCCTATTGTCACAGGTCACCAGGGCGAACCTGGCGCTATACTGCCAAGGATAGCTTCAAAAGGGACTGATTACAAGATAGAAAAAGGTGATAAAGTGGTATTTTCTGCCAATGTGATACCAAATCCATTGACCCGGGCAAACCGGTATTCGCTTGAAACGAAACTGGGAATGGGTGGAGCAAGGATATACGACAATGTCCATGTTTCAGGTCATGCATACAAGGAAGACCACTGGGAATTGCTCAGGTTGATTAATCCTGAACACGTGATACCCGCACACGGAAGTATTGAGATGCATGGTCATTATATGGAAATGGCAGAAGATGCTGGATATATTTTCGGTGAGAATGTACACATCATGCGAAACGGTGAAGAGATACTTATAGAATAATTTAATATTGTACCGGGGAATTATATGGATTTGCTTGAAGAAATAAATAAAAGAGGCTCAATGGTAGATGGCTCTATACAGAATTTGATGCCTATCGGAGANCAAGGAAGACCACTGGGAATTGCTCAGGTTGATAAATCCTGAACACGTGATACCAGCACACGGAGATATTGAGATGCATGGTCATTATATGGAAATGGCAGAAGATGCTGGATATATTTTCGGTGAGAATGTACACATCATGCGAAACGGTGAAGAGATACTTATAGAATAATTTAATATTGTACCGGGGAATTATATGGATTTGCTTGAAGAAATAAATAAAAGAGGCTCAATGGTAGATGGCTCTATACAGAATTTGATGCCTATCGGAGAGCCTGATGAACTCTATCGTGCTATGCGATACCTCTTTGATGCAGGTGGAAAACGTTTACGGCCTGCTGCTCTGATACTTTCTACGGAAGCTGTTGGCGGGGACCCAAAAAGTGTTATTCCTGCAGCCACTGCTGTTGAACTGGTCCATAACTTCACCCTCATCCATGNATTGCGTCCAGCAGCTCTTATCCTTTCTACGGAAGCTGTTGGCGGGAACCCTAAGGATGTTATTCCTGCAGCCACTGCTGTTGAACTGGTCCATAACTTCACCCTCATCCATGATGATATCATGGACCAGGATAACCTCAGGAGAGGGATACCGGCAGTCCACGTTAAATGGGGTCTGTCTGGTGCTATACTGGCAGGTGATACGTTGTATTCCAAGTCATTCCACATTCTCAGCCAGAACGATGCTGATGCAGCCAGGATGGTTGAGTGTATGATCCTGATGTCCATAACATGTATTGAGATTTGTGAAGGACAGTGGACTGATATTAGTTTTGAGAAAAGGAATGATGTATCCGAGGCCGAATACATGGATATGGTGATGAAAAAGACTGCCATACTATATGCGGCATCCTGCAAAATGGGGGCTATACTTGGAGGCGGTACACCTGAGCAAGCACAGGCATTGTGGGAATTTGGTCGCCTGACAGGTGTGGGTTTCCAGATATTTGATGATGTACTTGACCTTGTAACACCGGNATGGGGTCTGTCTGGTGCCATACTGGCAGGTGATACGTTGTATTCCAAGTCATTCCACATTCTCAGCCAGAACGATGCTGATGCAGCCAGGATGGTTGAGTGTATGATCCTGATGTCCATAACATGTATTGAGATTTGTGAAGGACAGTGGACTGATATTAGTTTTGAGAAAAGGAATGATGTATCCGAGGCCGAATACATGGATATGGTGATGAAAAAGACTGCCATACTATATGCGGCATCCTGCAAAATGGGGGCTATACTTGGAGGCGGTACACCTGAGCAAGCACAGGCATTGTGGGAATTTGGTCGCCTGACAGGTGTGGGTTTCCAGATATTTGATGATGTACTTGACCTTGTAACACCGGAAGATGTGTTGGGGAAGATCAGGGGAAGCGACCTTATGGAAGGCAAGCAAACCTTGATAGCAATCCATGCCAGGGACAATAATGTGAAACTGGATGTATTTGGCAAGAGAGATGCTACCAGGGAGGAAATTGATGACGCCCTTGAGAAGTTGAAAGATTCAGGTTCAATTGATTATGCCCAGGATAAGGCCTTGAATTTTGTGACTGAGGGGAAGGAAAAACTTGATGTACTTCCCGAGAGCGAGGCAAAGGATATTATGCTGGCCATGGCAGATTATATGATCGAACGCAAATTCTAAACACCTGATTTTATATTTTAATATTTACAAAACCATGGCTGAACAATGCAAAGCATGCGGCGGCACGGGAGTTACTGATACATCGCAGCAAGAGTGTCCTGAATGTAAAGGCTCAGGCAAACCTAAAAGTCTTGACCTGACTAAGATGACCGAGAAAGACCTGGGTAGCCTGCTGGAAGGTGGGTCCAGTTGCCAGAAGTGCGGTGGGTCCGGTACCATAACAGTGGAGCAGAAATGTGAAGTCTGCGGCGGCAGGGGTGAGATGATTAGCTGCCGGGTATGTGGACAGCCTATTGGTACTGATACCGAAGGGGATATGTGCGCTTCGTGTGCTAAAAAACCGCTGGTACAAAAATTGAGTCCAGCCTGTGATACTTCTGACCTTGAGGTTGATATGATTTATGAAGGAGTGGTGGACAGCCTGGCCAATTTCGGTGCCTTCATTAACCTGAACTCACGCACACGGGGGCTGGCTCACCAGAAGAACCTGACCAGGACCCCGGACGTGGGGGAGACTATCTTTGTACAGGTGAAGAACATTGCATCCAATGGAAACATTGACCTTGTACCGTTAACCCTTACAGAGTACCAGATAATCGAGGTTGAAAAAGATATTCCCCGCACCCAGGTATCTGCTCTTCGCGACCATATCAGTAAACTTGTGCATATTTCGGGTGAGGTCATCCAGATAAAGCAGACCGGCGGCCCAACCATATTCACGCTGGCTGATGAAACGGGTACTGTGCCGTGTGCTGCGTTTGAGAAAGCGGGACAGCGCTCATATCCTGAAATTGAATCCGATATGATAGTTAAGGTTGTGGGTGAACTCAATACACGGAACAATGAACTGCAAATTGAGATTCGGGAAATAAAGCAGATGTGGGGTGCGGATTCGGCCGCCATCAGGGATGAGATAGAGAATGCCCTGGATAAGCGCTCTGAACCTCATGATGTGGAATTTCTTGTAAAGAGCCCAATACTTGAAGCGTTAAAGCCAAAAATGCGCCAGGTTGCAAAAGAGATTCGCAGGGCAATTTTCCATTCAAGACCTATCGTGCTGCGCCATCATGCCGATGCTGACGGTATCACTTCTGCAATTGCCATTGAGAAAGCGGTGTTACCGCTAATAAATGAGGTAGGGGGTTCTGATGCAGGATATCATTTTTACAGGCGCTCACCCAGTAAGGCGCCGTTCTACGAAATGGTGGATATTACCAGGGACATAACCTTTGCATGGGACGATAATGCAAGACATGGCCAGAAGATGCCACTGGTGCTGTTGATGGATAACGGCTCCACAGAGGAGGATGTGCCTGCCATGCTGCAGGCAAAGGTGTATGGTATGGATATGGTGGTAGTAGACCATCATCATCCCGACGACGTGGTGGACCAGTACCTGCTGGCCCATGTGAATCCTGCTCATGTTGGCGGGGATTTTGGTGTAACTACGGGCATGCTGGGTACCGAGATTGCCAGGATGATAAATCCTGACGTGACAGAGGAGATAAAACACTTGCCAGGGGTTTCAGCTGTGGGCGACCGTTCGGATGCGCCCGAGGCTACTAAGTATATTGAACTGGTTGCACCGCGTTATAGTTTAAGCGATTTGAAGGATATGGCTTTAGCGCTGGATTATGAGGCGTTCTGGCTGCGATTCAGTGAGGGCAGGGGTATTACTTATGATGTTTTGAATCTGGGTAATCTGAAGAGGCACAGGGAATTGGTGCCGCTATTGGTGAAACAGGCCAACGA
>NKAJ01000410.1_pt1 | contig 11299 bp, 8 predicted proteins | sample 1556001 | NCBI WGS metagenome assembly NKAJ01 (sample SAMN06204642, study PRJNA360343) | marine sediment metagenome | isolation source: Jiulong cold seep at northern South China Sea | place: China: South China Sea, Jiulong cold seep | collected 2013-06 | reverse complement strand
CAGATATCGTGATACTCCAGAGTTGCGATGTATTGATAACAATAGTATCCCCTAACCCCCATGTGCTGCTTCCAAGGATTGCATAAACATCATCTGGTGAAAGTTCCTTCCTGGTCCCGTTAAGGTTCAGTATTATCCGGATATAAGAAGTATCAACAGTATTCCCGCCGCTGTGCCTTAAGTAGACAGAATCGTCATTTACATCCACCCATCCATCGATATCCACATGCGGCATGGTTGTACCTTGAAACGAAAGTACGAACACTGCGATAATCCCGAAAGCAAGAAATGCAACTGCCGTCATAAGCAATTCCCCTATCACATCGGAAACCGCATCGCCGTTTTCTGTAATTGCTTTCATACTTTTTGTCATATTATCCCTCTTATGCAAGACCCTTTCTCTAGATCAGTATAGCAAACACTCCGTATGATATTATTATCATGATAACCGAATGTTTAAGCCCGGCAGACATACTTCCACTTCCCATCTTCCCGGCGACCANTTTCTCTAGATCAGTATAGCAAACACTCCGTATGATATTATTATCATGATAACCGAATGTTTAAGCCCGGCAGACATACTTCCACTTCCCATCTTCCCGGCGACCAAACCTGAGCAGAATCCCTGTATTACAGCGGCATGGAAGAACAGTGTTGTATACTCTTCCATATCGAAATCCTGGATAAACGGTAGATCTGTGGCGGTTTCACCAACTGATGCAGGCATTGCCGGCAGGAAAAATGCAGTAAGCACGTAAACAATGAACAGGAACACAAAAAACGCTATGTAAACAATGAACACATACACGAACATCTCAGCTGAACGTGCAGTCTTCAATTGTTTTTCAACATCAGCATTGTTTGCTGCAATGGCAAGAACACTTCTGATATCGCTTGTGGATTCACTTGCTTTTATAATGAGGGTTATAATACGGGTTGTTATATTCGTACGTATGCGGTATTCAAGTTTACTCAATGCAGATGCTGTGGACGCACCCCATGATATATCCTCTGACACACGCTTGATCTCATCACGTAATATCCCGATCTTTGATCGTGATGTCATGTCAATAGCATCAGTGAGTGAAATACCGGCTTCGTTTATGCTTGCCAGCCTTTTTAAAAACTCGGGCACCATATCCTCGATCTGCTTGATATGTCTGGCCTTCAGTTCGTAGAATACTACAAAAGGTACCAGTACGATCAAAACCGAGAATATTATGTGGTCGTCCAGTGCAGCCAGTTGCCCGACATTGAAGCGACCAAAATGGATACTGCCGATACTAACTCCTTTTTTAGNCTCGATCTGCTTGATATGTCTGGCCTTCAGTTCGTAGAATACTACAAAAGGTACCAGTACGATCAAAACTGAGAATATTATGTGGTCGTCCAGTGCAGCCAATTGCCCGGCATTGAAGCGACCAAACTGGATACTGCCGATACTAACTCCTTTTTTAGACATTACATACGCCAGATACAGGATTCCAATAGGAATACTTATTACAAATGTACTTCTGGCATTATTTTGCATCATCCGCATGGGATGCAGCACAGCATCAGTAAATTGGGAGAAGGATTTATGAAATCTCATCCATTTGATACGTCTGGATTCCTCATCCGGATCTAAAACGGGTTTTAAAGGAACATCTTCAAAGGCCTTGATTTTTGTTTCTATTATATACGTTTTTGGAACATTCATACTGGCACCAGCCACAATACCAAGAACCAGCAGGAATATTACCGTGCCAGAGGGAATGAACGCATACACCAGCAGATATAATAATTCAGTAGCACCGGGTCCGATAAGGCCAAGTATCACAAGAATGGTAATGAGAAACAGCGGACCTGCCACAAAGACAGAAATATAGACTTCAGCCAAAACCCCGAGTGTTTCCATGAAGTTTTTCTGTTCCCGCACCGCAATAGACTGGTACTGCTCGGATTTGCTTTTCAGGTATGTTGTGATGTTCCCGCCGCTTATGATCACAGAGTCCATACCATCCAGGAAATCCTTTAACTTTTCAGACGGTGTACGAATACTTGCATTGCGAAGAGCCGTTGGCATGTCGTGATTAAAATATTCAATATCCTTTACTATGTTTCCAAATTCCTCAGCCGATGTACCGTAGATGTAGGAATATGTGCTCAATGACCTGAAGATATCAAGCATGTTCATTCCCCCGCGGCTCAATGCATACAGGTATATGACTGCATGAGGCAGGGACAGGTCAATAGCAGACTTGCGGATGCTTGCTTTAAGTGTGGGGATCGAGGTATAGATAAAATATATGATCTGTTGAATAATGATGAAGAGCAGCAGTCCCATGGCAACTGCCAGCAGCACGTTCGTGTTTGCTTCCACCCAATTAGATACGGCTCCTGTGCCGGGTGTAATAGCAGGAATAGTGATACTATCAACTACATCAAGTGACAGCCTGAATCCTATAGAGCCTGCAACAATCCCTGCAAGTATTGAATAGAAATGAGCTGTTGATACAAACTGATCAACCGGTAATGGTATGTTAGCTTGCCGTATCTTTATCTGGAGTTCGTGGTATTTTTCTGCACGGCTGCGAACCCGGTTGCCAAATATTCGATACGCTGTCCTGTCTATAAAATCCATTGCCACACTCTCACATCCCTATACCGGTCAAGCAATCTGTGAGATCATCTCCTGTAATGTATCGTTCCCTATTGCCTCAAGTACAAGTTCGGGGTTTGTGGAGTAGGCCTGTACTACAACTGATACGCTGACATAATCACGTATATTCTTTTCACCCATATAATCAAGAACACTCTGGCGGTTGTTGAGTTCGCCAAGCAAGTTGTTCCTATCCCATCCTCTTAATTGCATCACATTATTCAGCACATACGAATCCCCTGCACGGTTGAACGAATCCGCCATCGGGTCCCAGCGGAACAGTTCATTGATCCGTATATTGCCTGTTTTGGGATCAAGTCCTGTCACTTCGACAATGCTCTGGGTTCGCCTTACCCTTTTATCATTTACATGTGTCTGCATCTGGATGCAGAGGATATCAAGTGATTGCATCATCACATGAGGTACATTGATAGGCTCGTTCTCAAGCCGGTTCACAACGGTCTTCACATCACCTGCATGCATAGTAGAATAAGTAGTATGACCTGTTGACATTGCCTGGAAGAGTGTCAGTGCCTCCACGCCGCGTACTTCCCCGACAAGTATGTATTCAGGACGCTGCCTTAAGGCTGCACGCAGAAGATCATACATGGACACATCCCCTGCTCCGCCAACCGTGATCGATTCGCGGGTAAGCCCTGCAATCCAGTTATCATGATGCAGTGTGAGTTCACGCGTATCTTCTATGGATATGACCTTTGAGAGAGGTGTTATGAAAATGGATACGGCATTTAACATTGACGTCTTCCCGGATGCCGTGCCCCCTGCAAAGATGATGCTGCGCTTGTTCTCAATTGCAAGCCAGAAATATGCCATCATTTCAGTATTACAGGTCTTAAATTTCATAAGGTCGATAGGTGTTAAGGGGTCACCTTTGAACTTACGTATAGTAAACGAACTGCCGCGGGTTGTCACTTCCTTACCAAGTGTTGCCTGCAGCCTTGAGCCGCCAGGTAAGGTCGCATCCACCATGGGCTCCCCGACAGATATCTGCTTGCCGCTCTTCTGGCAGAGATTGATAACAAACGAGTTCAAATCCGATTCCTCAAAGGAGATGTTTGTCATGATATTGTGGTATTTTGTGTGATAGAGAAAAATCGGTATGTCGATACCATCACATGAGATATCCTCTATATAAGGGTCCATCATTAAAGGATGAATCCTTCCATAATTTATGAAATTCCGGCGCAAGTAATACATTATCTTATGCAGGGACGGCAATTCAAGCGATGCATGGTAGCGGTCAAAAAGGCTGAGTGCCTTATGTGTCAGGATAATTTCTTTGTCTGCCCCGGACTTTGTATCTTCCATGGTCAGGATATCCTGCAGGTATTCATATCCCTGCTCAAGCATCTCCTTTTCAAATGCTGTAAGTGAAGGCTCAACTACTCGGTATTGAGCCATCCCCATGTCTTGTAAGATGCTGATGAAAGCATATGGCTCGTCCACCCAGTATCGTTCAAGTTCGGTATAGCTATCCGGCACTTCGTAATCGATCAGGGATTCATGTACTGCAGGGTCATATGGGGGAAGAGTTTTTAGTTCCTTCTTCCTGATACTTTTCAGGGCAGTAAAGGCATTTGACAATAACGAGGGTTTCGACTCAGTATCGGTGTTCCCGGTCTGTTCATCCTGTTCCCGGCCCATTTTTATTGATCTCCGATCATCATATTGTCCGTTGTTAATTAAAAAATCAGACCATATTGATCTTGAAAATACAGCAGTCGTCCCCATTTCCCAGGGTCTTTAGCACCTGCACCTCCCTGTTGCCGGGCGCTCTCGCAGTTATCCTTGAAAAAATCCCTCTTGTCAGGTTACACAGGATCGGGTTTCTTCGTGCTTCCTCGCCGCCCCATGGACAGACAGTTCCTTTGACCGTACACCCCATCCCTTCTTCGGAAGGTTCAGTAACAAAGGTTCCACCAAGCTGGTTCATCACATTTGCACAAACATCTCCAACACATTCAATGTCAGGATTTTCCGCATTGATCGGATATATTTCCAGAATGGTTTTCTCGACCATATCAGTCATCTGGTGAATAACGATCTTTTTATCCTCCAGGGAAAGAGACTTCAGCAAGNATCAGTCATCTGGTGAATAACGATCTTTTTATCCTCCAGGGAAAGAGACTTCAGCAAGATAGGGATTATTGCGGTCAAAACACTACGAATACGGTTTTGCACATCCAGCACATCGCGTTCGGATACAAGACGATTGTGCAGTTGTTTGACATGCACCAGTGATTTTACCCTTGCCATGAGTTCCACCTTATCCACCGGTTTTGTAAGGAACTCATCTGCCCCAACTTCAATACTCTTTATCCGGTCATCACGTTCGGAGAGTGCAGTCACCATTACGATGGGTATGAATTGGGTTAGCGAATCGTTTTTCAGTATACGGCAGATCTCATATCCATCCATACCAGGCATCATGATATCAAGAAGAATAAGGTCAGGATGTTCGCTTTTGACCTTCTCAAGTGCTTCCTCGCCGTTGTATGCAGTTAGAATATTATATTCCCCTGTCAGATAAGCTTCCAGCAGTTCCACATTTATTGGTTCGTCATCAACGACCAATATCTTTGGCATCTCTCCTTGCTGCATGATAATTGCCCCCTTTCTTTTATATTAAATATTGTTTTATTCTCCAAGATAATCCGCAACAATCGCCTTGAACTGGTGGACATCAATAGGTTTTGAAATATATCCGATACATCCTGCATTAAGAAACCGCTCTTCATCTCCCATCATGGCGTGTGCTGTCAATGCAACCACAGGAATATCTGCCGTTTTCGGCTCACTCTTAAGCTTTGTAAGCACTTCAAGCCCATCCATTTTAGGGAGTTGCATATCCAGAAGTATCAGGTTAAACCCTGTCTCTTTTACAAGTTCAAGTGCCTTAAACCCGTCTTCTGCACCTGTTACCTTATATCCATATGATTCAAGCAGATCGACTGCCAGTTCCATGTTCATAGGATTGTCTTCAACAACCAGTATATATGTCATTATTCTTTTTCCCCCAATACTGTAATTTTTTTGATTTCATCCAGGATATCATCTGCAGTAAACATTCCCTTACGCATAATAGAAACTACATTATCCTTCAGCACTTTTATATCATCACTTGTAAGTTCTTTTGCCGTACAGATGATAATCGGGATATCTTTTGTTCCGGGATCGGCTTTCAGTGTGGAAATAACATCAAAACCACTGATTACAGGCATCATAAGGTCGAGTACCAGCACATCAGGATGTTCGCTTAATGCCTTATCGATTCCCTCCTGTCCACCATATGCTCTTATCACACCATAGCCATCCGGCTCGATCATAGCTGCTATCATTTCAACAGCATTTGGCTCATCGTCCACAACAAGAACTTTCAGGGCCTCAACTTTTAATGTTTTCTTAAGATTATCCAGCGAAGCAAGAAGTGAAGATTTTTCCACGGGTTTGATAAAGTAATCAACAACCCCCATCGCGAAACCTATCTCTTTGTTATCTACCATTGAAATGACTATCACAGGGATATGGTAGGTATTGGGATTATTTTTTAAGCGATTAAGCACTTCCCATCCGTCTATACCCGGAAGCATGATGTCCAGTGTAATGGCAAACGGTTCAATTTTTTCCACTAATGCCAGTGCCCCTTTGCCCGTATAGGCAGGTACAGCCCTGTATCCTGCTTTTGTGAACGTGATTATAAGTAGTTCGCTTGCGTTTATATCATCTTCCACAACAAGGATAAGCGGTTCATCCCCTGTTGCACCTTCAGGCTCAGCGATCGATGGTATTCCTATCTGTTCAATGTCCTCTTCGCTCACTGTTTCTTTCACCACAGGTACTTCAGGCATTTTAGCTGTTCCAGCTAAAGCCTCTGCGGGCACAGTTTCTTTCAATGCAGGCACTTCAGGAATTGCAGTTACTTCAGTCCCTGTCTTTGCTCCAGGTTCTTTAATAGCGCCAGGTGCTTTTATTTTACCTTCTATCGGTATGGTGAAAATAAACGAACTGCCCTTACCGGGTTCACTTTGAAGCTTCACCTCACCACCATGCTGTTCCACGAACCGCTTAACAAGGACAAGCCCCAGTCCAGTTCCGCTATATTCCCTGGAAGTTGATGCATCAAGCTGTACAAAAGACTGGAATAGCTTTTTCTGGTCGTCCTTTGATATCCCGATCCCGGTATCTTTGACCTCGATTTGTGCCATGTCCCCTACACGCAGACCATTGATGGTGATAAAGCCTTTTTCAGGTGTGAATTTGGTGGCATTGCTTATCAGGTTGTAGAGTATCTGCTTGACCTTACCCTTATCTGCCACGATAGTTGTAAGTCCGGGATCGATCTTAGTTTCCATAACAATATTCTTCTTTGATGCCAGGGGTGCTGTTACCGTCTTCACCTCATTAATGGCATCTGAAACACTGAACTCCTCATATTGTAGTTCCATCTTCCCTGCTTCGACCTTTGACAGGTCAAGTATATCATTGATAAGACCTAAGAGATTTTTTCCGCTTGTCAGGATATTACTGATATACCTTGACTGCTTTTCATTAAGGGCACCGAATGTTCCATCGTGCAGTATGTCTGAAAAACCTATGATCGAATTCAGCGGAGTTCTCAGTTCATGGCTCATGTTAGCCAAAAACTCAGACTTCGTCCTGCTGGCTGCTGCAAGTTCCTGTGTCTTTATGTTAAGTTCGTCACGCTGCTCTTTTAATGTGTTTGCCATCTTCTGTGCTTGCAGGTAGGTTTTTGCATTATTGACAGCCACTGCATGCTGGCCAACTATTCGTTTCATGAAATCCAGCACATCTGGCGGGACGTCACCAAGATGACAGGTGATCATAACACCTAAAAGCGTGTCCTTGAAGACCATCGGAGTGCTGACAATAGTCTTTGGCGGGATTTCACACAGTCCGGCTTCTATCCTGTATATACTATCTGCCGGAATATCTGTTACTACGATCATTTCTTTCTTAACTGCAGTCTGGCCCGGAATACCTTCATCCAGATCGAATTGCTGCTCAGAGACTACTTTTTTTGCACCATTAGTGACAAACGGCACAAGCACCTTACTATCAGGATCATATAGATAGACCGCACCAAGCGGCGAATTTGTATATTCCATAAGATTGCCAAGACCTTCTCTTAAGATCGTATCCAGGTCTATGGTGCTGCCTAAACGTGTCAGGATCTTGGTATATGCAGCCGACTGCTTTTGCTGTGCTTCAAAGTAAACTGTCTGTTCCTGAAGTGATTCATTTAGCTGCCGAAGCTCTTCGTTTGATTCCAGGGCTTTTTCATCCCTCATTTCCAGTGAATCCACCATATGGTTGAAGGATTCTGCCATTTCGCCTATTTCATCATTTGTCTTTATCTCTACTTTTTTATATCCTTTCCCGGCAGTCACATACCTGGCAGCATTGTTAAGCTGGGTAAGAGGAGATATTATTCTATTTGATGCATAATATAAAATTTCGGCTGTAATGAACAAAGTTACAATCATGATGAAGAGTATTGTTTTACTGACACTTTTTGACGCTGCTAAGTACCGTTCCTTTGGACTGCTTACAATAAGTGCTCCGATAGAGTGGCCATTATAGTCTGTAATTGGGGCGGCCCCGTAAACGTATGATGTCGAAAATCTCTCTATTTCACCAATAGAGTTCATTCCTATCTGGAGTTCTTCAAGGATATCTACTGGAAGCGAAGTGCCGAGAAGTACATCATTTCCGATTACTGAACTGGTTGCTATGCAGTATTGTCCCTGATACACTGCTGTGGTGGTATCTGTGAGTCTGGNACACTTTTTGACGCTGCTAAGTACCGTTCCTTTGGACTGCTTACAATAAGTGCTCCGATAGAGTGGCCATTATAGTCTGTAATTGGGGCGGCCCCGTAAACGTATGATGTCGAAAATCTCTCTATTTCACCAATAGAGTTCATTCCTATATGGAGTTCTTCAAGGATATCTACTGGAAGCGAAGTGCCGAGAAGTACATCATTTCCGATTACTGAACTGGTTGCTATGCAGTATTGTCCCTGATACACTGCTGTGGTGGTATCTGTGAGTCTGGTGTCAATATCATCCGGTACCCTGTTCCTGTTATTCAATACCCTGCCGCTTATTAATACCCCATCAACACGTTCGTCCACATATACCGGAGCAAGATGCACCTGTACCATGGCAAGAGTAATTTCGGCATCTTCCAGCCTGGTGTCAGCTTTGATCGGTATGATCGTGTCGAGATTTTCCTTGCCCAGGTCACTCTGGTTGGCAATTTCGGTAGATGATATGTGCTGGCCTTGCAAGGCATCTTCAACAAGTTCAATAAAAGGGGTTGTATCCCCTGAAATAGCTGTATTGGCCCTGGCAAGAACTGTCATATTTGCATCAACTAATGTCACAAAGTCCATATCGGTCTGAGCCATCTCGAACGCCAGAAATGTATGCAAGGCTGCCGGATCTTTTTCTTTGAATTGTGTTAGAAACACATTTCTCCTGACAATAAGATCTGAAAATTGTTGCATCTCTTTAAATTCATCAGAATATTCTGCCATGGCAATGTTGGTGTGGCTTGTCATATCATGTTCTATCTGGGTTTCGGAAATTCCACCAAGCAATTCATGTACTGCCACTGTAAGAATGAGCGTTGTGATTAAGATAACAGCCAGTCCCATCATTACCAACTTTGGAGTAAGTTTCATTCTTTAGCCTCTTCTTTTACAGTGTATTTCCGGTTCGAAGAATACCACAGCAACCGCAGAGGCACGCAGAGAAAAACAACAAACCTCTGCGCCTCTCTGCGTTCTCTGCGGTGAATCTTCGTTGCCATGATCCATTTATCTCACTTGATCAAAATAAATTAAAAAGTCCCTCAAATTCTGCTTTATTCTCCACAACTATTCTTCTTGCTTTGCTTTTTTACTCCCTTTATCCAATCGCTTTTTTGGATTTACGGAATATGATTNTCGGAAATTCCACCAAGCAATTCATGTACTGCCACTGTAAGAATGAGCGTTGTGATTAAGATAACAGCCAGTCCCATCATTACCAACTTTGGAGTAAGTTTCATTCATTCGCCTCTTCTTTTACAGTGTATTTCCGGTTCGAAGAATACCACAGCAACCGCAGAGGCACGCAGAGAAAAACAACAAACCTCTGCGCCTCTCTGCGTTCTCTGCGGTGAATCTTCGTTGCCATGATCCATTCATCTCACTTGATCAAAATAAATTAAAAAGTCCCTCGNAGAATACCACAGCAACCGCAGAGGCACGCAGAGAAAAACAACAAACCTCTGCGCCTATCTGCGTTATCTGCGGTGAATCTTCGTTGCCATGATCCATTCATCTCACTTGATCAAAATAAATTAAAAAGTCCCTCGAATTCTGCTTTATTCTCCACAACTATTCTTCTTGCTTTGCTTTTTTACTCCCTTTATCCAATCGCTTTTTTGGATTTACGGAATATGATTCCCTCTGATGTGATGTCAAATACAGATAATTCCAGTGAAATGTCGGTACCGCGCATCTTAGGAATATCCAGGTAACGCTCCCTCATACCAGTGTATGGATTTTCTTTTATCATAAGTTTAATAGAGCCGTAAACCGAATATTCTGCCAGCATGTGGGTCAGTTCATACGCAGTTTCATCCATAATGAACAGGGTGGTACAACCTTTGCTTGAAAGTGTGAGGTTTATGGTATCGATCTTGTTCCTGAATTCTTTTAGATTCAAGTCCAGTGCAAATACCCCCATGTTATCGATAACGACCACTTCAACATCATCCGGCACTGATTGAACTCGCTCAAGTATGTCCATTTCAGTGACCTCGAATCCAGCTCCGAATTGTGCTGCTATTTTGGTATTTTCAGTTCTCATCTCAAGCACGCGATCGATTATGAGCTGTCCGCTATCGACATACGGTTGCAGGTCAAGCCCGAGCATTCCTGCCTCTGTGATAATATCTTCCGGCATTTCTTCTGTTGCAATGAGCGTACATTTCCTGCCATCTGTGCAGCCATTATATAGGAAATGCAATCCGAATATCGTTTTCCCTGCACCTGGAGCACCGGTTATCAACATGGCTTTACTCTTTGGATAACCTCCGCTGATTTTTTCGTCCAGCTCAGCAATTCCTGTTGGTATTCGCTCCATTTATCCGTCCCTGATTGTGTATTATATTATCTAATCATTATAATAATTAGGATAATAGTATTTAAATTATATGATGATGAAAGATTGAAAATTTGTATGTGATTTATACCATTATTAAGTACTACCCCCACAAATTGAAAAATGTTACTCAAAAATATCTTGATGAGTTTGCCAGTATTGAAAATATTCCTTTACACGAAATCGAGTTGTATGAACTTGCTAATGATTTGATTCTTGCTGAATCAGTTATCGAGTCAACGCAACATTATCAAATGACAATGAAGATGGCTTTAGATATGGATTTGTCAAAAACATCGGGAAAAGTTATATACTAGCAATTGCCAACATCTTATTAATACCGTTATAATAACCGGGGGGTTATGGTGTCATTGAAAAATCAATCAATTGTTATTTGTTTGGCAATCGTGATAGTACCAAGTATTTTTCTAAGTGGCTGTATTGCACCCTCTGATGATTCCCC
>NKAJ01001762.1_pt1 | contig 11333 bp, 9 predicted proteins | sample 1556001 | NCBI WGS metagenome assembly NKAJ01 (sample SAMN06204642, study PRJNA360343) | marine sediment metagenome | isolation source: Jiulong cold seep at northern South China Sea | place: China: South China Sea, Jiulong cold seep | collected 2013-06 | reverse complement strand
TCATGGACATGCTGTTAATATGCTCATACAGCTCATAGCGCAATCTGGTGATGATTTTCTGCCCAACTAATCTCATGATGCAGGCCTGGGCGTATCCTGCGGCTCCTTTTACAAAATAAATAAGAACAACTGCCAGGGGCAGGAGCTTCAGCATGGTCATGTTTTTCGCCAGGAATATGTCATCGAGAACCGGCTTTACAAGCCAGGCTGTGGCGCCATTCATTGCAGAAATGACAGAGGCTAAAATTATGCCCAGCGCAATAAGACCAATATAGGGCCTTGAGTATCCCAGTATTCGTTTGTATAGCTTGGAATCTATCTTAATTTTCATAAGCAGACGGTAATTGCGGAAAAATGCGGGTCCGGCCTTGGTGCACCGCCCCCTCAAGCAGAACTTTTCCCTAAACTAAATTTCCTTGTTGTTTTTTTTTGTTAAGCTCTCTTAATTTGACATATTTCAGAAATTTGCCATAAGATGTGTTTACTGAAATCACAAAGCCCGCATACCCATCCAGAAAACCCAACTTTATCAGGTATTTTTTTGCGAAAGTAAATAGCGGATTCAGTAAAATATCAAGTATTAAATTTGATCTTCTTCCACTCTCATATGCGGCCTGGGCAGCAATATCAGAGAAGCTGTTTATCTGGGAAATATGTTGTCTGATTGTGTGATATGAAAAATGAAATAAATCACCGGGAAGACGGCTGACAGAGCTGCCTTTATCCATGATCACCCTGTCATGGGGGTTAATCCCCCCCCAGTGGCCTTTTTTTCTATCCCATAAACGGAGCTTTTCGTCCGGGTACCAGCCACAATATCGAATCCACTTGCCACAATAATTGGTTAGTCTGTTGAAAGAATGTCCATCATATTTCCAGTTACTCTTGGCTTCTAAAATGGATTTCTTTAATTCCTCAGAAAGGGCTTCATCTGCATCCAAGGACAAAATGTAATCATACTCTGCCTGTGACATAGCGTAATTCTTCTGTTCAATATGGCCATTGAAAGGATTTTTAAAAAACTGCACCCCTTTATTAATACAAATTTGTTCAGTTTTATCTGTAGAAAAAGAATCAACCACCACTATCTCATCTGCTACCCCTTTTAGCGAATCAAGGCAGCGGCCGATATTTTTTTCCTCGTTGAAGGTGATAACAACAGCCGATATTTTTGCTGATTGACTCATTTCTTTTAATTGCATTAAGGAAAATTCTCTAAGTTTTATTGAGCGATAAGTCTCTAATGCTTCTGATGACCCGTGCCAATGGTGAATGCAACCTTATAGTGCCTGATGTGGTGTAAATTTTTTCTCCTACTATTCGACGGTTGGGCCACCACTTTTTGATAAGTTTTTCCTTCTGAAGCCGCCAGCCTTCGCACTTTTTGCCTCCCGAGAGATGCTCCAAGCAACAGTCGATAGTAAAACACGGCATGCCTTTGCAAGCAGCCATCAGGCAAAGGTCTGTCACATAAAGGTGGAAGTGATCAAAATACTCATCAAAGTGTAAGCCACTTTTTTTACGGATGATTATGCACAGTTCGTCAAGGGTCTGCACCTGCCGGGGAAGTGGCGGATGAAAGAATTCGCCCCGAGGGTCTACAACGTGACCGGACCTTGATCCATCCACGCAACGACCTGCAAGCCCTATCACCCCCCAGAAGGCAACTTGATGCTCCACATCTTTTATCTGTGCAAGCAGCCTGGATAGCCAGTCTGGAGGAAACACAACATCCTGATGGCAAAAGACAATCAGAGTGCCGCCGGACTGCTCCAACCCCAGGTTGAGGGCTTGTGAAGCTGAAAACTGGTTGTCAGAATTGTTGATCGGAACCCTCTCAAATATCAACTCTGGAGAATGCATCTGACCAAGAGATGTGACAACACAATGCTTATACATCTGCCAATCAGAGATGCAGGTTACAAAGCTAACTTCAGGAAATTCCGGTTTATATTTTGTTCCCGTCATGCCAATACTAATCTTTTAATGTCAAGGAGCAGGTTTCCGTAAGACCCAACAGACCTCTCTCGCGGGAAACACCCGGGACCAGTACTTTTCCCATAGACGGGATTTACGAGCCGCAAGAAAGCATCCGATCTTTGCCCGGTTGCCTCCCCTGAAAGTGAGAAGCGTGTGAATCAGGGTGAAGGGAACTCGGCCACACGACAGATCATGCCGTTCCTCAGTCAATCCATCGGTCAACATCGCTCTCATGGATTCATAAGCTAGGTGGCGCACGTGCGTAGGATTGATATAACTATCCCGGCATGAAAAATGAGGACAGCGAACGATGAGTGTTCCTTCCGTCCGAAGGATCCTATAACACTCCAAAAGGACTCCCCCGAAATCCCGGACATGCTCCATGATATGGCTGGCTATCAAAAGGTCGAAGGATTCATCTTCAACCGGCCAAGGAAATTCGTCAAGGTTATGGACTATATCCACCGATTTATCATTATGAAGATCCACTCCAATCGATCCGGGAAACTTTCTTCTGCCGCAGCCGATGTCCATTATCTTAGTATCAGAAAAAGCGCTCCTGAGTCTCATTGCCGCAGCCAGCTCAAAACCCCCGATATAGGCGTTATTGCGGGCTTTAGCCCGTCGTCGCGGAGCGCTGATTACAGCCTTGAAATAAGCCGGAGGTTTTTTGCCGTAATACTCGGTAAAGATATTTATGACTCCACTAAAAGAGCACGCGGCATTTTCTTCCCAGCACAGTTTTCTATCTGAAATTGATCTGGTCTTTTCGGAGGAAAGTGAAGATTGTTCTTGATCCTCCCGAGATAGAATCGCCTTAGCCTCGCGCGCGATATAGCAGCGCCAGCCACGCTGCCAAGCACTTATGCAGAGGGTTTTGAATAAATCAGGTACCGACTCAACTTCTCCCAGAGCCATAAGTTTCTTCCTGCTCACCAGCATAGCCCCTGGATGGTTATGCAAAGTGATGAGTGGTCGTGGAAGACAGGGCAAGACCTTTTCCCAGTCCCATTCCCGGAAATTTACCCGGCCCTGCTTAATGTAAGGGATCCGTAAAGAAATGTCCGCGATGCTACCCTCGGGTGAACAAATGAGAGGTGATACAGCAAAAGTATCGTCATGTTTGAAATAGCGCAGCATGGGAGAAAACGATCCTGAAAAGATCCTGACGCCTTGTTTAATAAAAAGGATAACGCTTTGGCGTGAAGCCTGGACCGCGCTCCAGCATATCTCCCCAAAATTTCTGCTTCCCTCGTATTTAACCACGCGTAATGTTTCAGGATATTTTTCGCGCAGCCTCCGCTCGCTTTCCTTGTCTATGCCTTTGTGGACGACAATTACCTCTAACGGACCAGAATGGGTCCTGCAGAGTTCGCATGCCGAAGTAATGCTGAATAAAAATGGTTCTACCTCGCACTCCATTGTAACGATAATGCTGACATCAGGTAGATCATCTCTCGCCTCACCCTTAGCCATGATGTCTCTTCCTCATGGGTGTAAATTCGCCTCGTTTTGCAGGCTACGCATTTTTTTCCGATCCCTCTGGTCCGTATCATTGGCAATACCGCCATACCAGCCAGTGCACCAAATATTCTACAATTATCGCATAGCACATTCTATCTTTATGTTCAAGTGCACGGATCCCAGCAATTTTGGCTTTTGAAGAATGAATACGATTCATTGTTAAGGTATTAATGGCTATGTTAGTAGTCGTTTACACTGCCTCCGTGTCTGAATTCTTGATGTCATGGTAGTTTATCAAATTTATCGCATAATTAGGGCTAAATACGACACACGCATAATTATTTGTCCAGCACTCGACAATATAGCTTTTCAATATCATCAACCATTCGTTCAGCGAAAAAACGCTCACGAACAGTACATTCTCCTGCTACTGCAATTTTATTACGGAGTTCTACATCAGAGAAAACCCGCTCTATCGCATGGGCCAGAGCAGCAATATCTCCCTTAGGAAAGACCAATCCATTAATACCATCCTCAACAAAATCCCGAAAACCTTCAGCGTCACTTACAATTGTGGCAACTCCTTGTAACATTGCCTCCAGAGGAGCCAAGCCAAAAGCTTCGGTCAGCGATGGTAACACAAATATATTTGTGGCAGCTAAAATACGTGGCACATCATCGCGGTGTCCCCAGAACTCCACTACTGAACTACCAGCAGCTAAATCCTCAAGTTCTGCACGCAAACCGGCATCGCCGCCTCCAACAACCAGTAATCGCAAATTGGGGCGTGTTTTAGCCACTTGCAATGCCGCTCTTACTAAAGTCACAGGGTCTTTTCGTCTGGTTAGACGGGAGATATAGGAAACCACTTCAGCAGCATCAGGAATTTCTAGAGCTCTGCGAGCATCGGATCTCCCGTTCCTATAAATTTCAATCTTATCAATGGGAATACCATAAGGGATATAATTGATTTTCTCGTTGGAAATGATCTCAGAGCGTTGCAAATCCTCTACAACGGCATGTGAAGGGGCAATGAGATGATTAATGGCTTTGCCATAGTACCAGCGGTTGGTCCAATTGGTTCGAATTCTTTTGACATTGTGTTTGGTGCGAATGAGCGGAACGCCAAGCCGATAGCGGCTAATAGCTAATGCCGAGGTCCATGTGTCAAACGAGGCATTGCTGTGAACCAAACGAACATTTTGCTCATATATGTATTTTGCGAGACGCCGCATATCATTAGGGAGCGTCCATGCAATTTGTGGTATTTCTTTTAACAGTGTAAGTCGCAAGATTTCGATATCGGCACCAGCAAGTCGCTCGATAATTGTAGCTTGTGGATTAGTAGCAACAGTAACCCGGTAACCCCGCTTGGCCAAACCTCTAGCCAATTCGGCGATCATAGCAGCCTCGCCATTCCAACCACGTTTTTTGTTTGTAAGAAGTAGATGGGGTAGATCCATCGGTCGTTAGGCTCCTTTAGAGTATATTCAGGGCAACAATTATAACAATATCGGAAAAATACAAAGTTTAAAGCATTATTCAAGTTGTCTCAATGTTTTTCTTGATGGTGTGCGTTTTTCTGATCCAAGACCTGCAAAAATAGTTTTTCTATTTTATCTACATGGTGATCCCAGTGATAGGCGGCCGCTGCTCGATGGGCCTCTGCAGCCATCTCTTCTTTCTTTCCAAGGTAGTAGAATTTCAAAATTGCCTCAGCCAGGGTTTCTGGTCTATAGTCAGGGACAATATAACCATTAACCCCTTGGTCAATCAACTCGCTGGCCCCTACCTGTGGTCCGGTTATGACCGGTGTTCCCGAATAGAGTGATTCCAACACCACATTTGCAATTGGATCAAATAGAGAGGGTAGAACAAAGAGATCGGCGGCAGCGTAAAGCCTGCCAACATCCTTTTGATATCCCAGAAACCGGATACGGTGTTCGCATCTCTGATTCCGGGCTAATTGCTGATACTGTTCTTCATGCTTGTCTTTCCCTACTACAAGCAAAATAATCGGTAACCGTGAAGGCAGTGAACCAAGCGCCTGAATCAGATGCTGCAATCCTTTACGGGCATACCCATTACCAATAAAAAGCAGGGTCATAGCCTCTTGGGGTAACCCCAACTGTTTTTTGAAGCGGATTTTCTCTCCCTTTAGGTTGGGATGAATTTGCTCTTGATTAACCCCGCTGTAAACTACTTCTATTCTTTCTGGTGGTATGTTGTAACGGCTGACAATCTGATCTTTGACCATCCGAGATACGGAAATCACCTTTTGCAGGCGGGGATCTTCAAACCGCTTTCGTTCCAGGTGCAGGTAGCTTTTTGTGTAAAGCTTATTAAATCGTTTACCCGCATGTTCTTGATAATCCAAAAAACAGCCGCTGCCGTCACGATAGATGTCCTGACAAATTGTACGACCAAAACCCATGATCAAAGGCAGATTGGCCCGTTGAACCGCCCTTCTGGCACCATAGGCAAAGGAAAGCATACGGCTGATGGAAGCGCCTCTAACGACCGGGATTTTATGGGTGATCATGCCCGTAGGGACACGTTGTTTTATGTTGGCGGTGAAATAGTGTATCTGCCAACTCCTTTCAAGCAGCGCCGGAACCAGTTTGTTTATGTAATTTTCCACACCGCCGACCGGGCTGAATCTGGTATGCACAAAGCCGATAATTTTCTGAATCAATTGCTATTTACCTGCTGTCAAATATATTTATAAGCTTCTATCATTGATGGTCTCGTAAAAAGTCTATCCACCTGTCATTGCGAGGAGCGTAGCGACGAAGCAATCTCCTGATTTCAACCAGTTACAACCACTGAGATTGCTTCGCTCCGCTCGCAATGACGCTATTTTCGACTTTTTACGAGTGTATCATCATTGGTGTGAAAAAATTTTCATTTGATGCCTTAAGCGTTTTCAATGCGAGAAATTAACTCATCCATGACCACATCGTAGGTCCGGTGGGCATGTACGAATTTATAGCCGTTCCGAGCAATTTTTTTCCGCTTGTCCTCGTATTTCAAGTAATAACTTATTAAATCGAGGCATTCCTCCTGGTTGTGGTACCATTCCAGATGGACTCCCTTTGTAAGGATCGTTTCAATCCCGGGAAGATAATTGGTCAGTAAAAACCCACTGCAACCTAAGGCATACCAGGTGCGGATGGTAATATAGCATTCCAGCTCATAATCATAATCGCATCCAAGAAAAATTTTGGCAGCATAGCAAATCTTGGCAAATTCTTTAGGATAAATATGTTTTTTTAAGCAGGTAAGGCCATGTGCTTCCCAATCACCTCCCCAAACCTTGAGGTCATAGCGTTGATTGATGGATTGCAAGAGCTTTATGCGATGATCACTGTGGGGTCTGCCAATAAAAGCAACCTCGGAAGCCCACTTCGGGTTTTTTGTGGGAATAATGCGATGTTCGTCCCGATCACAGCCTTGTGTGATATAGGAAGAATTTTTTACCCCCAATTCTTTGTATTTTGACGGATAGGTTTTGTTGATGACAAATAGGTGGTCAACCAAGCGGGTATAGCGCAGAAATTCTTCACCAAAGGGATCCATAGTATCGCCGTAAAACACCGCTGTTTTATAATTCAATGTGATGGCTTTTAATACCTGATGAGGAAGATCTTTCGAATAGATAAGAACTAAATCCGGATTGGCTTTACGAATTTTTTTTTGAATAATCTTTTTGTGATCTGTCCAAAAAAATTTTTTCCGAACCCGAGGGACGTTGATAAAGACCACTTCGTTCACTCGCCGCTTGAGGGCTTTCAACATAAATCGGGTCGTACCGGTCTTTTTTTTGCTTTTGCCAACGAATATTACCTTCTTGATTGGTTTTTTCCGCGGCAATAATGCAGTTGAGAGCTTAATGGTTGCAAACACTTCTTCCAATGACGACCTACCATTTTCACGAACAAGTTCGTCCCTTACTGTGACCACCTTTCTTAAACTGGACAAGGCTTTAAACAACGCTATAACATATACAAAATCTAACTTTAGCAGCCTCAGCGGCAGCCGAATAAATGTCCACGGCAAATGGGAAAAAATAAGCTTGCCGGTGGACAAATGAAGCCACAAATAAAAAAACCTATTGCGTTTTCTAATAATCTTTATTCTTTTACCCGGAAAGAAACGTTTAATAGTGCCCACATGATCATGAATAACCGTGCTTTGTGGTTCAAAAATGGTTTGCCAACCGCGCTTCCAGGCGCGGGTACCAAGATCGCGGTCTTCACCGTAGAACGGTTTGTACAACGGATGAAATCCGTCTAATTGAAGAAACATATCTTTTCTGAAAGCCATTGAGCCGCCGGAGGCATATAGGCTCTTAATAACTTGGCCGTTGTTTGCTAATTTGAGAGCTTCTTCCAGATTCCATTTCTCCTTTCTGATCTCACCCCTGACTAATTTTCCAAGGACCCAGGAAACCCTGACAGGTTTGCGATTTTTATCAAGTATAAGTGGTGAAACAGAAAAAGTGTCATCTCGGGTAAACCATTGGACTAAAGGTGCAATGAAGTCGGGATCGGGATTAACGTCTGAATTCAATAAAATAACTATCGGGTAATTGGACGCTCTTACACCAGTGTGCACCGCCTCGGAAAAACCCTTGTTGACATCATGTCGGAAAACAATAACTTGAGGAAAACTTTTAGCTATCAATTGGATGCTCTTATCCTGGGATGCGTCATCAACGACAATGATTTCGGATTCTCCCGTATACGCCTCTACCGCTTCAACGACGCTGACAAGCGTTTTGGTTAAGATTGGTTCACCGTTATAATTGGGGATAACAATGCTGACGGGTACTATATTCATGGCTGTTTTTTTAGTAGAGTTGAAATTTGAGACCGAGAGATCCCCTGTGCTATACATATTTGGAGAGTTGTTCTTTCTACCAATACCAACATGAGACCCAAAATAAATGCCAAAGGGTATAGTGAATTTTTAGAATAAAAGGGAATGGTCAGGCCACAGTGAATCAGCCAACTTAAAAATGCCACTATCAGAGATTTTAACAGGGTACGCGTTTCTTTGTTATGGGTTTGTTTTGAGGCATTTACCGCCGAAAAGAACAGAAGGGCCAATCCACCAAAAATCAAAACTACCCCAATAATTCCGTTTAGATATAGTATTTCAAGAAAATAGAGATGGGGGAAAACAAAATGAAATACTTGAGGTGCCAAATCTTGGGTGAAGTGTACGGGAAACCACCCGATTCCATGTCCGAATATCCAGTCCATCAGAGAATTATCCGTGAGAGCATTCCATGCCTGAGTCCAAAACTGAACCCTTTCTTCTTTTGTCAGGTTAACAATGAGTTCCTCAATTCGTGGACCAATATTGGCATATCCGGTGATATATAAAATCCCAAAAAAAAGGAATATCAGTGTCATGCCAATCCACTTATATCGGCCTCTGGTTAAAAATATAATAATAAAAAGTGTTCCAAAAGCAATTCCGATTATGGCAGGGCGCGATCCGGCCTGAAGCAAGAGTTCTACATCCATAAAAAAAATGGGAATGAGTATTAACTTATACCAGCCGGGCAGAAAAAAAATACTCGCCACTATGACTGGAAGGGTCAATACTGCAAAACTTGAAAGGTAATGCCGATTTGAAAAGGTACCATAAGGCATCTCGAAAAAATGAAGAGCGGCAAATTGCCAGCAGACCGATAGATACAAAATGCCGACAAATAGCATACTTATGCGATAATTAATATCTTTTTGGTACAAGCAGTGGATAGAAAAAATAATGATAAGCATCCTAAAAAGGTTTTTTATCCACCTGACGTGAGACTGCGCGGGAGCAACCATCAAACTCTCAAGGATCAGGCATACGCAAACTGTCAAAACAACAAAATAGAACATTGGTATTTTCTTTATTTTGTACCCGCCAAAGAGCGCATTTACTATCAATAAAAAGAAGCTTAGCTCTATGAACATGCCAGTCCCACCACCATCGAGCGCGAAGAAAGTGAAAAAGACTCCAGATATAGCCAGAATCAGCCAATATTCACTGGTAATTACAGCCTTTAATGTTTCTGATTTTGTTCGGGTTGTGGATAACCTATTCTTTTTTTCCGCGCACATGATGAAGCCCTATAGCTTAAGTTTCTCAATATCCAAGTTAAAAACCGATGTATTTTTGGTTTTTGTAATATCCCATACTTTTCGGTAAATTGCGCGTCGTTCACCCCGTGATGGTCTTGACCCTGCCGTATAATAATAAAAAAAACGCAGCCGGTCTTTAAGGGTGATGGCATTGCTCAGAGAGGCATTCAACTGGGCCAGGTTGACGAGCTTTTCTTTCTCAGACAGGCGGTGTATTTTTACCCCGTCTAAGTCTATCATAAAATAATTGCCATTTCTGCATAGTATGTTACTGGATTTCAAATCTTTCTGGCAAACGTTGCAATCGTGAATTTTCTTTAACCATAAAGCAAGATGTTTGACCGCTCGTCGTTTTTGCCACTGGTCGGTAAGCGATGATAAATAATCGTTTAGGTGAATACTGTCAATAAGGAATTCGGAAAGAAAGTAACTGTATCCATTCATGATTAAATAGCCCAGCGAGCGTGGTACAGGGATATGTAATACTTCCAGTGCCTGAGACATTTTCCAACTGGCAAGACAACGGTCCCGGTGAAAGAATTTCCTGCGGTGAATTTTGATGCAGACGTCATGAAAGGCAATGACCCGGTCGGGCTTTATGATTTTTCCCACTTCCAGGGCTTGACGTAGCTCTTTAGCTCCCCAGAAAAAATCTTTTTTCTTGTGTCCTTTCAAATTAGTGTCTTTCCAGATCCCAAACCCGATAGTATTTCTTTAAATAACACTTGGCCCATAAACAGTAATGGCGCTGCTGATGGCAGTTCAAACGCCCGAGGCATTTAATGCCGTAAGGACCTGAGCAATTCTTCAAAAAAGGTGATAGTTTTTATTAGGCCTTTTTCCAAGGAGACCTTGGGTTCCCAGCCAAGGACCTGGCGGGCCAATGTGATGTCCGGCTTGCGTTGTTTCGGGTCATCTGCAGGGAGAGGCTTGAAGACAATTTCAGATTTTGAGTTAATCAGTTCAATCACCTTTGTTGCCAATTCAAGGATGGTGAATTCTTGGGAATTCCCAAGATTGATGGGACCTATCACGTCATCGGGGGTGTTCATCAATCGGACCAATGCGTTTATTAGATCGCTCACGTAACAAAAAGATCTCGTCTGTGAACCATCCCCATACACCGCGATCGGTTTCCCCTGTAACGCCTGCATGATGAAGTTGGAAATGACTCGGCCATCATTGGGATGCATGCGCGGGCCATATGTATTGAAGATGCGGGCGACCTTGATTTTAGTTTTGTGCTGACGGTGGTAATCAAAAAAGAGAGTTTCAGCACAGCGTTTTCCTTCATCATAGCAGGAACGAGGCCCAATGCAGTTAACATTACCTCGATAGCTTTCCGGCTGGGGGTGGACGCTTGGGTCTCCGTACACTTCTGAAGTTGATGCCTGTAGTATTTTTGCGTTGAGTCTCTTGGCTAGACCAAGCATGTTAATGGAGCCATGCACATTTACCTTGGTTGTCTGTACTGGATCATTTTGGTAGTGGATAGGGGAAGCAGGGCAGGCCAAGTTGTAGATTTCATCTGCCTCAATATATAGAGGAAATGTAATGTCGTGGCGGCAAATTTCAAAATAGGGTTCGTTTATTAGGTGCGCGATATTTCTTTTGCTTCCAGTATAGAAATTGTCAACACATAGAACATCATAGCCGTCCTGAAGAAATTTTTCACAGAGGTGAGATCCAAGAAAACCGGCACCACCTGATACAAGAACGCGTTTTAGTAAATGCATTATTTCTCCTTTG
>NKAJ01001681.1_pt1 | contig 11371 bp, 10 predicted proteins | sample 1556001 | NCBI WGS metagenome assembly NKAJ01 (sample SAMN06204642, study PRJNA360343) | marine sediment metagenome | isolation source: Jiulong cold seep at northern South China Sea | place: China: South China Sea, Jiulong cold seep | collected 2013-06 | reverse complement strand
ATGCGCCCGCCTTTATCGTATCATCCTTTTTGGGTATAAAATTGAATCCGGATTCGCCTGCATTCCTGTAGCCAATAGCAGTTGCGCCCTTATCAAGAAGGTCTAAGACAACCTCTCCCCAACTTATATCTTTGTCTATCTCAATATTGTACTGATTACCTTTGCTCTGATTGGAGAAAATGCATTCAGCAAATTCAATTGCACCAGGGTCCTGAAGCTCCTGGACAAGCTCTCCTGCCCTTGAAACCGAAACAACACGGTCACACTCCGCTATTTCAAACAAGTAGCTGTCTTCCCGGACCTTTTCAGCAATGGTATATGCATCAGGATTCAGGCGTTCGCTCATAATGACAGCTGATGATGAGAATTCATCAGACACCTCATCAAAGGGATCATTGGCAAGCACAAGAACATGGCGTGCGGACCGGACGTTCGCTTGCTCAAGGACCTCTTTTTTCGATCCCAGCCCCCTGACGAAAAAGACAGCCTCCTCTGCCATCCAGGCCGGCCGTTCCTCAAGACGGTTTGTCACAATAACGATTACAGACGTCCTGAAACGCGGATCTTGACGAAATTCCTGAACAATCTTACAAACCTTGGCCTCGTTTGGATAACCGATTATAAGCAAATCGACCTTGTCTTTAATCACTATCAAGCCCCTCTTTTTTCTTGTTAAAAAATCAAATGCTTTTGTGGTAATGACCCCGATAGCAGTACCCAGGGCACCAATAGAGACAAGCATATAAATTACTGAGCTAATTTTGCCGATCGTTGTTGCGGGTGAAATATCCCCGTAACCGACAGTCGTTGCGGTTACAAAGCTAAAGTAAAGGGACGATNTTTTCTTGTTAAAAAATCAAATGCTTTTGTGGTAATGACCCCGATAGCAGTACCCAAGGCACCGATAGAGACAAGCATATAAATTACTGAGGTAATCTTGCCGATTGTTGTTGTGGGTGAAATGTCCCCGTAACCGACAGTCGTTGCGGTTACAAAGCTAAAATAAAGGGAAGAAAAGGGATCAAGGCCCTCTTTGAATATCATGACAGCGTTCAGCAACGTAAGTGCAATGCAAAACAAAATGAGCGCACTGATAATCTCCCTGTTTTCGTATTTAAATTTACTTATTTTCTTGAAGAGGACGATCCAGTAATACATCGGTATCTCTCAGGCCATTGCTTTCATAGACTAGATCACAGAACCGTTTGTGGACCTGGCTGCAAATAATATGGTATATAGTAATTTACTATATCATAAGGAGAATGAGAAAAGGATAGAAAAGTGTGAATTGAGGAAGTTGTGAGGATTTTAAGATTCATATACTTATTCTGAAAGATCTTGGTTGCCTTAGCGATAACAAGTAATTACCCTGAACAAGATGCGGAGAGGCAAAAGAGGAACATCGAACATCGAACGTCCAACGTCCAACGTCCAACAAATTAAAAGAGCAAAGGCATTTTTGGATATTAGACTATGAATGTGGATAAGAATGCCCTGGAAAAACCTTGGGGCGGTAGATTCCTGGAGGCCACTGAAAAAATGCTGGAGGAGTTTTCAGCCTCTGTCCACTATGACTGCAGACTGTATCGCCAGGACATAGCAGGCAGCAAGGTACATGCCCGGATGCTGGCAAGACAGGGGATTATCTCAGATAAAGACGCAGATGCCATAATTAAGGGCCTTGGCGAGATAGAGGAAGAAATCGCTTCCGGAGGCTTTGTATGGAGCCACGAGCTTGAGGATGTACATATGAACATCGAGCAGGCCCTGGTTGAGCGCATCGGAGAGGCCGGGAAAAGGCTCCACACAGCCAGAAGCCGTAATGATCAGGTTGCTACGGACATCAGACTTTACCTGAGAGAAGAAATCGATCGCCTGGATGGACTCCTTTCATTGCTACAGGAAGCGCTTTTGCACCAGGCAAGGGCCCACGAGGACCTGATACTCCCCGGCTACACTCATCTCCAGAGGGCACAGCCGGTTCTCTGGCCACATCACATGCTTGCCTATTTTGAAATGTTCAGGCGTGACAGGGATAGGCTCCAAGACTGCAGAAAGAGGGTAAATATTTGTCCCCTTGGAAGTGCGGCCCTGGCCGGGACCGGCTTCCCGATAGACAGGGAATACGTGGCTGAGGAGCTGGGCTTTCACGGAATTACTGCTAACAGCCTGGACGCTGTAAGCGACCGTGACTTTATTATTGAGTTTCTGGCAACGGCAAGCATTTTAATGGCCCATTTGAGCAGGCTGTCTGAAGAACTGATTCTGTGGACCTCTGAAGAGTTCAGTTTTGTGGATCTGCCTGACAGCTTCTGTACCGGCTCAAGCATTATGCCCCAGAAAAAGAATCCCGATGTACCCGAACTGGTGCGCGGANGGCTTTCACGGAATTACTGCTAACAGCCTGGACGCTGTAAGCGACCGTGACTTTATTATTGAGTTTCTGGCAACGGCAAGCATTTTAATGGCCCATTTGAGCAGGCTGTCTGAAGAACTGATTCTGTGGACCTCTGCAGAGTTCAGTTTTGTGGATCTGCCTGACAGCTTCTGTACCGGCTCAAGCATTATGCCCCAGAAAAAGAATCCCGATGTACCCGAACTGGTGCGCGGGAAGACCGGCAGGGTCTATGGCCACCTGATGTCTCTTCTTACTATTATCAAGGGCCTTCCCCTTGCCTACAACAGGGACCTCCAGGAAGACAAAGAGGCACTTTTTGACACGGTTGATACTGTATGCGCCTCAGTGGAGATAATGGCTGCCCTGGTGGCCAGGCTGGTCCCAAGGAAAGAGCATATCTCCCGGATCGTGACACAGGGTTTTCTTACTGCCACTGACCTTGCTGATTACCTTGTGAAAAAAGGTATGCCTTTCAGGCAGGCCCATTCAGTGGTCGGCAAGGCGGTTTCCCAGTGCATTTCCCAGGGCAAAGAGCTTACGGATATGAATCTTGAAGACCTAAAGGCCTTTTCTTCTCTTATAGACGAGGATATATTTGAGGTGCTGTCAATAGAGGGCTCTGTGGGAACAAGGCGCTGTCCTGGAGGCACAGCACCTGAGCGAGTAGCTGAGGCACTGGCAAAGGCGGAGAAAAAAATGACATNGCTGTCCGGGAGGCACAGCACCTGAGCGAGTAGCCGAGGCACTGGCAAAGGCGGAGGACAAAAGATAATTGAGGGATTGAGGAGTTCCTCAATTACAAATAACGCATGAATAATATCGCCCGGATAATTTCTTGGAAAAGGTTAATCATTTTTGCCTTTTGCATTTTACTGGCGTCCTGTGGGCGCAAGGCACCTCCTGTCCCTCCTGGTACCCTCCGGCCCAAGGCTATCAAGGACTTGAGCTATAAGGTTATCCAGGAAGGCATTGAGCTAAAATGGAGTGTTCCTGTAAGAAACAGAGACGGCAGCCCCCTTGTCAGGATCAAGGGCTTTAGGCTGTTGAAGGCAGAGATACCGCTTGAGGAGTATTGTGAGGGGTGCCCGCCGCCTTTTGGGCAGCTTATTGAGGTCCCCTTTGATGCAAAACCGGAAAAAGCAAGGAAGATGGTCTATGAAGACCGAACCGTACGTTCCGGCATGCAATATATATACAAGGTTTGCACTGTAAAGGGCTGGCTGAATGTCAGCGATACGTCAAATCAGGTCTCTCTGGCCTGGCACGTTTTGCCATCTGCGCCTTCAGGATTCATGGTTCAGTTAACCAAAGACGGGATTTATCTCTCCTGGCAGGCGCCCTCTAAATGGACAGATGGCAGGCCTGTGGACAAAGGACTTTTATTCAGGATCTACCGGGCCGGAACAGGGACGGATAAATGGAAGATCCTCCCTGGTTTAGTGGATTCCACAGGGTATCTCGATCTCTCGGCAAAAAAAAGGGCCCGTTATCAATACAGGGTGGCGGCAGTTCTACCATATCACGGCACTGAGATTGAGGGACTCCATACGCCTGAAACCATGGTGCAGCCGACAGATATTATCCCGCCGGCAGCACCTGTGGGCCTGGTTGCTGCCCGGTCTGCCGATGGAGTTGAACTCTTCTGGCAGGAAGAAACAGAGTCTGATATTTCAGGCTATATTGTATACAGAAAAGGACCGGATGAACTAATAGACAAACTGAACAACAAGCCCTTACCTGTATCCAGGTTTCTGGACCGGACTATCTTGCCCGGCGGACTATATTCGTATTGGGTAACTGCAGTGGACAAGGCGGACCCGCCGAACGAAAGCCCTTTGTCTGATATTGCAGAGGTAGAGGTTGTCAAAGAAAAACCTTATAAACAATGAATCACTTCAATTATAAAGACAAAGAACTATACTGCGAGAACATACCGGTAAAGGAGATAGCCGGTAAGGTAAAGACTCCTTTCTATCTGTACAGCTCGGCCACACTGACCCGTCACTTCAATGTCTTTGATAGGGCCTTTTCAGGGCATCCGCACTTGATATGTTTTGCTGTCAAGGCAAACAGCAACCTGGCTGTATTAAATCTCCTGGGGGAATTAGGGGCTGGCGCTGACATTGTCTCAGGAGGGGAGCTTTACCGGGCACTCAAAGCGGGAATCCCGGCAGACAGGATCGTTTACTCCGGTGTCGGCAAGACCGAAAAGGAGATCCGCGAGGCCGCAAAGGCGGATATCCTCATGTTTAATGTGGAGTCTATGGAAGAGCTGGATGCCATCTCCAGACAGGCACGGCGACTTAAATGCCGTGTCAGGGTCTCTTTCAGGGTAAACCCTGATGTGGATGCAAATACCCATCCATATATTTCCACTGGCCTTAAGAAAAACAAGTTCGGCCTGCCCATGTCCCAGGCCCTGGAGGCTTATAAGGTTGCATCAGACAGAGATGAGCTTGATGTAGTGGGGATAGACTGCCACATAGGCTCTCAGCTAATCCGAGTTGAGCCATTTGTGGACGCAATAGGGAGAATTAAGTCCCTGCTGCAGGAGCTTGAGGGCTTTGGAATAAGACTCAAGTTCATTGATGTGGGTGGCGGCCTTGGCATAAGATACCGGGACGAAATTCCACCTGAGCCTGNTTGCATCAGACAGAGATGAGCTTGATGTAGTGGGGATAGACTGCCACATAGGCTCTCAGCTAATCCGAGTTGAGCCCTTTGTGGACGCAATAGGGAGAATTAAGTCCCTGCTGCAAGGGCTTGAGGGCTTTGGAATAAGGCTCAAGTTCATCGATGTGGGTGGCGGCCTTGGCATAAGATACCAGGACGAAACTCCACCTGAGCCTTACGCTTACGCCAGGGCACTCCTGTCTGAGGTCAAGGACCTTCCTCACTGCCTGATTATAGAACCCGGAAGGTCCATTGTCGGCAACGCCGGCATTTTGGTGACAAAGATACTATACACCAAGGATACTGGGGANGATGTGGGTGGCGGCCTTGGCATAAGATACCGGGACGAAATTCCACCTGAGCCTGACGCTTACGCCAGGGCACTCCTGTCTGAGATCAAGGACCTTCCTCACTGCCTGATTATAGAACCCGGAAGGTCCATTGTCGGCAACGCCGGCATTTTGGTGACAAAGATACTATACACCAAGGATACTGGGGAAAAGCGGTTTTATATCGTTGATGCCGCCATGAATGACCTTGCCCGTCCCAGTCTTTACGAGGCATACCACGAGATTCTGCCTGTAATAGAGACCAACACGCATTTACATCCAGCGGACATAGTGGGGCCTATATGTGAGACAGGGGACTTTCTCGCCAGGGAACGGCCCATGCCGGACCTTAATCAAGGTAGTTTGCTCGCGGTCATGAGCGCCGGGGCTTACGGTTTTACCATGTCTTCCAACTATAACTCAAGACCAAGGGTCTCAGAAGTCATGGTAAAGGACGATCATTTCAAGGTAATCAGAAAGCGTGAGACCTATGCAAGCCTTTTGCGGGGAGAAACCGTTTGGTGATTTAGTGATTTAGTGATTTATGGAATCCCTTTCTTTTAAAAAAATGCACGGGAGTGGAAATGATTTTATCCTGATAGACAACCGTGAAGGCAAGATAAGGGACTCCCAGGGGCCTGATCTGGCCGCACTTCTATGCAGGCGCAAGTTTGGAGTAGGAGCAGACGGACTCATACTTATTGAGAATTCGCACAGGGCGGATTTTAAATGGCATTTTTTCAATGCCGATGGCAGCAAAGCAGAGATGTGCGGAAATGGCGGGCGTTGCGCAGCCCGGTTTGCCTGTGTGACAGGCATTGCTCCTCGGAAACTCAGCTTTGAGACAGAGGCAGGAATCATACACGCAGATGTCAAAGGATCCACTGTAAAGCTTCAGCTCCCCCAACCAAAGGACCTCAAGCTGGACGTGCCCGTAAAGATACACAGTGAGACTTTTTCTCTTCATTGCTTGAATACCGGCGTACCGCATGCAGTATATTTTACACCGGACCTGGAATCAGTCCCTATATTCGAGTGGGGACGGCTTATAAGGTTTGATCCATGCTTTCAGCCCGCAGGTACTAATGCCGACTTTGTTCAAATATCCGACAGACACAATATCCTGATCCGGACCTATGAGCGGGGGGTGGAGAATGAGACCCTGGCCTGCGGTACCGGGGCAGTAGCCAGTGCCATACTTTCCGCCTGCAAAGACCTGACAGAGAGCCCGGTCAAGGTAAAGACGCAAGGTGGTGAGGTACTGATTGTCTACTTCCACCTGGATGGGCAAGAAGTCAGGGACGTCTTCCTCGAAGGAGAAACCGTTCTGGTCTACTCAGGGGAAATCAATACCACTGCCAAATAGGCCCATCGGTTGGAATGGGCTGTTCCGATGGAATGGGCTGTTCCGACGGAATGGGCTGTTCAGTGCTTGATGTCTGCGGGATGGTGGCGGCAACCTGTTCCTTTTCGGTTTCTGGTGGTTGATATGGAAGGGTTGAGGCAGGGACCGGAAGGGGTTCAGGCGGCATAACCGGAAGTTCTTGAGTATATGATTCTTGGTCTGAAGGCATAGAAATCCGGTCTGGTTTGCCGGAGTCCTTGTCGGATTGCCTGATCAGTAGGTCAGGATGCATCCTTGCTGTTATTAGGTCTTCAGCCTGGGCTGTTTCCTCTTGTGACAATTCCTGAGGGGCCTTTTGCTCGTCCTTGGTGTCAGGTTCTGCTGTTACGGATTTTGGATCATTCAGGATGTGGTTTGCTGCCTGGGTTGCAAAACCTTCGATCCTGGGCGGTACTTCGTCAAGAGACGCAGGAGAGAAAACAAGAGAAAATAATGGAGACTCGGAATCTGCCTGCAGCAAGTCCATGTCTATTGTTATGTTTTCCCCTTCTGCGGTTACCTTGCCGGTGACGACATAGTCCACTCCGAGCTTGCCGGCCATGTCTCTTGCATCTAGAGGGGAAATAAACCCCTGTCTCTTGCCGGTTATACGCTGGATCTCAAGGGAATCCATAACGGAGATGCTGTCCAAGGCCAACCTGCTGCTCAAAACCTCTTCTGTGGCAGGGCCAACGTAGGAAAATGGACCTGCAGAACTGATATCGAATGGAAGCACTGCGATCTTGACTTCACGTTGAGCAGCTTCGAGACTTACAGGACAAAGGGCCAAGGCAATAAACAAGCCCAACCCGGCCATGAATATTTTCTGAATATTGTTTTTCATCATGTTTATTGAGTCCTTTCCGAAAGACATGCACCCGGAATCAGTATCTTATTGAACCAGCTTGCTTATATTCTGTTTTGCGCCTGCGGGACTTGGTGTCATAAGATGCTGTTTCTTCATCTTTTCTATCAGGGTGGTCCTGTTCATATTCAGCAACTTGGCAGCTTGGTTTTTGACCCATCCCGTTCGGTCCAGGGCTTGGAGAATTAAGGTTTTTTCAAGGAGTCCCACGGTAGAACTGAGAGAAAGCCCGTCTTCCGGCAGGGTAGCCATAGATGGATCCGCGACTGGAAGTTGTCCGGATGACGCCAGGATACCGTTTGGAATATCTTCAACTGTTATCATGGGGCCGTTGGCAAGTATCACCATGCGCTCTATTATATTTTCGAGTTCCCTCACATTGCCGGGCCATTCGTAGGCTACCAGGCATCTAATGGCATCCTTTTCTATACCTTCTATGCGTGTCCTCTTACCAGAACAGAATTTCAGAAGGAAATGCTGAATTAATAGGGGAATATCCTCGGGACGTTCCTTTAATGGAGGTATGTGTATAGGGATCACGTTCAANGTTGGCAAGTATCACCATGCGCTCTATTATATTTTCGAGTTCCCTCACATTGCCGGGCCAGTCGTAGGCTACCAGGCATCTAATGGCATCCTTTTCTATACCTTCTATGCGTGTTCTCTCACCAGAACAGAATTTCAGCAGGAAATGCTGAATTAATAAGGGAATATCCTCTGGACGTTCTTTCAAGGGAGGTATGTGTATAGGGATCACGTTCAGACGATAGTACAAATCATCTCTGAAACTACCTTTATGAAAAGCCTCTTCAAGATCAATATTGGTGGCTGCTATAATCCTGACATCGACATGGATGGTCTTGACTCCGCCAACTCTTTCAAACTGGCGTTCCTGCAGGAAACGCAATAGCTTGACCTGGAGCACCGGGCTCATCTCTCCAATTTCATCTAAAAAGATTGTTCCTTTGTTGGCAAGCTCAAACCGACCTATTCTGGTGTTTATTGCATGGGTAAAGGCCCCTTTTTCATGGCCAAAGAGTTCGCTTTCCAGGAGTCCCGCGGGTATGGCAGCACAATTCACAGGGATAAATGGCCTGTCCTTACGTTCACTGTTGTAATGGAGTGCATGTGCNCCTTTATGAAAAGCCTCTTCAAGATCAATATTGGTGGCTGCTATAATCCTGACATCAACATGGATGGTCTTGACTCCGCCAACCCTTTCAAACTGACGTTCCTGCAGGAAACGCAAGAGCTTGACCTGGAGCACCGGGCTCATATCTCCAATCTCATCTAAAAAGATTGTTCCTTTATTGGCAAGCTCAAACCGACCTATCCTGGTGTTTATTGCATGGGTAAAGGCCCCTTTTTCATGGCCAAAGAGTTCGCTTTCCAGGAGTTCCGCGGGTATGGCAGCACAATTAACAGGGATAAATGGCCTGTCCTTACGTTTACTGTTGTAATGTAGTGCATTGGCGATAAGCTCTTTCCCGGTACCTGATTCGCCGGTAATCAGGACCGTGCTGTCTGTTCCGGCAACTTTTTCTACCAGCTCAAAGACCTCCTGCATGGGCTTGCTGGCGCCCACTATGCGATCAAAACCGTGGATGTCTCGCAGTTCCTGCCTGAGTGACCGGTTCTCCCTTTTGAGTTCTCTGACTTCAATTGCCTTATCTACCACAACAATGACCTCTTCCAGCTTGACAGGCTTTGTAAGGTAGTCAAAGGCACCTTGACGCATGGCCTCCACAGCCCCCTGTANGCCGGTAATCAGGACCGTACTGTCTGTTCCGGCAACTTTTTCTACCAGCTCAAAGACCTCCTGCATGGCCTTGCTGGCGCCCACTATGCGATTAAAACCGTGGATGTCTCGCAGTTCCTGCCTGAGTGACCGGTTCTCCCTCCTAAGCTCTCTGACTTCAATGGCCTTATCTACCACAACAATGACCTCTTCCAACTTGACAGGCTTTGTAAGGTAGTCAAAGGCACCTTGACGCATGGCCTCCACAGCCCCCTGTATGGTCCCAAAACCGGTAATTATTATACAGATGGTCTCTGGGGAATGTTCTTTAAGAAAGCTCAGGACCTCCATTCCATTCTTTCTGGGCATGGCGAGGTCAGTGATCACTACATCAAAAAAATCCTTGCCGAATTTTTCTATTGCTTCTTGCCCGTTACAAGCCATGTCTACGGCAAAGCCCTCACGTCTCAAGACTTCCGACATGCTGAATCGAATTTCCGGGGCATCATCTACTACTAGTATTGATTCGTTTCGCATACTTACTTTGCCCATTCTGACATTGAGGATATCATTAAATAATTATAAGATTACATAAGGCCTGAGAGGGTGTCAATTAATTTGTGACAGTTTTTTGACACTCTTATATTGTTTGCAGTTTTTTGACATTTCACTATTATTATCAAATAATTCATTTATGATATCTTAACTTCTCAATAAAGTCGGTTGCTCTCATTGCGAGCGAAGCGAAACAATCTCTTTCATAGCAAGGAGACTGCTTCGTCGCTAAGGCTCCTCGCAATGGCAGAAGTTGCCAGTGATAGTGTATTACCCAAAGTTATTGAGAAGTTACATAACATCCTTATTCTGTTCAATAAAGGTCGATAGGAAGGAAATACGTTACCCCTTAAACCAAGATCTCTATTCATTATTCCTTATGATATTGCCGAAAAAATAGTTAGATGTCTCAGTCACCATATCTTATAAATTCATGAGGAGTTTCTCAATGTGTAAAAGACTGATAACTGTCAAATTGCTTATATTTCTTTTGGTTGTTTCTGCAGACTATGCCTACAGCGCGGGCTTTGCATTAATGCAGCAGGGAACCGGTCCTATGGGTCAGGGGAATGCCTTTGTAGCCCAGGCTGATGATCCCTCTGCCTTATTTTTTAATCCTGCGGGTATAAGTCAGCTAGAAGGTAGCCAGGCCTATCTTGGTTCAACGATTATAGTCCCTAGGTTGAAATATAACGGCCCAGGTAACCAGGATGAGAAAACTGTTGCCAAGGTATTTGTAACACCACAGGTGTATTTGACCCAGCAGATCTCGCCCCAAATCTATTTCGGATTTGGGGTCTTTTCTCCCTTTGGTCTTGGCACATACTGGGATGGAGATTGGGAAGGGCGCTATCTCGCGACCAGCTCAAGTCTGGAGACAGTGAACCTGAACCCGAATATGGTCTATAAAAAGGGGAATCTGGCAGTATCTGTGGGATTCAATGCCCTGAGGGCCGATCTCATGCTAAAGAAGAAGATCTTGCTTGTTTTGCCAGAACGGTGAACAGATGCCTGACGGCGAGTCGAAACTCACTGACGATACATGGGGTTATGGTTACAATCTCGGCCTTCTGTATCACGTGAATGATTCCTGGCAGTTGGGACTGTCTTACCGGAGTGAGATAAAATTGAGCTTTGACGACGGAGACGTGGACTTCGAGGTGCCTGCCCCCTTAAAAAGCGTCTTTCCCGACACGAAGGGCAAGGGCGACCTGGACCTTCCCCCTTCTCTTACCGCCGGAATCTCTTTTAAGCCGGACAGCAAGTGGACCCTGGAGTTTGATGTTGCCTGGATAGGCTGGTCTACCTATGATGAAATAAAGATGAAGTTCAAGGATCCGGTATACGGACAATATTCGTCTGTTCAGCCCAAGAAGTGGGAAGACGTATTCTCTTACAGGTTCGGTGTAAGATATAGGATGTCTGACTG
>NKAJ01000110.1_pt2 | contig 11420 bp, 11 predicted proteins | sample 1556001 | NCBI WGS metagenome assembly NKAJ01 (sample SAMN06204642, study PRJNA360343) | marine sediment metagenome | isolation source: Jiulong cold seep at northern South China Sea | place: China: South China Sea, Jiulong cold seep | collected 2013-06 | reverse complement strand
GAGATTGAGGGGGGCAGGAGAGAAGCACCATGATCTGCAGTGGCGGCGATCCTGATGTGTATGCAAAGGCTGTGCTCTAAAGTACGGAGCGGGCGCAGGCACCAGTGCAGGAGGAGTAGCGGCTGGTCAGGTGATGGAATGGAGGCAGCAGGGAGTGAAAAAAGAAATAGGTGCTGGAATAATTTCAAATATCAGAATATTTTAGCCTCTTCGCTATTTCATGTGGGTAAATTAAACTCCAATTTGCCCAACCTTAAATAAATCATCACCATAAAATTCTTCGGATTTCTATATCCACGTGCACTTCTTTTCAAAGATTGTACAATGCTATTCAACCCTTCTAAGAGACCATTTGTTATCCTCAAATCGAGATAATTCATAATGCCGTCCCAATGTTTCGTTATACTTTTTGCTTTTTTGATCATTGGTTGCAATCTGCAGTGCGTGGCCCAAAAATACCATTTTTTGAGAAATAGTTCTGCAGTTTCACGATCTTCAATCTTCCAGAACTCTAGAAGAGTAAGTCGTATGTTGTATGCTCGCACAGGTTCAAGTTCATGTTCTTCAAACTTTCTAACACCTCACTCTGATATTTTGTTAAATTCTCTGGATTCTTGAGCCAAGTGTATCGGAGGACACCCTCGCCGGTGTCCGAGAGCGGAACGTTTCTGCTAAACGCTAGCGGAATATTGAATAGATCAACAGATGTCAGTTAAGGCAATCGTTGAAAGCAAGAAGGTGACAAATGGGTTAAAACACAGAGCTATNCATACAACATTAATCTGAAAAAAATGATATCATAGCCAATCCTGTTATTTCGTTGGCAGTGGATCGGAGGACACCCTCGCCGGTGTCCGAGAGCGGAACGTTTCTGCTAAGCGCTAGCGTAATATTGAATAGATCAACAGATGTCAGTTAAGGCAATCGTTGAAAGCAAGAAGGTGACAAATGGGTTAAAACACAGAGCTATCCACACAAAACAGCGATGAGCCATAATGTTTCTAACTATAATGACACATTATTTCAAAATATCCAAATAACTGTATTTTGAACTGGAACCTTCCGGGATATAATCCAGATTGATAAGGAATTTGGGATCCTGCATCATACACAGGTTCCTACGCTCTTTAAAATCTTTCAGTGACCTAATGGTCTTCCATGCGCCTGATAGTCCATTCTCATCCAATACATTCCCGAACTCAAAAGGCATGTAAGGGCATGCCTTAACTCCACCGTCCACGCAAACATGAGCCCAGCGTCTTCCAGCCATGCACCCCAGCATTTCACCTTCAAAGAAGGAACTGGTGAATACTCTTGGGCCTGGGCCCGGCTGATTGCGTGTGTGGTGCATATCCAGTATTACCTGCCTGTCCTGTTCTGATATCACCGGGTCGCCGGCGCGTTTGGCCACGCTTTCCCAGATACTAAATTCATGCACACCCAACTCTTTTGCAAATTCATACAGGCCGGGCAGTTCATGCATACGGGCCGGCGAGATATGGGTGGTCATGGTAACCAGCAGTCCGGCATCCAGTCCCATCTTTATGGCATCCACTGCCCAATTATATGCACCTTCCAGCCGCCGGGTCTGGTTGTGTTTGGCCGGGTCCGTGCTGTAAATACTAATGAGCAGGCTATGAAGTCCTGCATCCTTGAGCTTGGCTGCTTTTTCAGGTGTCATCTCTGTTCCCGGGGTGAATATATTGACGATGGCTTTGTCTTTGTCCACGTACTCCACCAGTTCGAAGATGTCATCCCGTAACAGAGGATCGCCTTCTGTGAAAGTAATTATAAATGCACCCATGTCCAGTGCCTGGTCGATGATGCCTTTTATCTGGTCAGTGCTCATTTCACCTTCGCCCTCGCTGACCGTGCAGTGTTCGCAGTTGCATTTGCACTCCCTGGTTAACTCAATGGATACGGTCTCTGGCACGTACTTTCCCAGTGCGCAGCTCACTTCTGCCCGTATCAGCCTGTTGAACACCTTACTTGGTATAGGCGGCAACCATGTTGATGCGATTACTGAATCTTCATCAACACGGACAGGTTTCTCTTCCCGAAGCCTTTCATTGATACGTTTAAGAGCGGGTCCACAGGCGACACTCAAGGCCCCTGAGGCCGTGAGCCGCATACCTCCGGCGGTTTCCATGTCTACGCTCAGGCCGGGTATTGTAAGTATATTTATCAATTCATCATCCATGCAGAGATTAATATGCCGAATTGATGATAAATCTTTGTTATTATCTCTAAAAACATCTTGTCCACGTATGAAGCCCGCAGGGCTTTATACGTGTGCGGCCCGCTACTGGTCTNTGTCTACGCTCAGGCCGGGTATTGTAAGTATATTTATCAATTCATCATCCATGCAGGGATTAATGTGCAGCATGGACTATAATCTTTATTGTATGGTCCTAAAAACCAGTCCACGTATGGAGCCCGAAGGGCTGCATACGTGTGCGGCCCGCTACTGGCCAGAGTAGGTTATGAGTAGTAGCATGGGCCCACGGCGATTCGAACGCCGGACCTCACGGTTATCAGCCGTGCGCACCACCTGGCTATGCTATGGGCCCTTAATAAAATTGGTTGCTGCATGGTGCTTGCAACGACTTTTCTGATGTCCGGCTTTGTATTTGAATGTTTTGATTGAAGGAATTGCAACCTACTGTTTGCCCTCGATGGCAGTCAGCAGCACTGCTGCGGCAATCCCCAGTCTTCTGTCAAGTAGGTTATTGGTGTCAGGGGAGAAATCCAGATTGATTTTCATAACAAATGGATTGAAATTCTGCTTGAATGTGCACACCAGGTTATTCCCAATATACCCATGGTAGGTTTGGGGTATAATGCTTGATATAAAACGCCTGAACAGGGCAAAGAAAGTGCTATCTTCTTTTATAAGGCCGATCTCCTGGTCATTGGCATCCATGAATATCCATTCATCTTTCATTATGGATTTGATACCTTTTCGCTTTAATACACCTACTTTTTCATTTGTAGTGGGGTCTACCACATCGTATGCAGCCGAAAAGTCCAGGATATTCCTGGCCTGTATCACCAGGACCTCTTCCTGCATATCCTCTCCAGTATAAACACGGATATCTTCCTTCATTTTGAAGGCTTTCAACTTTGAATAAAAAGCTACATTCCCGTCAGGGTCATAGATGTGAAATGCTGCACCGAAGAGCTTTAGTATTTTTCGGCGGACCAGATATGTTGAGTGTTCGAATCTCTCGGTCATTTTTTTTAATCTCCTTTTATTTTTCAGAATAAAGTCAACTGGCAGTATTTGGAAATGGGTTCTGTCAGTAACATACTTTATAAGGTTCTTTTACTCAAATAAATATATTTCTGTCAGATTTTATGTTTTAAGGCTGGTTTTTAATCAGCATTGCCAATCAGCAAGTTATTTACATATGTTGAATCCAGAGATTTGTTATTATTTTCTGGCGACAGCAACATGTGAAATGTATGACCTTGAACTATTGGCTATTCAATTTAGTTGAGAAATAGATAGCACAAAATGATATTATCCAGCCAGATATATTCCAAAAGGAACAATACCCCAAACACCAAAAACAGTATTCCGGATCCAATCCTCAATTTCTTCATTGGTATAATAGTCTGAAGTTTCCCACCAATAGCCACACCCAGCGCACCTACCAACCCCAGTCCCAGCACTGCACCCAGGAAGACCATTATAGGTGCATGGTACTGGGCAGAAAGGGCAATAACAGCAATTTCAGTCTTGTCACCAAGTTCTGCAAGCGCTATCAGACTAAAAGCAGTCATGAAGGCACTGCGACCTCCAGGGTTTTTTATATCGCCATCATCATCGTCATCCATCAGGATGGTAATTACTCCAAACAATATGAACAGCAGCCCCGCCACTATTCCAATAATGTGTGGGCCAATAAAGGCAAATACCACTTCACCTACAACCACTGCAAGCGCGGTCAGTAACACAAAAGCAGCCAACAACCCTGCAAAAACATGAGTCTTAGAATATCTGGTTGACAACGCAATTGCAATCAACTGGGTCTTATCGCCCATCTCTGCCAGGGCGATAAGACTGAACGTGGTCAGGGCCGGGGTTATATCCATTTTATGTCTGATTTTTTTGTGAACTTATCTGCTTTGCAGCTTCTGCAAACATCTGGTCAGATAATCCATTCACTTTATCGAAAGGTGCATGTACATCCACCATAATGAAATATTCATCCTGCACGGTTTCCCCATGCAGACAGAGCAGGTCGGCATTTGCCTGTGCTATGTAACTCGTACCCTGTCTTTCAATAGGCAGAAAAGCTCCATTATTGATGCTGTCCCAGTAAAAGTACATTCCATTCGGCCTGCCTTTACCTTCCAAAAAGCCCTGCCATATCCAAAACGTTATGTCACCGAACTGTTTTGGTAAGTTATTCCAACCTGTCTCTGTAGTATAGAAGGTAAGGACTTCACTGGCTGCTTCAGCACTTTCCATTTTGTAAACTGAATATTCCACCTCAAAATTGGTCTGAATTGAATCACTGATATAAAGAACATGGGCACTATCTTCCACTTTTGATGCAAATCTACCTCCTGACTCGTCATTTAATGAGTCCATCAGGAGTTTGACACGCCTCATCCCGCTAATGTTATCTGGAAAAAATCCTGCGAATTCAGGTTTCAGGTAGGGTTCTGGTATATCTCCAGTATATAATGTAGCCTGGTCGAATGTATTGATATTAGGTTGATTAGGTGTAGGTGTAGATGCAGGTGCAGCTGGATTTGAGCCGCCGCCTGATAGCAGGTAGGCGATTACTACCAGCAACAGGGCTATAATCACGATATAGGGTGTGTTGTTGGGGGGAGCATTGTTTGCCAAAATAATCACTCATTTTCATTTAATGTAAACGTCTTAATTAACTACTTATTAATAAAAGTTTTGTGAAATAAAATATTAAATCCCCGAAAAATACTGCCACAAAGAATCCCAGGGTTATTGGTATCATGAAAGGCAACCCTGGTGTGACCCATACCTGCCGTGGTATCAGTCCCTGGGCAGCATATTCTTCAAGCGTTTCAACAGTTTCGTCATCAATCGTGACACCATTACGCCTGAACCTTGTATGAATTTCACTTTCAGACAGTGAATATTCTTCTATCAATTTGATGTGACGCCCCAATAGTTTTGAAATATCGGTTTTAAAACCCACAAAAAGGTATGCGGGTCTTTGTAGTATCTCACCTGGCTTTAGAGTAAGCAAGTTATAGACCAGCATTCCGAGGGGCACAACAATTGTAAGCAATACCGCATTACCGAATACGCTGAATGCGAAAAGTCCTATCAAAGGTACACCCTGTAACGGGAAATAAGTGCCTAATACTTGTATCTGGGGGTAGACCGGGAAGAGGATGGACAATACTATCAAGCTCTTGGCATCTGCTCCACCAAAACCCCCTAACTGGAAGATTATGTAAACGAAAACATAAATTATAATTGCCGAAATCAACAGTTTGACCAGAGCCGGAATGCCTCCGGCTATAATGTCAATAGCAACAAACAGGGCAACACCTATAAGCATGAGTTTCCAGACCTGGTTTGAAACCCTCCTGGTCTGGATGTCTGTATAACATGAGTATAAAAGAAATGGTGCACAATAAAGCACTTTTAATAGTTCGATAACTTCCATAGTACTTTTTCCGTTTTATTTTTCCAATACTTCAATTATTCGCATCAAAGGGTAATCAAGTTCTCTATCGAATTTCAATGCTACCCGCGCTGTGATATCCTTGAATATGATTGTAGCTTCTACATCCAGCATTCGTCCTTCCAGTTCACAGTATCCGAATTCTCCACCTGCCTTTTCACCTATCATATCCCTGTTGATACTAACAGTGATGTGCCGGACATATGGCTGGACAGAAATGCTCTGGCTGATGGCTGATTCCAGACTATCCACAGTTCCCGGATTTACCGGTGAGCCTACAAACTGGTGATATAGTGCACCCAATTTTATACCTGCTTCAAATAATGCATTATCCCTATCGGTTATGACCATCATTATGCAAATACCAGTAGAAAGTATAAACCATTTACCCTTTTACACTATTGCATCTTATATTCCATAGGTAAATCCCAAAAGTGAATCTTTTTAAATTACTTCTTCCATTTCATCAGTAAACTCATCTGAGTGGATGAATTAATTGTATGGAAATAATAACTAGCATAACAATTCCAAAATAATATAACAACACTTGTCAACCATGCTGCTTATTAATCTGTATGACATTTGAAAGCAAACGTCCAAAATTAGAGTTGACTGACAAAGAAAATAGACACCTGACTTCGTTGAGTCATTCAAGAACCGAACCCGTAAGAAGCGTTGAAAGAGCAAAAATTCTGCTTTTAAGTTATCAGGGAAAAAACGATTCGCAGATAGCTGATGAATTGAACACAAATCGTCAAAAAGTAATCAGATGCATCAAAAAAGCTCTTGCCTATGGAATTCATGAAGCAATTGAAGATCTGCCAAGAAGTGGTAGGCCAAGAGAAATCACTCCTGAGGGACGCGCATGGATTATTTCACTTGCATGTATGAAACCAAAGGATTTCGGATATCCACATGAACTTTGGACACATGAACTATTAGCAAAACACATTCGTAATAATTGCCTGGATGAAGAATATCCTGAAGCAGTGAAGATATCTTCCGGAACCATTTCAAAAATCCTTAGTGCAAGCAATATAAAACCACATAAAATATCATCATATCTTCATCAACGTGATCCGGATTTTGAATCGAAGAGTGCTGTTGTCTTACACACATACAAGCAGGTAAAATTGTTGAAGGCAATGGATAAAAAAGGCTATAATATGGATGTAGCGATTGTTTCATACGATGAAAAACCCGGTATGCAAGCAGTTGGAAATAAATATCCAGATTTGATGCCAGTAGTAGATGAATATCCAACAATTTCACGCGATTATGAGTATGTAAGGCATGGAACTCTTTCTTTGTTGGCGGGAATTGACTTGTTAACAGGAATTATCCATTATCAAGTTCGTGAACAGCATCGAAGTGCTGAGTTCGTTGATTATTTAAAGATTATTGATTCATATTATCCAAAAAAACTTAAAATTGTCGTAATTCTTGATAATCTTAAAGTTCACACATCAAAGGAAACGCAAAAATATCTTGAAAGTGTGCCACAAAGATTTCATTTTGTCTTCACTCCAAAACATGCTTCGTGGCTGAATATTATTGAAAGTTTATTCAGTAAAATGACAAGAAGCCTATTAAGAGGGATGAGGGTATCATCAAAAGAAGAACTGGGTAATCGCATCATAAATAAATCCCCGGTTATATTTAGATAGAAGTATAAAATGGATGAAATGCCTGGTGGAATCGAGGTATGATTTATGTAATGTTATTTTGGAATTGATGCACTAGTGGAACTGGTGGAGCGGGGCACCATACCCAGGACTGCGGGCAAGGCCCAGCGGATAGTTGACCTGAGAAAGGAATATTGAACTGTGTGTATTGAAATGTGTATATCGAACCGGGCAGGTATCAGCATCAGAATGCCCTGGATATGTCCGGCTGTTTCATGAGCATGGCAGCTATCAGCNGGCCCAGCGGATAGTTGACCTGAGAAAGGAATATTGAAATGTGTGTATTGAAATGTATATGNGCCCAGCGGATAGTTGACCTGAGAAAGGAATATTGAACTGTGTGTATTGAAATGTGTATATCGAACCGGGCAGGTATCAGCATCAGAATGCCCTGGATATGTCCGGCTGTTTCATGAGCATGGCGGCCAGCAGGCCAGTGAATATACCAGCACCTACGGCCACTGCAAATCCACCAACCAGCAGTGGTAGTTCGGTAACAGGACTGACATCGAGCCCAATCAATTGAAACAGTGCGATGTTTAGCAAAACCTTTCCGGCCAGGGTAAATAGCACTCCCACCAAACCGCCCCCGGTTGAGATGAGCAGTGATTCGTAGAACACTTCCTTAAGTATGGAAAGTCTTGAGATGCCTATAGCTCTCATTACAGCCATGTCCCCTTCCCTCTCGCTGATGGACATTACCATTGTGGTGCCTATGAACAGCACTCCCAGCACGAAAGATATTAACGAGGATGCAGCAGCGGTAGGCAGGATGCGTTTATCACTGATTATCCTGTGGCCCACATATTCGGTACCTGTCAGGACAAGATGTTGGGGGTACATTAACTTGAGCAGCGGTCCCGCATCGGGTCCGTCTACCACTATCTGGTCTGCCCTGTCATCTTCCAGTTGTCCGGTAATCATCTGGAGTTCTGAAAGATGTAAGACCACACCCGGGTAATTGGAGTATTCCACTGTGTCCACGATATTCATGACATGGAACGGTCTTGAAGTCGCCAGGCCGTCTGAGGAGATGTTAATGTATAACGCATCACCAATACCAATGCCCAGAAGGTCGGCCATCTGCCTGTTAACCACAGCCTCTGAGGTCCATTCCCTGTCATAGAAATAGGGGTCTCCTTTTGTAAAGCCGTCAATCGATGCCGGCATGACATCAATAGCACCCGGAACCACACCCACTGCCAGGACCACACTTATCTGGTTACTGTTGTCTGATTTGGCATATACGATCCTGTTCATAACCGGGCTTGCACCTTTGACCGTTGGGTCCTTGAGCAGGGTTTCCAATCCATTGTGTACATCTCCCAGCATTATCTGGCCTGAACCGGTTATTGGGTCAAGTATGTCAGAATCTGCAGGCACTACCCAAAAGTCAATGGAACCTGTGGGAACACTGGATTCTTTCAATCCCAGGCTGACAGATATGAGCAGGACCATCATGGATACTGTCATGCCAATGGCAATTATGGTAAAAATTGTGCGTGAACGGCGGCGGTACAGGTTCCGCATTGCCATCTTCAGGTATGTCACGGCACGATTCTCCCGTCTTTGAGGTGGATTATCCTGTGAGCCCTGGACGTTACGTATTCATCATGGCTTACCACCAGGATGGTCTGCCCGGACTTTTGGTTTATGGATTCGAATATTTCCAGGATACGCTCGCCGTTGGCAGAGTCAAGTTCTCCGGTAGGTTCGTCTGCTACAATTATAGCGGGATTATTTGCAAGTGCCCTGGCAATGGCAACCCTTTGCTGTTCGCCACCGCTAAGCTGGGATGGCATATGCTTGGCGCGGTCTGCCAGCCCTATGGAATCTAATAGATCAATGGTCCGTTTTTTGCGCTCTTTTTTTGGCACCCAGGCTTCACGCATTGGAAGTTCTACATTTTCAAATGCTGTAAGTGCGGGAAGCAGGTAGAATTGCTGGAATACGAACCCAATTTGCATAAGCCTGAGCCGGACCAGTTTCCCAGCTGATAGATCTGAGGTGTTTTTGTGGTTTATGAAAATATCGCCGCTGCTCGGCCGGTCAACACAGCCAAGCAAGTGTAATAGTGTTGACTTACCTGAACCGCTGGGTCCCTTGATGGCGACGAACTCACCTGCTTCAATCTCCAGGTTTATGTCTGAGAGGGCATTGATGGTGATATTATCTATCCTGTACTGTTTTGTGACGTTACGGGCTTGTATGACGCTCATGCTAAACTTTTACAAATATAATGATTGGAATTTGTATGGATTGAGAAATACTTATAGGTATTTGTTGGGGTAAGTTAATAAATGAAGATGAATATAATATATTACAGTTATTTAATTAATTAAAAAACATATATATCATTAATATCATTATTGGAATTTTATTTCACATAGTGATGGGAAAAAAAATGCTTACCAGTGTAATTTCATCTACAACTGTGTCAGCCACAACTGTATCAGCCACAACTGTGTCAGCTGCTACGACTAGTGCAGCTGTTTCATCTACACTGGCAAGTACTACAGCAAGTACAGTGTCTTCTACCCTTGCAAGTTCTACTACAAGCGCAGCGGCGTCATCTTCTGCTGCGGTCAGTGCCATATCCATGACAACAAATATGGGACTTCCTGAGTATGGCGTACTGGCAGTCATTGCACTGATAGTAATGCTCTCAGCCAAGGAAATATTATCAGCGTCATCCCTGTGGAACAGGGCGATAAATTGTTCGATGAATATGGGTATAATGCCGCTACTTGTTTCATTCTCTGCAATCGTGTGTTATAAAGTTTTTGAGATAATCTGAACTTATCAGGATAAATTTAAAATATCAGGATGTTATATTGGAACCACTAATGGAGGGGGAAGAAGCCATGAACTTTAGATTCGCATGTATTTTTTTGCTATTATTATCAATATTCCCCCAATCCAGTGCCGTAGTACTTGATTCCACAATTAATTTAGACCAGTATGTGGATGTACCGGATGCCACAGTTTCATATGATGGTTATGTTTGTGACATCGATAATGTTGGTTCATATCTTGTCGGTCAGAATATCCAGGCCAGCATAGAAGTGGACCCCTCATATTCCAGTATAAAGGTACAACTGGTGGACATGGATATGAATCAGGTATGGGTCCAAAATACACTTTTATCCAATGGAAAAGCGACAGTCACAATCCCCGGTCAATCTGTCCCATCTACTTATGGGATAGTGGTGTTGAGCAGCGGAGAGTATAAAGGTGCTAAACCGATAGTGATCTCAGAATACGTCATGACTGTAACACCCGATAAGACTCAACTTAAACCCGGTGAAACACTTAGAGTGACAATAACTACAAGCAAGAACGGTGTCCCTGCTGACCCTTTGGACCAGGTTAAAGGAATATTGTTCCAGGGGAGTTCTAATATTGCAGAGGTTAGCGCGACTAAGTTCGGTACTGGTGTCTATAAAGCAGATATTGGTATGCCCGCTATTCCCGGGACATATTATGTAAACGGTATAATCGCTACTAATGATTATGTTATTGGATACCCTGAATCAGTGGGAATAGCAGCCGGCGGAAATGTGAAGGTGGTAACTGCCAGTTCATCAAGTTCATCAAGTTCGAGTTCGAGTGTGAGTTCATTTACTGAAGAGGATTTTGACAACATCCTGATGAGGGAGATTGACAGGAAATATACCGGGGTAGATAAGCCTGTATCACATCATTTTGAGAAACTGGACAATATAATAACCTATGTCAATTTCACGTCACTGATGAATTATGGGGATATTGATACCATGGTTGAGGTGTTAAAGGGCAGGTCGACACTTGTGGATTCTTCTCCTTCTGGTATTGTATACAGGCATGTTAACATCTGGGTTGGGAATGCAGGATGGGCTACAGAGCGGACAATTGCTAATGCCAGTATTTCGTTCAGGGTGGAAAAGGAATGGATATCAGAGAAAAACATTGCAGAGGATTCGATTAGATTATCAAGATTTGATAATGGATGGGAGCAGCTACCTACGTTGCAGACAGGTGACGATTATACGTATGTTTATTTCAGGGC
>NKAJ01000633.1_pt2 | contig 11462 bp, 14 predicted proteins | sample 1556001 | NCBI WGS metagenome assembly NKAJ01 (sample SAMN06204642, study PRJNA360343) | marine sediment metagenome | isolation source: Jiulong cold seep at northern South China Sea | place: China: South China Sea, Jiulong cold seep | collected 2013-06 | reverse complement strand
ACTCATAATGTAGGTTACAGAGTGCTTTTGGTAAATAGGGCACTTTCTCTTGGAGCAAATAACTTCAATGTCTTTAATACATTTATTGGTGATGTTCAGATGGTCATTGCCATAATTGAAGCTGATGATGAAATAATAGAGGAATTCAAGGCTTTTATACATACCACAGGACCGAAAGACGCTGAAGTAGAAAGCATCAATATTGAAGAATACAAAAATAGTATTNCCATGCATTGTATGTTCTATGTACTGGAATAATAATGATTGTATATATTCCAGTAACTGGAATGAATAGTATATTAAATATTACTTTTTCTGGAATAACTCCCTGATGATCAGCTTCTCTTAACCTACCTCTCCACATCAGCCCGCCCAATCTTCTCAGCCAGCTTCGCCAAGACTTTCGTCCTCAACCCACCTACGAACTTAATACTGCCCACGACCAGGTGCCCGCCCCCGTTGATACCAGCTTCAGGAATTTCTTCCCGCAGTTCCCGCACCATCTGGGGAATATTCATCAGCACACCCCTGCTGCGAAGCACAACAAAATCCGGGCCATACCCTAACGTGACAATTGCCTTATCAGGATACTTATGGCACAGCTTATCATGCACTTCACCACTGGTCTTACCCGGTGGCGGGAACGTGAACTTATGGGCAAAATTCTCCACATCCAGTACATGCAGCAGTGCCCCGCTCGGCAACTCCTGTGATTTCACAGACGGCAGCGATGCCTCCAGCTGGTTATCGATAGCTTCGTTGGCCTGTTTCACCAATAGCGGCACCAATTCCCTATGCCTCTTCAGATTACCCAGATTCNTTCCCTGTGCCTCTTCAGATTACCTATATTCAAAATATCATAGGTAATTCCCCTGCCCTCACTGAACCGCAGCCAGAACGCCTCATAATCCAGCGCTAAAGCCATATCCTTCAAATCGCTTAAACTATAACGCGGTGCAACCAGTTCAATATACTTAGTAGCCTCGGGCGCATCCGAACGGTCGCCCACAGCTGAAACCCCTGGCAAGTGTTTTATCTCCTCTGTCACGTCAGGATTTATCATCCTGGCAATCTCGGTACCCAGCATGCCCGTAGTTACACCAAAATCCCCGCCAACATGAGCAGGATTCACATGGGCCAGCAGGTACTGGTCCACCACGTCGTCGGGATGATGATGGTCTACTACCACCATATCCATACCATACACCTTTGCCTGCAGCATGGCAGGCACATCCTCCTCTGTGGAGCCGTTATCCATCAACAGCACCAGTGGCATCTTCTGGCCATGTCTTGCATTATCGTCCCATGCAAAGGTTATGTCCCTGGTAATATCCACCATTTCGTAGAACGGCGCCTTACTAGGCGAGCGCCTGTAAAAATGATATCCTGCATCAGAACCTCCTACCTCATTTATTAGCGGTAACACCGCTTTCTCAATGGCAATTGCAGAAGTGATACCGTCAGCATCAGCATGGTGTCGCAGCACGATAGGTCTTGAATGGAAAATTGCCCTGCGAATCTCCTTTGCAACCTGGCGCATTTTCGGCTTTAACGCTTCAAGTATTGGGCTCTTTACAAGAAATTCCACATCATGAGGTTCAGAGCGCTTATCCAGGGCATTCTCTATCTCATCCCTGATGGCGGCCGAATCCGCACCCCACATCTGCTTTATTTCCCGAATCTCAATTTGCAGTTCATTGTTCCGGGTATTGAGTTCACCCACAACCTTAACTATCATATCGGATTCAATTTCAGGATATGAGCGCTGTCCCGCTTTCTCAAACGCAGCACACGGCACAGTACCCGTTTCATCAGCCAGCGTGAATATGGTTGGGCCGCCGGTCTGCTTTATCTGGATGACCTCACCCGAAATATGCACAAGTTTACTGATATGGTCGCGAAGAGCAGATACCTGGGTGCGGGGAATATCTTTTTCAACCTCGATTATCTGGTACTCTGTAAGGGTTAACGGTACAAGGTCAATGTTTCCATTGGATGCAATGTTCTTCACCTGTACAAAGATAGTCTCCCCCACGTCCGGGGTCCTGGTCAGGTTCTTCTGGTGAGCCAGCCCCCGTGTGCGTGAGTTCAGGTTAATGAAGGCACCGAAATTGGCCAGGCTGTCCACCACTCCTTCATAAATCATATCAACCTCAAGGTCAGAAGTATCACAGGCTGGACTCAATTTTTGTACCAGCGGTTTTTTAGCACACGAAGCGCACATATCCCCTTCGGTATCAGTACCAATAGGCTGTCCACATACCCGGCAGCTAATCATCTCACCCCTGCCGCCGCAGACTTCACATTTCTGCTCCACTGTTATGGTACCGGACCCGCCGCACTTCTGGCAACTGGACCCACCTTCCAGCAGGCTACCCAGGTCTTTCTCGGTCATCTTAGTCAGGTCAAGACTTTTAGGTTTGCCTGAGCCTTTACATTCAGGACACTCTTGCTGCGATGTATCAGTAACTCCCGTGCCGCCGCATGCTTTGCATTGTTCAGCCATGGTTTTGTAAATATTAAAATATAAAATCAGGTGTTTAGAATTTGCGCTCGATCATATAATCTGCCATGGCCAGCATAATATCCTTTGCCTCGCTCTCGGGAAGTACATCAAGTTTTTCCTTCCCCTCAGTCACAAAATTCAAGGCCTTATCCTGGGCATAATCAATTGAACCTGAATCTTTCAACTTCTCAAGGGCGTCATCAATTTCCTCCCTGGTAGCATCTCTCTTGCCAAATACATCCAGTTTCACATTATTGTCCCTGGCATGGATTGCTATCAAGGTTTGCTTGCCTTCCATAAGGTCGCTTCCCCTGATCTTCCCCAACACATCTTCCGGTGTTACAAGGTCAAGTACATCATCAAATATCTGGAAACCCACACCTGTCAGGCGACCAAATTCCCACAATGCCTGTGCTTGCTCAGGTGTACCGCCTCCAAGTATAGCCCCCATTTTGCAGGATGCCGCATATAGTATGGCAGTCTTTTTCATCACCATATCCATGTATTCGGCCTCGGATACATCATTCCTTTTCTCAAAACTAATATCAGTCCACTGTCCTTCACAAATCTCAATACATGTTATGGACATCAGGATCATACACTCAACCATCCTGGCTGCATCAGCATCGTTCTGGCTGAGAATGTGGAATGACTTGGAATACAACGTATCACCTGCCAGTATGGCACCAGACAGACCCCATTTAACGTGGACTGCCGGTATCCCTCTCCTGAGGTTATCCTGGTCCATAATATCATCATGGATGAGGGTGAAGTTATGGACCAGTTCAACAGCAGTGGCTGCAGGAATAACACTTTTTGGGTCCCCGCCAACAGCTTCCGTAGAAAGTATCAGAGCAGCAGGCCGTAAACGTTTTCCACCTGCATCAAAGAGGTATCGCATAGCACGATAGAGTTCATCAGGCTCTCCGATAGGCATCAAATTCTGTATAGAGCCATCTACCATTGAGCCTCTTTTATTTATTTCTTCAAGCAAATCCATATAATTCCCCGGTACAATATTAAATTATTCTATAAGTATCTCTTCACCGTTTCGCATGATGTGTACATTCTCACCGAAAATATATCCAGCATCTTCTGCCATTTCCATATAATGACCATGCATCTCAATATCTCCGTGTGCTGGTATCACGTGTTCAGGATTTATCAACCTGAGCAATTCCCAGTGGTCTTCCTTGTATGCATGACCTGAAACATGAACATTGTCGTATATCCTTGCTCCACCCATTCCCAGTTTCGTTTCAAGCGAATACCGGTTTGCACGTGTCAATGGATTTGGTATCACATTGGCAGAAAATACCACTTTATCGCCTTTTTTNTCGTATATCCTTGCTCCACCCATTCCCAGTTTCGTTTCAAGCGAATACCGGTTTGCCCGGGTCAATGGATTTGGTATCACATTGGCAGAAAATACCACTTTATCGCCTTTTTCTATCTTGTAATCAGTCCCTTTTGAAGCTATCCTTGGCAGTATAGCGCCAGGTTCGCCCTGGTGACCTGTGACAATAGGGAGATACTTATCCTTCCCATCATCATTTATGCGTTTTAAGGCCTTATCGATTGATTTCCGGTGGCCGTATATCTCAAGATTTTCAGGGAATTTCAGGAAACCCATCTTCTCAGCAGTACCCACATACTTTTCCATGGAACGTCCCAGCAACACTGGAATGCGCCCCATTTCAATTGCTGCATCAATAATGGACTTTATCCTGGCTATATGGGATGAGAATGTAGTAACTATCACTCCGGATTCAGCTTCCTCAGTACCCAACAGCACATCAGACACCATATCTGCAGCTATTTTCTCAGACGGGGTCTTTCCTTTGCGGTCAGAGTTAGTACTTTCCGTGATCATCAAGCTTACACCTTCTTTCCCGAGCTGCCGCAGCCGCTCAAAATCAGGAGCCTCACCAATAGTTGGTGTACGGTCTATCTTGAAATCGTTTGCATATAATATTGTACCGGCAGGCGTGTGTATTGCGGCAAAGGCCGCGTCAATTATACTATGCTGCACCCTTATAAGCTCAATTGATACATGAGGGCTCACTTCATACATTTGACCTGTTGGAAGGCTCTCAACCTTGTTTTTCACTTGATATTTCTTCTCATTACTTATCTGCTGCTTGATAAGCTCTGTTGTATATGGCGTGGAAAGGATAGGTGCATCATACCTGTGCGCCAGTTTAGGGATAGCACCAATATGGTCAAGATGCCCGTGAGTACAAACGATGGCCTTTACCTTTCCTCCGACCTGTTTCATAATCCTGTCATCGGGTATCACACCCATATTGATAAGGTCACGGGAATTTTTCTTGTCAATTTCCACATCTTCATGTATCTGGACCCTGTCAAGACGGAGTCCCATATCCATTATAATTACGTCTTCTCCCACTCGTATTGCGGTCATGTTACGGCCCATTTCGTTGTAGCCGCCCACCGCTGTAATTCCTATTTCTGTCATAAAAATTTTCCTCCTGATATACGTATAATCTGTTTATTTACTCTTGTTGCTTTCTAACGCCGTGCAAAGCGAGACGTATCAAATCCTCGCTCTTTAAGATATTCTCCCGTCCTTCCGGTTATCACGATTTGTGCCTGCATAAGGTCTGCAATTGTCGCACTACCTGTCAGGAACATAGCAGCCTTAAATTCTGCCTGGAAAAGTTCTAATTTCTTCTTCACATCCTGTGGTCCATTCATCGCAGGTCTTACCAATGGAAGTGCAGTAGCACATGCACTAGCTCCTAATGCCAGCGATTTAGCCACATCCAAACCGGTACGTATACCGCCTGTAGCTATCACCGGCACTGATATATCACTTTCAATTATGCTTGCAGCTGTAGGAATACCCCAATCCCAGAACAGGTTACCCAATGATTCACCCATGGAATCACCTTTCTCTTGTGACCGGTATACTTCGACACCTGCCCAGCTGGTACCTCCCATACCACCTACATCTATAGCAGACACACCAGCTTTACACAGTTTCTGGGCGACTTCACGACTGACACCTGCCCCAGTCTCTTTTACTATCACCGGTATCTTGAGTTTATTACAAACCTCTTCGATTAGTTCAAGTCCCTCTGTTGCATCGGTATCGCCTTCAGGTTGTATGGCTTCCTGTAGGAAATTCAGGTGTATGGCCATTGCATTTGCATCTATCATATCCACTGCCTGTCGGACACCTTCTACCCCGTACTCCTTTAACTGGGCAACACCCAGGTTCCCGAACACGAACGCATCCGGTGCTGAATCCCTGACCACCCTGAATGTATCTTCCAGGTCAGGGTCTTCCAGTGCAGCCCTCTGGCTGCCCACACCCATACCAATACCCAGCTCCTGTGCTGCAATTGCAAGGGATTCATTCACCTGTTTAGTTTCAGGATGACCTCCTGTCATAGAGGCTATCAATAACGGAAATGCCAGTTTATATCCAAGCAGTTCCGTTGAAGTGTCAATTTCCTTAATGTTGATTTCAGGCAGGGCATTGTGCACCATTGTGATATCATCAAATCCGGTGCGTCTTAGGTTATGTTCGTCCTTGTGGCTTTCAACATCCTGGTTAGCACACAGTTCAAGGTGTTCAATTTTTCTTTTCGATGTACTCATTTTTCTATACCATAATTGTAAAGGATTCACTTATTCTTTTGTATAAGTGTACCCATTGTCTCCCCTTGTAAGAACCGGGTGATACTTCCGGCTACCGATGCATCAAATATCCTGCTCCTTATGTCTGACTTACCTGCCAGTTCTACCAACTCCTGCACCTTACCCAGCATACCACCGGTAACATCGGTGTGGGATGACCCGCCTATATATTTACGTATCCCATCAAAGGTAGATGGTGTAACTACTGGGATGTTCTGTCCCTCATTATCAAGCACTCCGTCAATGTTACTACCAATGCCGATAAGTCCAGCACCCATTTTCCGGGCAACATAGGGCACTATCTGGTCACCGCTCAAAATGTCCGCCCCACGCACAGAATCCATTGCCACATCACCATGCAGCACCGGCACCAGGCCGCGATTTAGCATTTCATGTATGGGAGCAGTCTGCATACCACTAATACGTCCCTGCTCAAGCATAGCACAGCTCAATGGATGCACCGGCAATGCAGGTACCCCGGCTGAAACTAAAGCATCCACGACCATTGTATTCAGGGACTTGACACTCCGATGGGTTTCAATTAACCCTTTGGCATCGAATTGTTCTGTCAGTTTGAACTGTTTTGCAAGAGGATGCCCGAAAGAACCTGCACCATGCACCAGTATGAGAGGGCTGTTTTCATTGCAAACTCCGGCCAATTCTCCTGCTATGCGCTCAATTGTACCTGACAACGCTTTTGGGACATCACTGGACTTGTCAGTAATAATACTGCCGCCAATTTTTAGTACAACGGGACTGTTCATTCTACCCTCACTCCATAGGGGGTTGCACTGGTGATTATAGCCTGTCCACCTGCAGATGTTATGGCAGCAGCCACTTCATCAGGCCGGTCGGTGATAGCAACCATGCACCCGCCTCCACCTGCACCTGTGGTCTTGGCACCCCATGCACCTGCATGTCGGCTGGCCCATACCAGATTTGAAAGTTCAGGTGAACCTACACCAAGGCTGTCCAGCAGTCCGTGATTGATATTCATAAGGTGTCCCAGTGCCTGGTAGTCCTGTCCCTCTATAGCTGCTTCACCCTCATAGGAAAGTCTGCCAATGGTACTGATAACCGGTTCAATGACCTGTGGGTATTTTTTCTTGAGTTCGCCCACATTTGCCACCAGTTCACTGGTGGACGAGAACTTGCCCGTATAACCAATAACAATGGGGCATTCAGGCAGATTAAGCCGCTTTCGGGCAGGTATGGTGACCACACCGCCCATAGTAGATACGAAAGTATCGGTTGGACTGGCAGCACCCTGCACCGTGCGTTCAATATCGTAACCTATTGCCGCGATATCGTCAAGGGAATGGCCGGTATCGAACTGGATGCTCAAAGCATGCAAAGTGGCAATTGTCACTGCTGCCGATGAACCAAGTCCTGAACCAACGGGGAGCTCGGATGATATATCTATCCTGACCCCGTCAGGGATGAACTGTTCCATTTCCCTGATACACCGGGTCACATAAGGATGCTTATGCATATCCAGTCCTGTGATACCAATACTGGAATTAATAATATGTTCAACATCAGGACGTACAGTTACCCTGGTGCGGATATCCACAGCACATGCAGTTGCCAGCTCACCATATACCACAGCATGTTCGCCAAAGAAGTATATTTTACCAGGTGCACTACAGGTGGTCATCGTCACATCAATGTCCCCAATATCTAAATCATTCAACAATTATGCCCGCATATCCCACAACAGCCGAAATGTCCCCGGTCACGTCCCCGCTGGTCGAATAATCAAGCAAGGTTCCACCGGTCGCACCAAGTTGTGTTGATGCTACAAGCATGGCAGTGATGGGGCCGTACCCGCATGCTGATGCATTCCTTTCTGCCAGACGGGCATAAAACTCGTCCACATCCAGGGTAAGTACGGATTCAATAAGATAATTATCAGTATCCCTGGCCACTTTATCAGGTACATAATGGCTAAAGTCACTGGAGGCAATGATAACCACTTTTTTATTGCTATCCCTGATTACTTGTGCCAGCTGGTTACCAATTTCCATCGCTGTCTGTTCATCCTGCATTCCCATGCAAATGGGTACTATCTCGAACTTGTGAGAAAACCGGTACTGCAGGAATGGTAACTGCACCTCGATGGAATGTTCATATCTGTGTGCATTCTCATCAAGGTCAATAATACCTCCTGCAAGTTTTTTTACAAACTCTTTATCAGCAGGCACTTCACCCAGCGGTGTTTCCCAGGTCTCCTGGGAGACAGCCACCAGTGAACCAACACCTGTATGGTTGGGACCAAGAATCACATACGTATCAGCCTGTGGCAGGGCAGCATACACATGTGCCGCTGTTGGTCCCGAATATGTATATCCAGCATGGGGCACCACGGCCCCCATCACTTCCCTGGATTGGTCCACAATTGTAATTGTAGCAAAACATCTATTAAGTTCGCGTTTCAACTCCTTTTGTGTGCCAGGATAGAACTGGCCTGCTACTGCTGAACGTCTCAAATCCTCCACCACCTTAACTATGAAATATTGGACTCTTTAATTTATAATTCGGTCTCAAAATCTTCCAGATTCAGGTTGAACGGAATACCCATTATATCTGCGGTCTTCTTTGCCAGCAGCCAGTAAACCAGGGAAAGAGCTTTTCGTCCTTTGTTGTTTGTGGGTATCACAAGGTCCACGTTTGAAGTGGAGTTGTTAGTATCACAAAGACCAATTACCGGAATTCCTATACTGACGGCTTCTTTTACCAACTGGTTATCCCCATGTGGATCAGTCACCATTACAACATCCGGTTCAAAGAATATATCCAGATTAGGGTTGGTAAGTGTTCCTGGTATGAACCTGCCGATCATGGCTTTTGCACCGATGGTTTTGGCAAGCATCTTAACAGGATGATGTCCATACTGCCTGGCAGATACTATCAATATCTTTGTTGGGTCATATTTTGCAAGCAGTGCTGCAGCCAGCCGTATCCTCTGGTCGGTGGCCTGTATATCCAGTACATAAAGTCCATCTGTCCTGACCCTGTAGACGAATTTCATCATATCCTTTGTTTTTTGCTGGGTTCCGATGTGGATACCTGCAGCCAGAAATTCGTCCAGGGGGATGATGGATTCGTAACCTGCATCTTTTATTTCACTTTCACTTTCACTTTCATTTTCAATTTCCATTCACTTCACCTTTGAATCAATATAATTTGTTATTATGCTGTTTTTACGTCGGTCAACCTTTTGACTGTGACCGGGATGACACCCATTTCCAATTCTCTGAATGCGATATCGATGGGTTCGCCAGAATCATCTTCCAGAAGCACAGGTGCTCCCATAGATATCTGTAATGCCCGTGCGCCGATAATTCTCGCACGCTCATAACGGGTTAATTTAATAGTATTCAACAATTTCACCTCAAAAACAATTCGGCCTTGTGACCGCTAAACTAACAAGTATTTATACGTCCGGCTAAAAATTAATCCAGCTAATATTTTTTTACATTCAATACTTGTGCTCCCGGAGTCCCTCCGGGAATGGTTCGAATTCGATACATGATTTTATTTTCATTTTACCAGTAGCACCTTGTGGGCTTCATTGATAGAGTGAAGTGGGGTTGCTGAGATTTGAACTCAGGTTACGGCGTCCCGAACGCCGCAGGATGGTCCAGGCTACCCTACAACCCCTACTGATATGGTGCAAACTTATCCAGCAGTTTGATGTGGGTTAGCAACATCCTACGACAGCAATATCTTTCAACGCCCAGATCATCCAGCACTTTACCAGGTTCTTCCAACTCAGCTACACGCTTCTCGAAATCTTCCCAAAGGCTGGAAATGACCTTTCCACAGGTGAAACATCGTACAGGTATCATCTTATTGACTCATCTATATGATTTTTGGGTCTTGGCTCTTGCACCAGGTCCGCCGAACTTCTTAGTCTCTTTTTGCCTTGAATCGTTAACCAGCAGGTTCCTGTCATAACCGAGCATAGCATCCTTCAGTGACAGATCACCGCTCCATTCCACAAGACCTTTACCGATTGCGGTCCTGACAGCATCTGCCTGTCCCATGATACCGCCGCCTTTTACATTAACGTCAATGTCGACCTTTGAAGTTATCTTGTCCCCTGCTAAGGCTAAGGGTTCCATCATTTTAAGCCTTACCAGGTCAGGTTTAAATATTTCCAGAGGCTTCTTATTGATCCTTACACGGCCGATGCCATCCTTAATTGTAGCTCTGGCAATGGCGGTCTTTTTCTTTCCAGATGTGTTGATAATCTTGACCATTTAATTTCCTCCAGATTATAAATTGGCTCCCAGTTTCCTGCTGAGTTCTTCCAGCCTGATATATTTCACCGAACTCAACCTATTCATATTAGCCCCCTCAATGGAAACAGCCTCTTCACGGCTTAATTCCTCAGGCACTCCTATGTAGGTTTTGAGTCTTGACATAGCATCCCTGCCTCGAACTCTCTTATACGGCAACATACCCCGGATGGTTCTTTTTACTATATGGTCGGGTCGCTTTGGGTGATACGGGCCAAATTCCCGGTTTCCACGGTCCACCGACTGTTTATATTCACCAAAAGTAGTTACCTTATCGCCGGAGATTACAATCTTCTCGGCATTTATTATATGAATCTCTTCACCTGCAAGCAATCGTTTTGCCAGTATACTGGCAAGCCGTCCCAGTATCATCCCATCTGCATTAATAACTGTCATTTCACTGCACCTCACTGCATGATCCTTACATTCGAGCCGCTGGGATTTTCCTTAACTAGCTGCTCGATAGTGAGGCATGAGCCTCCTTTTTCGACTATCTTTTCTTTGGCAGACTTACTAAAACCCAGTGCAACCACATTCACCTTATGTTCCAGGGTACCTGATGCCAGTACTTTTCCCGGTACTATGATTGTTTCATCCTCACGGGTATGCCTGTTTATCTTGCTCAGGTTCAATTCTGTGTAATTCCTGGTTGGACGTGACAGGCGCAGTGCCATGTCCCGCCAGATTTTTACATCATGCTCACGGGATGCGGTTTTGAGGTCGCTGATTAGACCTGATACGCGCAGATTTGTCTTTTTGATAATTTTACTCACTATTGATCCTCCGTATGACCACTCACGAGGTGGCCTGACTCACACAGTTTTGCTGCGTTCGGGCATGATATGCCCATGTGCCATAGGATGTTGTAATCCTTACGGTTTTGTTAATTGGAAATGAAAACCATATTAACACTTATTTATGCATTTCACATGCATTTCGCATAAAATATGCTATATGCTCTGATGTATGCGTGGCCTTCAAACTAC
>NKAJ01001161.1_pt2 | contig 11476 bp, 21 predicted proteins | sample 1556001 | NCBI WGS metagenome assembly NKAJ01 (sample SAMN06204642, study PRJNA360343) | marine sediment metagenome | isolation source: Jiulong cold seep at northern South China Sea | place: China: South China Sea, Jiulong cold seep | collected 2013-06 | reverse complement strand
CCTTTCCAGTAAAAGATTTTAAGATGCTCGATTCGTCAAGCACGATCCCGCAGAACTGATCCGGATCGAAGTGATGCAGCATATCATAATTCGTGATGTTGATACCAGTTCTAATGTCCTCTTGGCTCCGGCATAACGTTATGTCGATCCCGAACTTTGCACCCTCCTTCATGGTCTGACTTGCTACAGCGAGAGGTGCGAGGATCAGGACTTGTTTATTATCTCGATTATGAATATGCCTTGCCCATTCTAACTGCATCAGTGTCTTTCCGAGTCCCGTGCCAGCAAACACCGCTGATTTACCTTTTTTCACCGCCCATCTAACGATATCTCGCTGAAAGTCGAACAGTCGATGATTGATGTCGCTTTCCGGTACATCAAATCCAGTGCTTGCCGTTCTGATTCGTTTTGTGGAAATGAACTCTTCATAATTCATATCAATCTTCTCCGATCATTGATCTGTTCAAGGATTCTTACATCAATCTCGTTTCCATCCCAGTCAACGTTCCATTCTGTATCTAATGTTTCTGATTTCATGCTTTATTCACTCCTTAAGCGTGGGGTTGTAAACGGGGTCTCCTTCGCTTCGCTCGATATGATATCCTTAATTCGGTATACTTTCACAGCAGCAATCATTGAATTATCATCTAATATACCGCTTATCTGTTCCAATATGTCTTCCGCAGTCATCTTATTCTCCTATACCGTTTTGGTACAGTACTATGATTAACATTAATCATATATAAAGATACCGACGTCTACTGCTGCCGATTCACATTATCAGAAAAAGAAATAAAAATAAGGTGGCGCGCCCACCACCCTAATCGGATTCAATTCGCGGCGCGAGGATGTGACGGACCTCAACTCCATCCCTGGCATACGCGATCTCACATGGCATGTCTGTTGCGAACTTCAGGATTATCTCATCAGCCACCCGCATGTCTGTTGCGATGTCTTGCAGGTAATCGATTGAGTACACCGCCTGCACGTCAAACACGTCTGCCCGTATTTTAAGCCGTCCAGCATCCAGCTTTCCGCGGTATGGAACATCATCCATAAGTTTTTCTGCGTCGAAAACCACGCCTTCAGATGATCTCACAGTAACCCGGAGCGCCTCGCCAGCGGCACCGGCTTCCGCAATGATCTCCTTGAACTCTTTCCCGGACATGGTTATGGTCGCCGTGTGGGGGAGTTCTGGTATCTCCGGGGTCTTGCGCAGTTCTTCAATCGGACGTAGTGGCAGGGTGTGCTGGTGAATCCCGCGCTCGAATTGCCAGCTCTCGGTCGAATCGGCAGAAATGGCTATCATATCCTTCGTCGTCGTTCTTGTAAGGATCGACGCAACCTTATTAAGATTGACACCGACCTTATGCGGCTCGTCGATGCTGTGATAATCAAAAGCATCCCCCGGCACCGCAATCTCAGTGATTTGAGAGTTTGCGTTATCGACAAGTCGGCAAGTTAAGCCGTCAGGTGCGATATTGAATATCGCCTCATCATTGATGCGTCTCAGTACCGAGATCGCATGTTTCAGTTTCTTCGCTTCTATTGTTGCCTTGAATTCCATTTATTCCACCTCCAGCTTTACGGTTGTCTTCGATACCAGTTCTGCCGCGCCCATCGGAAGCTCAAGCACGCCCATGTACTTTTTGACCGCGGTCAGGTTGAAGCCCTTGATATACCTCGTTGCTACGTCTTCCATCGATGTATGATCAAGCAGTCCGGTGAGCACCAGAGTATCATCTTTGATCTTCAGACTCGTCGTCGTTCTGAACTTGAGCAACCCGGCATCGTAGCGGACGGTTCGCTTTTCGCCATCCCAAGTATCGACGATCTGTGCTTCAATCTCTTCGATCTCGGTGTTAATGCGCTCGATTTCCACTTCGTAAAATTCAAGTTCACTTGCTAATGCTATCTTTGCGGCTTCAAGTTGCTTTTCAGCAGCCGCAACCGCAGCGCGGTACGTTGTCACCGCATCATCTGCATTTACAGCGGCTTCTTCGACTTTCCGTTCTGCCTGCAACTCTGCAAGCTTGTTTACAAGGTCTCCCATCATGTCTTTGCCACCCGCCATCGTGCAGTATCTCCTGGATGGATCACCAGCACACCATCCGCATCAATCTCAATTCGCATTCCAGAATCTTTTCCATCTGTGTAAATATGGATCGTACCGTCATGATGAAGTCCAGCTGCAAGAGGGATTACCTCGCGCTCCTCGTCATAGTGATCTCGGCAGAACTCGTCACAGAACGGTTTGCCATCGTGCATCAGAGCATTCTCGGGTCGTAAATCAAGTGCGCAGTTTGTGCATTGCACATCTTTTTCGAGCAGGTCGTCTTCGCCGTAGTCTTCCGAGGGGTTGTATATCATCTCAATCGCCCCCTGGTTTGTCTCTGGGAACGCAGGAGGGGCAATTGCCCCTCTTGACATAGTCACCATCGATCTTGTCCCGATCATGTACCTCGTCGCACTGTGGGCACACCCATATTGCAGTCGCCATCAGTCCATCTCCTCTGCTGATACTTCGCCTGCGCCCAACAGGTCGGATATGCCGCGGTTGATTCCAACGGTCTGCGCCTTAAGCATCACGTTCTTTTCGTCCGCCTCTGCTCTGCCGCCCTTCGTAAAGAATTTGTCACGGCTTGAGCACACACCCTCAGAGATCACATAAGCCCCGCATTGATGGGATACCTTGATCTGATATGCCCAGATGTAGTATTTCTCGCCTTTCACGTCTTCTGTCCATATCTTTTCCTTTCCAACAATGTCCACCGATAGTCCGAAAAACCGAGCCATCTTGCGCCACCCGGACTTTTTGATATATGGGGTTGCGTTGAGGGCATCCTTCTTGACTGGTGTACCCCCGGCTCCGATGTACATTATGTCGGCATCTCCAAGTAGCCGGGTCTTTGCGATCCCGTACATATCGAATGCTGCTATCGCGTCATCGAGTGTGACGGCGGCGGTCAAGAATCCTTGCTGCAGTTCTGTTGTCTGAATACTTGTCGATGCCACGGTTGGCACTATTGCGGTCGTTTCTTCTGTTGTGTTCTGTTCCATCTTCGTTTCCTCCTCTTGTTCTGGTTGTGTTTCAGGTGTCAAGGAATCCTTGACAATTGGCTTCTGTTCCGGCGGTGTTTCAGTTAGTTCCGTTTTAGAACTAACTGGCTGCTGTTTATTCGCCGGGTTCTTCGGGCATATCGGGATATGATCTCGGTGCCGATCCTTCACCTCGTCGAGATCAGTGCCGTCGAACCGCGTATTGCAATGCGGGCAGGTCCGAGAGTACACTTTCTCCCCGAGTTTGGGTTCCGGCAGTTCCGGTTTCTCCGCATCCGGAGGCACGGGATCACCGCCACCGTTGTCATTACCATCTTCGTCTGATGTCATCTCAGGATGCTCCTTGCTCCAGCCAGCGTTTGCCGCGCTATCGATCAGTGCATCATGTTCGGCATCCGCCGTGTCAGGGGGCGTCATATTGCCAGGTTCGCCGGTCCATCCTGCCTTGAGCAACGACATCGCGATGTCGGCAGTGATCTGCTTTTGCGGGGCGCTCCGTCTATCGAAGGCAGCCAGATGCTTGCACACATCATTGCCCTTGCAATGAAATGTCATTGCCGGACACGAACACCCAATCTTATCACCATCGATAGTTATGAGGTATGCGTTCTCTCCGTGCTTACAGACATAGTGATCCTTGCAGATCCGCATGAAATCGTACTCATCGACTTCTTTCGCTGCCGTTTCGAGCGTTTTGTAGTGTGGAACCATGTCCTTCCGCACCACAAACGCTGATACTTCCGTTTCTACTTTCATTCGTCTTTCACCGTCTCATGTCGAAACTCTATTCTCTGCATGAACCGCTCCATACCATCGTCGCAACTCGTGCACGTTGGAATCCTACCGGGTATTTCAAGTAGGTCCGACGCAGTATACACCTGTACGCAGTTGCATACCCGGCACATCCACCACGTCAATTTATGGGCTGGAAATGGTATCATCGTTTCACATCCTCGGTTTCCGCCTTTTTCAGGATTGTCGATATCTTGACCATCGCCTTCGATGATCGCCATTTGTGACGGTCGTCTTTCCAGTCCTGCCACACGTCCTTGATCTCTTTAAGTGTTGTTTCGTCTGTCATCATCTATCCTCTCCGATTAGCCCTGAAATGCATTCGACAATCGCCTGAAAACTGCGTCCANATGGCGTTCGATGATCGCCATTGATGCTTGTCGTTTTGCCAGTCCTGCCACACGTCCTTAATCTTCTTAAGTGTTGTTTTGTCGGTCATTGTTCAGCTCCTATGAATTGCTCAAGTGTCGATTCGTTTTTCGGTCTGGTCTGAAATCTTGCAGGTAGGCGTTCGCCGTCTGCGTTAAGCTTCGCAAAGCGTGGCAAGTGCGCTTGGTCGTCTATCGCTCGCGATACGTTAGCAGTCTCATGAATGATCATGATACCACCGTCCATGATACCCGCACATGTCGATTGCCGTTCTCGCTTTTGGGGTATTCGTCTGACAGCCCCGCACATGGGTGAGGTTGTCGTTCTTGATGATTCCAGTCCATACAAGCCCGTCCATCACGAACTTCGCCGCTGCTCGGATGTTGTCAGGATCGCGCCGTTTTTGTGGCTCAAACCACTCGAATGCAACCTTGATCATGTTGTATGGCTTGTCTGGAATACATCCCTGTGCCCGCAGTTCGGCAGCGACCCGCTCTGTAAAAAAATGTTTCATTTCGGTATACTCGGTTCGCCTCTGGCTGCCTTTCTTCGCGTATATCACCGAAGCGGCTCTGATCTGTTCGTTCAGTCCCGGAAGTCCGATTGGGATATCCACGGACATGTTAACCGGCTGACCAAACATCCGATCAAGCATCTTATCATCCACTTCTTCAGCAGTGATACTTTGTCGTTCTCTTGTTGGATTCTCGCTCATGATAGCCTCTTAATCTCCATTTCGAGCAGCTTTTCCGCCGCTTCAATGTGATCAACCGCTCTTGTTGCCTCGCCGCTGTCGCCGTGCTTACGGATGTTGTGTACTGCATCCGACAAGAGATCCGCTGCTTCTTCAAGCGCGTGTAGATCGCTCATCCGCTCAGCCCCATCTCGATGTTGCCATGGCTATTAACCTCGAATGCGTCCGTGACCGGTTCGTCGAGTTCTCGTTCGAGCACGTCGATCTGGTGCTGTATTGTATCTCTCTGCTTCGTGAGTACCTTCCGCGCCCGGTCGTGGGGTGCGTTCTCGATCTTTATGTCCAGATCGTCGCGTTCTCTCTTCGCCCGCGGGAGCCAGTTTGTGATGCGTTCTATCATTGCATCGGTTGATTCTGTTGTCATGTTCTCATCCTGTACTGCTGTTGTACACTAATATGATTAATGTTAATCATATATAAGGGTATCTGATCGATTTTTTCAGGAAAAATTGGCAAGTATTCGTTCCCGGCATGTTCAAATCGGGGAGAGGCTCCGCCGTTCACGGCGGCAGAGCGTCACTTTGAATTGGGCATATCATTTTTTAGTTGAAAACATCTTACAGGTTTGTTATAAATTCCATCATAATTAAAGTAACTTTTTTCAAATCGTTCATCACTATCAAGACCATTTAACACTCTTTGATAAACATTCATTGGATGGGGGACTTTTAACGACTTCGCACCATGTTTTATTGCCCAATCAAAAACCGCATGTAGTTCATCCGGTTCCCCATAGTCAATAGAATCCAATTCAAGCGCGATAAAAGCATCGCCATATAATGTTTTACCCATTTCTTTAACCTCTGCTACGAACCCTTCACCATGCCCCGCAATGAATTGCGGGGTCGGTGACTTTGAATCGGGCATTCTGAATAACCCCGTTCCAAATGTTGAATTTGAATTGATGCGGCACACTTTTGAGTATTCGCTATTAACATCATAACCGGTTACCCATTCATCTCCAATTATCTTTTGTACTCCTCTCGGTAGTTTTGGGACATCTTTAATATCAATCAACTCGTGTGACGCGTTGTATCGATATTCTCTATATTTTATCCGTTTATTCATTTTAACTCTGATACGGTCGGGTTGTCATGCCCCGCATTTCTATTGCGGGGTTCGTCACTTTGAATATGGTTTGTCATTCGTCGGTTTCGCCATTATTATTATAGCTGGGCATAAAAACCAATGCCAATAAGCACCACGGGTTTTTCGTAACCCACAAAGAAAACCCGATTAACCCAAAGAACCCTACATATATCAATGCTATCGAATACTGAATCATATTGGTCTCCTATAGTTACTCTTGATCATCGTTTTATGACATGTTCCACATCGAAACGTGTTGCAATCATCAGCAATCACAGAATTTATTACTGTCATTGTACTCCCACATGATTCGCATACGAACTTTGTTGTACCATGTTTTGTGAAATCGATTGGGATCATATCTTACTAATCTCCATCTTTACGAAACATTCTGTCCCGGGCACGAACACGTCCTGTTTATGTTTGCGGACATGGACTATGCGCTGCGAGCTATTCACTTTCGCAACACCGATATGGAAATGCTCGTCCGGCTTGCCTTTCATCGAAACGCGCACGAGCGTTGCTGGCTCTGTCTTCGTCTTCGGCTCGAATAGATAATACACCATTGGCGGAATGATAATACCGGGCTGCTTTCCTCTCTGTATAACATGCCCGTAAAATCCGTGGATCATGAAACCATCATTGTCTTCCATATATAATGATTGTTTCCAATCATACATAAGGTTGCTGAATGATCACCCCCCACCCCTCCTGATTATCTCAGTTCCACCACTCGAATACCTGTGTATCGTTTTGTGACAGCAGGATGCTCACCAGATCCTCCTGCATGGTGATCGTCTCGGTTCGGTTAGCATAAGCGATCTCAAGTGTTGCCGGGTGATCCTGCTCTTCCTCTTCCGATACCCATACGTCAAACTCTGTACAGGTTCCGTACAGCCGGTTAGTCTCTGTCTGCGACATGCGGACGTACTGGCATCTGCTTGGTGCAAACGGGATCTCAACATACTCAGAACCAACATCGATCACAAAGTCCTCTGCAACCGTTCGCCAGTCCTCATTATCGCTTGATACATCGATGTCCACGGTTACAGGCACGTCTCTATGAAAGATCATCGCCCGCACTTTACTGATTGTAAGGAGTTTCCCAAGGTCAAAGGTGATTTCTGGATTCTCTTCGTTTCGCTTTGAAAACCAGTATGTGTTTGTGCGGTTGTCTACTGATTTTGAGGCTGCATAAGACTCACTATACTCAGATGATCCGATCGCAGAGATCGGCATGACCCATGTGCCAGTGTCCGGAGATGATCCGTGATCGATGATACCAGTAATAGCGTAGGCATAATTGTACTTCTCAAGGTCTCCATACTTGACCCGTGCGTATCCATGTTCGCCCCATCCTGCGCCCCAACTGTTTTTGATGATCCAGCAACCATCCGAGTCGTCCCAACCTGTCAGGAGCACTGCATGGTTCGCCCAGCCGACATCCATGACCGGTGAGTAGACGCCAGAACGATAAAAATACCAGTCCGTTGGTACTGTTAACACGACTGATAGCGGACCGTATTCTTTGAGCGCCCACTGGAAATCCTCTTTAGTGGGTTGGATATAAACGTAATCCTTGATCTTCCATGCTCGGTCCTGCCATCCTTCACATGGATCGCAAGCGGTGTTTTGCGCTACGTTTGGATAGCAGGCTTCGTCTGGCGCGCCCGTGTCTCGAACGTACTTCAGTGCCCAGTCGGGCCATCCACCACTGCAACTCCCGGCACTGCAACAAGAGGAAATGAGGTGCTGTTCTGATAGGTCGAGATTCTTCTCGGTATAGATTAAAACTGCTGATTCTACAGCGCCGATTGCTGAGAATGCCCAACATGAACCGCATGATCCTTGGCTCTTGACCGGCGTTACTGCGTCGTAGTCTCGCCAGTCGAATGCTTCTTCATATTCTAACGCTTGCATCGATGGTGCCATCACGATCATGCCGTCTGGTTCCGGGATCGGGTCCGGCAGCGATAAGAGTCGCTTCTCGGTTGGTGTGAGTCCGGAGACAGATGTAGGTCCGCAGTCCCATCCTGCATCTTTTATCTCAATTGCAGAAGAGATCCGTATGATGTCTTCTGATTCAGTCGTTGCTGCCGCCAATGCGGAAAACATCATCAGGCAGACGAATATTCCTAATATAGTTGTTGATTTGTTCATAATTATAATTCCTATGCTTGATTATCGGATTGGGATAATTCCATCCAAATCCATCCAGTGAAAAGCAATGTCATAGTATCAGCATCGGATGTTAATGAGAAATCCGTTCCGCACATTATCGAGTATTGGCTTTGCGTTGGATCGTTTTTCACGATAACCGTGCGAGTGTGATTGGCAGCAGAAATGATAAGTATCTGTCCTAATGTTCCACCAGTAATATGTGTAAGATTGTCAGTTGATGCATCCCCTTCAGTGTCGATGGTATGATATGACTGTGTAAGTGCCACCGTTCCACCCGATATCGTTAGCTCGGTCGGATCGTTCAGGATTAGTTTTCCAATGTCGTTAATGTCTACTTTCGTGGTTTTCTTGACTATTGATTCCGTCCGTATTTCTGACACGTTTGTTATATCATTTCCACCCATATCAAGCGGCAATCCAAAAGAATGCTGCGTACTGGACGAGAGTAATGCTCGTATGACTCCCGCACTATCTTTGATCGCGATTCCCACCGCGTCATACGCCTGGATGTCATCGACATCATCGATCTTATAATCATTCATGTCGAGATTACCTGCCATGTGGACACGGTCAGCTCGAACGTCCTGAGCATAAACATCGTCCCATTTCTGGGCGGATGATCCGAGGTCACGATAGCTTACTGTCGCATCCGGGAGCAGATTGCCGGTCACAGTGTTACCGCCATTCCGGCGAAGATACTGATCATGATCATAGTCAGCAAGACCGGTGAGTGCGCCGTGATCTGTGACACCACCGCTCGCGGCGATGCTGATGTCGATCTCGTCGCTTCCAGCGTCATCGCTTATCGCCAGCGTGATATTGCTGCCCTCGACGAAGTTCAGCCGCGGGCGAGTGCCTATGTTCGCCCCGCTGTTCTTGCGGACTGTGACCGCCGCGGCGTCGTCACTCCACTGGATTTTCTTCCATGCCATCTATGTCCACACAATCCTCACAACATCCACGATATAAATATAATTCAGGAGGATTGCCTTTTCTCTGCGCTTTAACTTTGAACTCGACTTTATCCCCGATCTCAAATGGTTTCCCACATTTACAACATTTCTCAGAAATGCCACACATCACCGCCCAATATGACGGACCTCCTCTCGTGCGGATCAATATTATGAGTGGAATTCCGATTGCGATGACTATCGCTATCGCGAGTGTCGTTGCTTGTGCGTCATTCATCGATCATCACTTCTTCCATGCCATCTATGTCCACTGGTTCTCGCGGTTCCGGTTCTCGGGGCGGTGCTTGCGGTGGTGCAAAGAACATCGCCGCACATGAGTTCACGATCTCGCTTCGCAGAACATCGAGAACGAGCAGAACGTGCTCTGGTCTTGCCTGATGCTCATTAATTGCCTTCACAATATCGTTGTGGATCGCCTCCATCTTCGCCCGCTGCGTGATGTCGTAGTTGTGTTCCAATGCCTCGAACGACTGTTTGATGAGCCGCTCGGGCATGTCCGGCACTACTGATTTGCTTATCATTTCGTTGTATGTTTCTTCTTCTGCCATGATTATATCACCCATACATGTATATGATCATCCGCGGTGTTGTAATACGCCTCGCCCTGCACTTCAGATGCAGCGTGTGGTGCTGTTGCAAGGTTCCCGAACACCATCCCGTCAAATGCTTTCTGGTTCATGTCAATCGGTCGATATGCAACCATCGCGTAACTGCCATTGCCAATACCAAATTCAACTTGATCCACACCATTAGCATCCTCCATCATGACGCCAATACCAATCGAGTCATACGGACGTATCGCGGTAACATTCTCGATATCCTTTTGGTTCATGTTGAGACCATGATGAATATCTACGATCGGTGTATCGGATGCGCCGTTGATGGTCATCGCTGTCAGTTGACCGGTTTTTGCTGCATTTGGAACGTCAAACTTAATAATCCCCTCCAAACCACTGGTATCCTTTCCAAATATCCGTATCTCTGCATCGTTGATTGATGATCCGCCATGCAACTCGATCCAGCTTGTGCTATTCTGCCCACCTAATATGGTTAAATTGAGAAGCTGGTTACCATCCATATCCAGATTAGCAGTCATTGGGTTAGTCAGCATCTCATCCGTGAACGCCAGTTTTTTCCATGCCATTATCCTATACCTCTTATTATACGTTTATATATAAATGACTATCATCAGTATCATAACAGAGCTGCGCCGTGACCGGAGACAACGCCCCGCGTTCCGCCGCTGTAAGTGTCTCGATCGCCGCTGCTATGAACTCCTTCTGCTGGATGTTAATATCCTCTGCGGTGATAAGTTTCGTGATGCTGCTTGCGGATTCCCATAATCCAGCTCCAGCCGTTCCCGTCGTCTCGATCCACACCGCGGCTCCTGCGGTCGCATCGAGGCAGACATACTCCTTATCGTTCACAATGTCGAACCATCGAGATCCAGTCCCGTAGCCATCGCCGCTATCATCGTTTGCGGTCGGCGCCGCGGACGCCGCCATGTTCGACTTAATCACCTCGTACGTGCCGCTCGACACCTTCCGCATGAAACCATCGACACCCGAAAAGTCGGAATCCATCACCGCACCAGCATCCGCCACATGCGCAGCATCCGTTACGTCCGCCGCGTCCTCGATCCATACTGCCGCCCCAACCGTCGGATCCTGACAGGTGTACTTCCTGCCGGTCGCCATGTTCATCCAGCGAGATCCGATCCCGTAGCCCTTTCCCGCGTCGTCTGTGATGATCGGGGATATGGTTGCGTTCAGATTCGATCTCGCTGCGAAGGCTCCTGTGCCGGGACTCATGAGTTATGCCTGATTATCCGATCGTGCTATCTCTATCCAGATATATCCAGAATACAGTAACGTCATCGTGTCAACATCCGACGTCAGTGAAAAATCCGTCCCACACATTATGGAATATTGGGATTGTGTGGGGTCATTTTTCACGACGACTGTGCGACCAGCATTCGCCGCTCGTATTATAAGTATCTGTCCCCAAGTCCCGCCTGTCAAATGAGTGAGGTTGTCAGTTGATGCATCCCCTTCAGTATCAATTTTATGGTATGAACGTGATACAACCACATATCCCCCAGATATAGTCAATTCGGTTTCTGTACCCAGGTCTATCTTTCCTATGTCATTTAGATTATACCCGTTCATGTCCACGTTTGCCACTCCATTTAGTAGCGCAACTTCCGTTTTGTCACAAATTGTATAATCCTTATCTTGAACTGTGAGCACCCGCGTCATGC
>NKAJ01000132.1_pt1 | contig 11481 bp, 11 predicted proteins | sample 1556001 | NCBI WGS metagenome assembly NKAJ01 (sample SAMN06204642, study PRJNA360343) | marine sediment metagenome | isolation source: Jiulong cold seep at northern South China Sea | place: China: South China Sea, Jiulong cold seep | collected 2013-06 | reverse complement strand
TTTATTGATATTGGCGGTGTGACATTGAGCAGGGCAGGCTTATCAAGGTAATGGAAGATCTGGGACTTGGTACTAAATCCACCAGGCATGAGATTATATCCAAACTCTATAGCAGGGNCCAGAGGATATGATACTGCCTGACCTCGAAGTGGGACAGGTGCTTACCGTTGTTGATAAAAAATTGGTAGATAAAGAGACACAACCGCCTGGAAGGTACGGACAGGGCAGGCTCATCAAGGTAATGGAAGATCTGGGACTTGGTACTAAATCCACCAGGCACGAGATTATATCCAAACTTTATAGCAGGGCATACGTGCACGGTAACCCGCTTCAGCCTACAAATACTGCCATGGCAGTGATAGGGACTTTGGAAACGTATGCAGATACCATCACCAAACCGGAAATGACTGCTACACTGGAACAGGAGATGGACCTGATAAGCGAGGGTGCCAAGACCGAGGATGAAGTGGTTGACGAGTCCAGGGTGATGTTAAGCGCGGTATTTGATGACCTTAACAAGAATAGTGAAAAGGTTACCGAAGAGCTGCGCACCGGTATGCGTGAAGATAAAATTATCGGCACGTGTGAGAAGTGCAAGAGCGACCTGATAATCAGGCGCTCAAAGAGAGGGGGGCGGTTCATTGGATGTACCGGTTACCCTGACTGCGACTTCTCACTTCCGTTACCCAAGAGCGGGCAGATCGTGGTCACTGATAAAATGTGCGAGAAGCACAATATGAACCACATCAAGATTATCACAAAAGGCAAACGACCATGGGATTTAGGCTGTTCTTACTGCAATTTCATTGAGTGGCAAAAAAGCCTTAAGGATACTGATAAAAAAAAGTAATATGATACAACGTTTTGGCAGTGGAGACCCTGTACGTCTGTTTGTTGCGGGACTGCATGGTGATGAGTGGGAAACTACATCCGCCTTACTTGAACAACTTTNGGGCAGATCGTGGTCACTGATAAAATGTGCGAGAAGCACAATATGAACCACATCAAGATTATCACAAAAGGCAAACGACCATGGGATTTAGGCTGTTCTTACTGCAATTTCATTGAGTGGCAAAAAAGCCTTAAGGATACTGATAAAAAAAAGTAATATGATACAACGTTTTGGCAGTGGAGACCCTGTACGTCTGTTTGTTGCGGGACTGCATGGTGATGAGTGGGAAACTACATCTGACTTACTTGAACAACTTACCCCGCCCGATACCGGGACCCTCCTTATTATGCCAAAGGTTTCTGATAATGAATACCTGAGCACTCTGGACAGGGATTACTACACAACATATGCGCCCCACCTTCGTGAGGCCATTGTGACGTATAAGCCGCCCATTTACCTGGAACTCCACTGCTATTCAAAGGAAAGTTATCCGGCCCTTATAGGGGATGGCAGGTTTGAACGCTATGGTGTGCCTGCATACATTGAGATTGAGGCAGGGATATTGATGGGTTCGGTTTCACCCAGGGTGAGGACTGATTTTTTCACGCCTGATAATTTGTGCGTATCATTCGAGATGCCAAGGAACCCGTTAGAGCAGTCACTGAGTGTTATTCGCAATCTGCTGAATGTGGTAAAGGAATGCTGGAGCCGCCAGGGGTTTGTGGCTTATATGTCACAGCATTATCCAGAACAGACTGCAGTGGCTGTCAAGAACTATTTGCAGTTCTACGGGCACCTGTATTAAAGCAATACACAGATTGACACCGATTAACACTGATTTTACCAAAAATCGGTGTCAACAAAATAACTTATTTTTGGAACAGTGCCTGTTTGTGGAATAAGTAGATAAAAATAAAAAATGATATAAAAATGGGATTGTACCCCAAAAAGGGTACATCTCCATGCACGTTATGCTTTTTAATGTCGATACATATTTAAATATCAAAGATATCTAATTCGTGTTATAACAGTTCATTTTCATCGGAGGAATCTAACTAATGAAAGAGCAGACAGAAGTACGCACATTAAAAGAAGGCAGGTATGTAATAATAGATGACGAACCCTGTACTATAAAATCAATTTCACACTCAAAACCTGGAAAACATGGTAGTGCCAAGGCACGAGTTGATGCTATCGGTATTTTCGACAACCAGAAACGCTCTATCATCTCACCTGTGACCCAGAAAATATACGTACCCCTCGTAGAACGGAAGAACGGGCAGGTGCTCTCCATCTCAGGAGACGTTGTCCAGATAATGGACATGAGTGACTATTCTACTGTTGAACTGATCATTCCTGAGATGTACAAAGGTAAGATCGATGTAGGAAAAGATGTCCAGTACCTGGTCGCCATGGGTAAGATGAAGATAGATATGCGGTTGTAATCCAATCCGTCAAATCTCTTTTTTGGAATGGTTACATGGGTGAAAAACTTTTTTTTGCTGATGCTGATTCCAATTATTCAGATGCTGCTTTTGTAATCTTCGGTGCACCTTTTGATGGAACATCAAGTTTCAGGAAAGGTAGCCGACAAGCTCCCGATGCCATCAGGAAAGCTTCGTACAACTTCGAGACGTACAACTTCAATTTTGACATAGACCTTTCCAATATCCCCTTCCATGATATGGGAGATGTGGAAATCAAAGAAAACTATAATGTTGACCAGGCTTTAATTGCTGTTGAGAAAACGGTCAGTACTATATTAAAGGACAGTAAAATACCCATAATGCTGGGTGGGGAACATTCCCTCACTTTACCGTGTGTCAGAGCATCAAAAGAAAAGTTCGATGATATGGGTGTAGTGGTACTGGATGCCCATCTCGATTTAAGAGACGAATACGAAGGTGAGGACAACAGTCATGCCTGTGTTAGTCGCCGCATTATTGAAGATGTGACTGACAGGTATGTTTCAATCGGAATAAGAAGCGGCACAAAAGATGAATATTCACTGGCAAAAACACAGGATATTACCTATTACCCAGCTGACCTTGTAGTGGAAAAGGGAATGGCATATATTCTCAACGAACTGAACGGGAAGCTTAATACCAGACACCTGTATCTGTCACTGGATATGGATGCTATCGACCCGATCTATGCCCCTGCACTGGGCACGCCTGAACCTTTTGGGCTCACCGACCGCCATGTACTTTCTTTAATACACGAACTGGCCTCTAGAAGTATAGGTTTTGACCTTGTTGAGATTGCACCAGAGTTCGATAGCGGTAACACTGCACTACTGAGTGCCAAGCTCATTCGCGAGTTCATAGCCTCTGCCTGGGCTTCAAGACAATGACGTATCTAACAATACCTTCGCCAATTAACCTGTACTAACCACCATTAATACTTCCCATTTTCATTATTTGTGTAAAAATCTGCTGAATTAAAATTTGGTCTGGTTTTTGCGGTAGCAATTTTAATATCTCATTGACATATTTGCTACCTCTGAAATATGCCTTAAGGTCCTTGATACCAAAATCGGGATTATCCTTGTTAACATTTTGAATTAATGCCTGAGAAACATTCACCATGAAAAAAGCTAAGTTTGCAGCGTTAGTTACAGGAACCTCCTTAACATTCATACAATCTTCCAGATCCCAATATTGTTTTAATGGTAAAATGAGGTACAATAGAAGTAAAAATGTTTTTTAAATGTGTGAAATCATGCGCTTAAAAGGTTGGAAACTTAGGTTTTATGTTAACAATATTAAGTGGAATTATAATTGGGCTATTTGGAAAAATAATCTGAAATATCAAATTTAAAACTCGTGCATCATCCCCGAAGTTTCCGGTTTCAGTGTCACCACGTCACGCACAAACTATCATGTCACCCAATCTGCCCCCTTCTCATCACTCAACCTCCCGCCGGCCCGAAAGTGCTTGGAAGCTGGCGCAGGGGGTGGATGTGTGGTCGGGGTGGCGTCATGGCTGTAAAAATATAATATTTGTGTAATAATGACCCCATGTCAAAGCCATTTTTTCATTTGATGTTGGGTATGCTTATTTGGGGTATACGTGAATTGTACAAAGTTCTGGAACTGAAAGGTTTGATCGAATTAGAACAGTTCTATGAGGTCACAGAGTATTTTTAGGCTGTGCTGATACTGGTTGGTATGCTGTACTTCCTAAGGATTGCCAAAATAAAGACAAAAACGGCTTAATTTAAATAGACCTCAAAAATTCCACCACAAGACGTTGCAATTCATCCAAATCACCATAGTCCTGCGCTACAACCCCCTTATTCCCCAGCACCATAGCAGACACCTTTGCACCCCTTTCATACACACACAGCACAGGCTTCTTCAGATCCACAGCATGGCATATCTCATACCCCACACCTACCGAAGGCATACTAACCTCTGCCACCAGGCAGTCACACTGCACTATGCCTCCCATATCCCGCAGGAAAATCTCTTCCTCTGTCATGTTTCTCTCTTCGGCAAACACCGTATCCCTGGCCACATGTTCACTCAAAACTTCCACTCCCGCACCAATCATCACATCAGCCATAAACCTGTACGTTTCAACTAACCTGCGCCCGCCACGTATAGAACCTGACAGGAATACCTTACTCATCACAGCACACCCCTGAAATAATGGCCAGAGGTCAGGCCGCTTGTAAACATCTGCTTCATCAATGCCAGATACTCGCTACCGTCGAACTGCTCACCCGCTACCATNCAGGCCGCTTGTAAACATCTGCTTCATCAATGCCAGATACTCGCTACCGTCGAACTCTTCTCCTGCTTCCAGGCAAGTATCAAGGGCCTGCCTGTACAGTCCGGTAATTTCACCCACCTGCACATTATTGTATCGCATCCCGTCTATCCGCAACAACTCAACACCCGCATCCAGCAGACCTGGCAGGCGGTCTATCATGCAGAGTTCCCTGGAATTATAAACATGCGTCCTGCACCGAGCGTCCTGCTCGACAGGGAACGTGAATTCTTTCTCATCCCTGATTGCATAAGGAGTATCACACGGCCTGTCTACCCTGAATCCACTATTATCTTTTTCATCTCTCTTAGGACTGCGGCATCCCTTAATGCCCCCAATCAGGCAATGTTCAGATACCATCAACTGCACCCCCCCCTGCACAACACATTCAATCTCGTACCCTTCAGACATGTCCGTTATTTCCTTAAGGGTAAGTTCAGGCGATACAGTGATGCTGCCCGCTCCCATCCCGGTCAGAACATCCAGGCTTTGGCTGTTGAAAGCATTGGCAGGATAGTCCACTGCCAGTGCAATATCCATATCTTTAAACATGTATAGCTGGTCAGGTGCAGCCGCAAGTATACCATCAGGTGCGCTCAATCCCCTGACTGTGTTAATAACCAGGTCGGCTTCCCCATCCTTAACAATATCCGGCAGCCGGACATACACGGTGGCACCGGCCAGATGTGCCTGTTCAATTGCAACATTGGTCAGGGGTATATTCCCGATGATCCCCTCTATATCAACATACACCCTTTCAGCACCGGCAGCCACGGCGGTATTGACGTCATCGGGTCCGGATACGCGAATGGATAATACCGGTCTGGAGGCTCCGTTATTTTTAGCATGACGGGTAGTACCGGGTACGTTTGTCCCACATTTGCGCCGGTACTTTTCCTCGCGCAGCTGCGCAAGTTTCTCCACAGCCTCACGCCGCACTGAATTAATGACTCCAATGGGTATGAAAATATTCTCATCCATCTGTATGTCTAAATTGTCGGCCACAAACACAGTATCACCCAATTTGCTGACCTGTACCCCCAGACCCTTTTCATCCAGCGGCCGCTGCCTGGCAGATGAGATGACTATATCTGAAACTGCCTGGGCTGTTACTCCATTCTGGTCAATAAGCTTTATAAGTAATTGTTTATCGACCATTGCCTCCACTTCAATATCAAGCGGGATTTTTCTCTGGATTGAATGGTATGTCTGCTTTGTCCATTCCATCAGCACAGGGTCAAAGTTCTTGTAAACAGGAGTGCCGTTGGGAACCGGTGTATCAAAAGTAAAACTCACTGTGGAACCGACATGCCCCTTGTCAATCTTCTTTCTTCCTATCCACAATGTATTGATCGTTGTGCCGTTATCACCGATTGAAACCCCTTCACCTGGATTGAGAGGGACATCCAGTTTCACAGACACTCTACCCCGCCCACCGCCGCCGTATCCAGTTACACGTCCTATCAAAGTACCGCGATTGCCAGGTTTCTCCATGCTCATAAGTGACCTGCCAGGGTCGCCGGATATATACCCTTCTGTGAACCCCCTGCTGAAAATAGTCTCAAGGCGCTGCTGTTCTTCTGGTGTGATGGCGGCATCCTGGTCATCGGAAAACCTGTCCAGGATATCCCTGTATGTCCTTGTTACCACGGCCACGTATTCAGGACGTTTCATGCGCCCTTCTATTTTCAGGGAATCAACACCTACTTCCATCAGGTCATGCAATCGGGAAGACATGTTCAGGTCCTTTGGACTTAACAGGTATCCGGTAGTATTCCTGCGCCCGGGCAATTCATACAATTTCCTGCACGGCTGGGCACAGTGTCCACGGTTACCACTTCTGCCGCCCATAAAACTACTCATCAGGCACCTGCCAGAATAGCAGATACACAATGCTCCGTGTACGAAAACCTCAAGCTGGATATCGGTGTTCGAGCGGACCGTTCGTATTTCATCAAGGCTCATTTCCCTGGCAAGCACTGCCCGTTTCACTCCCAGGTCCTGGAGCATTCTTGCTCCTGCACTGTTATGGATGGTCATTTGTGTACTTGCACTGATGGGTAGATCGGGCATGTGTGTCCTGAGCATCCCCAGCAAGCCAATATCCTGGACAATTACAGCATCTGCACCATGATTGCACAGCAGCTCCAGATACGCAGTAGCATCATTGAATTCCCCTTCCTTCACAAGGGTATTGACGGTGATATAGGCAAAAACATCCCTTTGGTGGGCAAAATCAATTGCCTCCAGCAGTCCCTCTCTGTCAAAATTATCAGCCGATTGCCTGGCACTGAACTCCCTTGCTCCCAGGTATACAGCATCGGCCCCGTTCTCCACAGCCGCTTTTAATGATTCCATACTGCCAGCAGGGGACAGTAATTCTGGTGTTTTGTGTTTCATAAAATTTCCTGGTAATAATAACAAGATGGAACGATATAAGTGGAGTGCATCCCTCTTGAAATCTTCTACGAACTTAGGAGTGACGGCACTGTTAGTCTATACAGATCGATGCTGCTGCCGGCCCCACTAAAAATGGGGTTAGAAGCATCAGAACCAGTAATACAAAAGTCTCTTTATAGTCTTTGTCTTCTGTTTGTTGTTATTGTTTCTGTTCGAGAACACTTACATCCGGATTCTTCTCACCATACTTCTTGACGAGTTCCGCCAACACCTCATCCCTTGACTTTCCTTCATTCTCAAGCCTCTTTATCAGCTGATATGAGGCAAAGAGCGGTGAAGGTCCTATCTCTGACGCAAAGTTACCGGCTCCCTGATTCCAGACAAAGAGCGAGAATAGTTCGTCCAGTTCCGCAACAGTAACGCCTTCAAAGTACGCCTTCACAAGTTCTCGTGTTGCCTGACGAAGACGACCTGAACCAACCGCATTAGCAAGCGAGAGTAGGTATTTGGTCTTCTGGTCTATCGCAGGCTCTTCTTTTTTCCAAACGAGTTGCCAGAAGTGCGACATAATCTTGCCAAGTGCTTTGTCGGTTTTACCATAATTGGCGAGAGCTGCAGGGTGTAGTGGGACATTCATTACGTCGGCGGTCTTTTTCTCTTCTGTCCGGTAAAAGTACGTCCGGTATTCGTTATCAGATATCTTCTCTGTGTGATGCTCAAAGCCGAGATCTGCCATAGTATTATATAGCGGGAATGGGTCGAAAACCTGTACTACGCAGACTCCACTGCCAGCAGCCATTACTTCTGCTTTCGCAAGAATCGTAGACAGAAAATTACCTGCTAGTCCTCTGGCATCCACTACTTCGAATAATTCCTTCTTATCAATCCATTCTTTGCTCATTTGATATCACCTTAATGCGCATAAACATTTTAATTGTTTACTGCTACAGTAACATGTATTGTGAGTATTATAGCCTTATGGTGCGGAAAATCTATAACAAGATATCATCTTGTTGACTTCTTTAATTTCAACATCACCAAGAATTTCTTTATTAGCAAGGCTAAAGGCATCCCAATTATGATTGTCCTCGAATATCATTCGAACTGAAAGAGGACGAACTGTTTTTATGTCTTGCTGAGATAGTAACTCTTGCATGTGTTGGTAGATATGCATGGTATTCCCTCATATTTGAGGGATTGCCTTTCTCTATTGACAACATCTTTTTTCGAAATGATTTCCTATCTCGACATGATGAAGCATATGAATGCATTTCAGTATATTGAGAANCTGAAAGAGGACGAACTGTTTTTATGTCTTGCTGAGATAGTAACTCTTGCATGTGTTGGTAGATATGCATGGTATTCCCTCATATTTGAGGGATTGCCTTTCTCTATTGACAACATCTTTTTTCGAAATAATTTCCTATCTCGACATGATGAAGCATATGAATGCATATCAGTAGATTGAGATTTGAGGTGAAAATTATACTTTATATATCACAAGAAAAATATAAATAGTTATCTTTAACAAACACCAGCATTATATCATTCCACGCCTTTAACATCAATCATACAACAAACGGGTCTTTTTATCCGCAAGTGNAACATCTTTTTTCGAAATAATTTCCTATCTCGACATGATGAAGCATATGAATGCATATCAGTAGATTGAGATTTGAGGTGAAAATTATACTTTATATATCACAAGAAAAATATAAATAGTCATCTTTAACAAACACCAGCATTATATCATTCCACGCCTTTAACATCAATCATACAACAAACGGGTCTTTTTATCCGCAAGTGTTGGTTGAATGATCTTAGTCCATCGCGAAGAGTTCCATGTCCCGAGTTTCTTATGCATTTCATAGTAGTTCTGGGGGATCGGATGCGTTCCGACCACAACATCAAGCCCATATTTTGCCGGGATAAAGTCACGAAAATCGGTTACACGAGGGCATGGTGGATATCCAACGACCAGTCCTGTGGCAAGATGTATCACATTTGCCCCGTTCTTCTTCATCTCCTCAGGAGCGTATTCGATATTTCCACCAGGACAGCCACCACACGCAGTATATCCGACCAGTCCCACTTCTTTATCCTTATAAATGCTGAATGCACCCTCCCTGTTCTTAAGCGCCCTTAGACATTTGCCTCCGGCACACATACGGTAGCGGTCGCATATAATTATCCCTATCCGGATTTCATCGCTCATTTTTCACCCTCTGTATCTTTTGGTTTCTAATACGGGTTATTATGAATTGTGTGTAATAAATGCTTTTTCATGAAGAGATATCTATCTTTTATAACAGAACTTATGGAGAATGTGGAGGTTTGTTTGTANATTGGAGGAATTATGACAATAACATTCCCAGCATTAAGTTGAGTATCCAGTCCATTGAGGTAGTCAATATCCCTACCGTTTACTATCATTTTAATTCCGGACTTGAGGTTTGTCCCGTTCATTATGGCTTGTTTGAAGTTAAGTCCAAAATTTTCAACAAGCGTCTGCATTACTGTACCAGTTGTGTCGTGAGGAGTGCATAAAAGTTCAATGGAAGATTCTCCGGTAATCATACTAATAATGGCAAGAAACTTCACCAATTTCTTACCATTTGATATCTATCATCTTCTAATGACGATTTGCTCTGAAATGAAACAAAGTTAAGTCAATTGTGTTCCTTTTTCTGCTTGTCATCATGACAATCTGAACATCTTCCTTCAGCATCTTCATGATGGTCAAAATCTGTATGACAATTATAACAGTCACGCCAGCCCTCAGGGAATTGCATGTCATGACAATCTACACAAAATAATTCTACATGTTCATGGTGAAGTGTTACAGTTTTCCCGTCCTCATCACCATGACAAACACGGCAATCATTTTCAGTCAAATAATCTAAGTTTGGCGCAGCTGCTGCCACATAGCAGATTATTAATGTCAAAAGCAACACAAAAGTAATTTGAGACAATTTCATAAATATTTCCCGCCGTAATATTCAATACAACATTATAGCATAATAAATATCTGTTGCATTCTAAAACCAGTTTTAAGAATCCTAAAACAGGGCATAAACCTTGACCCTTCAGGCTTACCTGTTAAAATGTCCGTGACTTTGTCATACAGCCTTNAAATTGAGACACGATAGGCATACAGTATCACTACCTACTGACTCTCGTTAAATCGCGAAGATGAATATCCAATACAACGTTGGGGATGCCTCGGACTTACAGTCCGACGGTGGCGTGGTCGGGGCTTTTGTACCCCTCAAAACCCTGAATCTCAGGTTACATACCTCTCACGCCCACTCAACCAAACCTGCCTTAAATCAAGTTTACTTGATTTAAACTAAAGTAAATTTTTTGATAAGTATTATAACCAAGTACGCTATCTATATCCCAACCAAATTATTTCGGTGTAAAATATGAGTCTGATAGAAGAAGCAAATAAAGGTAACATCACTGATGAGATGAAAAAAGTAGCCGCAGTAGAAGGAGTTGAACCCGACTTCGTGCGAAGGGGAATTGCTGCGGGCCGGATAGTTATTCCTGTGACTCCATACAGGGAAATTAGACATTGCGGCNAAAGTAGCCGCAGTAGAAGGAGTTGAACCCGACTTCGTGCGAAGGGGAATTGCTGCAGGCCGGATAGTAATTCCTGTAACTCCATACAGGGAAATTAGACATTGCGGTATCGGCAAAGGTCTTACTACCAAGGTCAATGCGTCCGTAGGTACATCCTCTGATATTGTGGATATAAGCCTTGAAATAGAGAAAGCAAAGGTGGCAGAAGCGGCCGGGGCTGATACACTTATGGAACTATCCACGGGCGGCGACTTCCTTGACATCAGGAAACAAGTCGTTGATGCCACATCACTGTCTGTGGGCTGCGTGCCACTGTACCAGGCATTTATCGAAGCGGCAAGGAAATACGGCTCGGTTGTGGATATGAAAGAGGATGAACTTTTCAAAGCCACCGTAGACCAGGCAAAGCTCGGGACCAATTTCATGGCTATTCATACAGGGATAAACCTGTTCACAGTGGAGCGGTTAAAGAACCATGGACGCTATGGCGGATTGTGTTCCAGGGGCGGCGCGTTCATGACTGCCTGGATGATTCACAATGAGAAAGAGAACCCACTGTACAGTGAGTTCGATTACCTGCTTGAAATATTGAAAGAACATGAGGTCACGCTCTCCACGGGTAACGGTATGCGCGCGGGGGCAGTGCATGATGCTACCGACCGGGCCCAGATACAGGAACTGGTCCTTAACTCTGAACTGGCTGACAGAGCCCATGAGGCTGGTGTGCAGGCTATTGTGGAAGGTCCGGGACATGTGCCTATTGATGAGATTAAGACCAATGTGACATTGATGAAGCGGATGAGCGGAGATAAGCCCTTCTATATGCTGGG
>NKAJ01000506.1_pt1 | contig 11487 bp, 12 predicted proteins | sample 1556001 | NCBI WGS metagenome assembly NKAJ01 (sample SAMN06204642, study PRJNA360343) | marine sediment metagenome | isolation source: Jiulong cold seep at northern South China Sea | place: China: South China Sea, Jiulong cold seep | collected 2013-06 | reverse complement strand
CTTCCTGACAGCCTGAGGTAATCCGACATCCTGTCCACCTGGTGCGCCCCCTGTTTGTCTGTTGTGAAATGCTGGGTGAAATATAGTGCTTTTGCCCCCTTGTCAGTAGAGATGCTCTTGCACTCGATACCAAGATAGTAGTCAGGGTGAAGTGAATCTACTATCACATCCAGGAACTGGTGGGTGAACCTGTGCTGCTTGAGTCTGAAGGCGATTCCTTTGATACCGTTTTCCTGGAAAAATATGTTGAATGATTTTACAAGCTGTCGTTCGAACTCTGTCATGTTTTGCACCGCGTTTTATTGCTGTAGTGTTTTAGCGATAACCATTTTAATGTTACTATCAGGACATTGCAATTTGGTACTACCATTTACCATCAGGTTTAACTTAAATGAAATCGTATCAGGGGTCGATGAAAAAGATATTCCTGGAGATAGGTTCTTCAGTAGGCCTTGTAATTGTGTTCATAATAGGCCTGGTCATAATTAATACAAAATTTTTAGCTAATGCTGCGTATGGTAATGTTGCTCTCCTTTTAGTTTTCGTAATCATTGCCAGCTTTATCGGTTTTAAGCTTGCCGAAATTCCAGATTAGCATCTTTCCCAGACACAAGGGAAATGTATTTATATAAGATATCCTTTCATTTTATTAATTAATCATTCTGACAAACATGTCTCTAAATATGAAAATGGACTTAATGTTCCAGCAGGTACAAAAAGACCTGTCAAATCTGAAAGGAGTGAAGAAATCACTGGTTTCCAGCCAGGATGGCTATATCCTTAGCCAACCAGCCGAGTCCAGGCTGGAATTATTTGCCAAGACATCAGCAGCCATGTTAAAGACCGCAGATGCAGCCTCTGCAAAAGTGGGTAAGAATTTTTCACAACATGTGGTCATCGACTATCCGGATGAGAAGCTCATAGCTGTTCGTGCAGGCCCCAAGGCCATCGTGGCTGTACTTACAGGAACTGGTACCGGACTTGACCCAATCATGACAGAACTGGACAAGGCCGCTGAGAAGGTCCGTGAGATAATATAGCCCCTAAAACTAAATATTTAAGGGTCTTGAATACTGTTTTAGCGTTTAGCATATTTTGAGGTAGAACCTTGTTAAGCACATCAGGACCCATTATTCTTGGAATCGAAGGCACTGCCTGGAATCTGAGTGCAGCTATCGTAGACGAAAATGATGTGATAGTCGAGTCTACAGCTACCTATAAACCTCCTACCGGTGGCATTCATCCCAGAGAGGCATCCCAGCACCATGCAGACCATGTAGGGCCAGTAATTACAAAGGTTCTTTCAGAGGCAAAGGACAATGGAATCACTTCTTCTGACATAGATGCTGTAGCCTTCTCCCAGGGTCCGGGCCTGGGACCATGCCTGCGCACCGTAGCCACAGCTGCCAGGGCACTGTCCCTATCGCTTGATGTCCCACTCATAGGTGTGAACCATTGCATAGCCCACATCGAAGTGGGACGCTGGAAAACTGATGCCTGGGACCCGGTGGTGTTGTATGTAAGCGGAGCAAATTCCCAGGTACTGGCATATAGGAAGGAGCGATACCGGGTATTCGGGGAGACTCTGGATATCGGAATCGGAAATTCTTTAGATAAATTTGCCAGAGGGGCAGGACTTCAACACCCTGGCGGCCCAAAGATAGAGGAACTGGCCAAAGGAGCTACATCATACATCCCCCTGCCCTATGTTGTCAAAGGTATGGATTTCTCCTTTTCCGGCCTGTCCACGGCAGCGTCCAACGCCCTGCAAAAATCCTCGCTGGAAGATGTTTGTTTTTCCCTGCAGGAGAATGCATTCGCTATGCTGGTAGAGGTGACCGAGCGGGCCGTGGCGCACACGGGCAAGGACGAGGTACTGCTGGCCGGTGGCGTAGGTGCCAATATACGTTTGCAGGAGATGCTTGAGATCATGTGCCATGAGCGTGGTATCCGGTTTTATGTCCCAGAGCGTCGGTTCATGGGAGACAACGGTAGTATGATCGCATACCTGGGACTGCTCATGTACCAGCAAAACACATTTACATCCATTAAGCAATCCTATGCCATGCCTAATTACAGACCTGACGATACGCCTGTGANTCCAGATAAAATAGGGGGCTACATTATGTATATTTATGTGGATTTATGCTTAAATCCCGACAACAGCGGTAAAAATGAATACTTATTTTATGCCTGCGGTCAACATAGGGCTGATGAGTACAGAGTCACTGGAATGGGCAGAAAAATACCGGCCCCGGAACCTTAGTGAAGTAGTAGGTCATCCAGGCATTGTAAAAGAACTGCTCAAATGGGGAGATGACTGGGAAAAGGGTATCCCTAAGGACAGGGCTTTGATATTGCATGGAAAACCAGGCATTGGCAAGACCTCGGCAGCTTTTGCACTGGCTTCCCATATGGAATGGGACGTAATAGAACTTAATGCCAGTGACCAGCGTACAGCAAAGATAATCCAGAAAGTTGCAGGTTCTGCCAGTATGATGGGGACCTTTGATGGGACTTCAGGACGGCGCCTCGTCATTCTTGATGAAGCCGATAACCTGCACGGCAACTATGACCGGGGTGGTGCCAGGGCCATCATCAATGTTGTCAAGAACACAAAACAGCCTATCATCCTGATAGCCAACGAGTTCTATGACATGGATTCTGCTCTTCGCTTAGCATGTAAACCGGTACAGTTCCGGGTGATGAACAGCACTACCATTGTGAAAGTACTCAAATCCATCTGCAGGAAAGAAGAGGTGATGGTCGGGATAGGTGTGATAGAGCAAATTAGCGACAATGCAGGCGGAGATCTGCGAAGCGCTATCAATGACCTGCAGGCTATTGCTATAGGGAAAAATGAACTGGAAGTGGATGATATAGTCACTGCTCCCAGGGATGCCAGGGAAACAGTTTTCAGGGCAATGGATAAGATATTCAAGGCCTCTGATATGAGGTCTGCCCAGGAAGCTGCGTGGCATGTGGATGAGAGCCCTGACAACCTTATCAACTGGATAGACGAGAATATACCTGTGGCATACAAGGATGAAAAGGATATATGTGCCGGGTTTAACCAGTTGTCGCGGGCAGACATGTTCCTGGGCCGGGTAAGGCGCAGGCAGAATTACCGGCTGTGGCGGTATGCCAGCCTGTTCATGACCGGCGGCGTGGCCGCAGTTAAGACCCAAAACTATTCAGGTTATAACAAATACCAGGCTCCCCAGTTCTGGAGAAAGCTGGGACAGACCAGGGCAAAACGAAATGTCAGGGATTCCCTTGCAGGTAAGATAGGTGGACTGTGCCATCTATCCAAGAGATATGCCCGTTCAGACCTTATCTGGTTCTTCAAGCATGTGATGAATAGTAAAGAACATGCAGTTGATGCGGCAGCTGAGCTTGACCTGAACCCGGATGAGATTGCGTTTTTGCTGGATACAAAGGCAACAACCAAAAAAGTTAAGACCATATATGAATCAGCCCAGCAATTGATAGAGGCGGAAGTGAAGCACGATATTGAGGTGTTTGGCGGGTTCACCCATACAGCAGTGGCAGATGAACAGCAGCGTGAACTTGACATTTTAGGGGCAGACAACGGGGGCAATGTTGATGAGCCGGTTGTAGATGAAGTTGTCAACGAAGAAAATACAAAAAACCAGAGTTCATTATTCGATTTTTGAGGCTTTAGCAGATGACGGGAAAACTGATAACACTTGAAGGTATTGATGGTTCGGGAAAATCCACGATAACTAAAAGTTTGAAACATTATTTCAAGGGAAAACCTAATGTAGTATTTACCAGGGAGCCTACCAGGGAATGGACGGGCGAGGCAGTGAACCGGGCCATCAATGAAGAAACCGACCACCTGGCAGAGTTATTCCTGTTTGTTGCAGACCATGCTAACCACCTGAGCAAAACAATAAGGCCTGGCATTGCGGATAACAAGACTGTGATATCTGACAGGTATTCTGATAGCAGATATGCATACCAGGGTGCTACATTAAAAGGAATTATCGAACAACCACTTGAATGGGTGATGGAGCTCCATAAGGGCTGGACCGTTGTCCCGGACCTTACCATCCTGTTTGATGTCAGCCCGGAAATTGCAGTTTCAAGGGTGGGGACTCGTGACTATCAGACTAAATTCGAGAAGATCAGTTTTCTGGAACAGGTGCGCTCAAATTACCTTAAACTAGTGGATATGCAGCCAGAGCGTTTCATTGTCGTTAATGCAGAACAGCCATATAGTAAAGTAGAACAAGCCGTGTTCAAAGCTGTAAAAGATAATATGGCTTAATAAAGTACCAAAAGAAAAAATGTAAGTGGTGGGCTGACCCTCCATAGTTAGGAGGGCTCCCCATTTGGGGGACTTGCGCTTGCATTCACCCACTCTTGCGCACGTACGCACATCGTACCTATGCACCAACGTTCTTGAAATGAAGGTGGAGGTCTGACCTTCAAGACTATGTTCTGCCTTGAGCCTTTCACAACACAGTCAGATAGCTCCAATGTGTGATTGGTAATATTTACCTTTCACTCCTTCATTGCTAGCCCACGTAGCATGCACTTCAGCTTTGCCAGTTCTTTTACTGGCATCTTAATTCTGAAGTAATAGATATGTTGTTTTACACTCCAATATATTTTTCGGTAAACAATCCGATAACAAAACTGGTAATTAATGAGGAACAAAAAGTTGGAAAAACAATGGATTGAAACAATAAAAGACTGGCAAACTTAAATCGCCCTGGCAAATGTGAGAAAACCAGTGTGCCCCACTTTGCTGGTGGATGGTCGTGTTCCTCTCTCGCTGAAAGATATCTCTATTTGGGTACACTCAAGAGTGACAACCTCTTCAAATTTTTCTATATTTATAGCCATGCGCACTTCCTTGGCCTGTTCAAAAAACGGTGAGAAAACCACAAGATATCCACCCGGTTTCAAGACTTTAAGGACCCCCGGCACAACCTTATCTGCTGCCTGCATATCCAGTGTTACCACATCAAATATTTCATCCAATGAACGTATTTCTTTCACCAGGTCTCCTGACCTGAATTCCACATTCGTAAGACCGGCAAGTGCTATGTTTGACTTTGCTACCTCTGCAAAATCCTCCCTTATCTCATATGTCACCACCCTCCTGGCAATAAGCCCCAGATAAATGGCAAGAATACCTGAACCGGTGCCAGCATCAAGTACTATGTCCTCCTTATTAAGACCTGTATGGCCCATTATCATCCCGATATCCTTTGGACTTATGGGTGCCCCGGTTCTTTTCAGGGAATTGAAAAGGTCTGCTGCCCTTAAGCGATATACTTGCATTTCAAATCCCAGGTGGGATACGATGATGTCCCTGTACTCCATGTCCAGCAGCTGACCCAATTTGAAAACCCCTACTTCAGTATGCAGGTCTTTTTCCTCTGCACTAACAATAAACCTCTTCCCATCTCCCTTTAACAGCACAGCTTCACCCTGTTTCAAAGTCTGCCACGCACCTTACGAAACAATAGGGAATGCCCGGTCATCTGAAGCGGGACATTCAATCCCAGCAANACAGCTTCACCCTGTTTCAGAGTCTGCCACGCACCTTACGAAACAATAGGGAATGCCCGGTCATCTGAAGCGGGACATTTAATCCCAGCAATTTAAGCATGGTGGGAGCAATGTCGGCCAATATGCCCTCCTGTATATTTATATCCTCCATTTCTGAGACAAAAATCAATGGGACCGGGTTGGTGGTATGAGCTGTATGCGGGCTTTTATCATCATAATATACCATCTGTTCACTATTGCCGTGGTCTGCCGTAACAAGTGCCGCACCGCCGCTGGACAATATTGCATCCAGCACTTTGCCCAGGCATTCATCAACTACTTCTGCTGCACGCATTGTAGCATCCAGCATACCGGTATGTCCCACCATATCCAGATTGGCAAAGTTAGCAATAATGACATCGTAGTTTTCGTATTTTATCCTGTCCAGTAGCGCATCGGTCACCTCATAAGCACTCATCTCAGGTTGTAAGTCATAGGTGGGAACTTGGGGTGAAGGAATAAGCACCCGGTCTTCACCATTATAGGGTTCTTCTACACCTCCATTAAAGAAAAAAGTCACATGCGCATATTTTTCAGTTTCAGCAATATGAAGCTGTCTTTTATTGCAATTGCTCAGGTATTCGGCCAGTGTATTATCAATATGCTCGTGTGGGAATGCAATAGGTAGGTCAATGGTCTCGTCATACCGGGTCATGCAAACAAAATGTATGTCTGGAGCCTGTTTTCGGTCAAATCCTGAAAAGTCATTGAGTGTCAGGGCGCCGGTCAGTTCTCGTGCCCTGTCAGGTCTGAAATTGAAGAATATTACGGCATCGCCATCTTTTATAACAGCAGTCGCCTCTTCATGTGATAAAACCACAGTGGGTTTAACGAACTCATCGTTCTCCCCCCTCTCATAAGCAGACATTACAGCTTTCTCTGCACTGGGGGCTGTCTCTCCTTCACCTATTGTCAATGCATCATACGCCAGGCAGACCCTTTCCCATCTTTTATCCCGGTCCATACTGTAATACCGGCCGCTGACTGTGGCTATCTTTCCAACACCAAGTTCTTGCATCCGTTTTTCGGTTTGGGTGATATACTGCAGTGCGGACCGGGGCGGCACATCCCTGCCATCCAGGAAAGCATGGACAAAAACTCTGTCCAGCCCTGCTTTCTTTGCCATCTCCAGGAGTGAGAATAAGTGGTCTATATGGCTATGTACACCTCCATCAGACAGCAGGCCCATCAGGTGAAGTGAAGAATCGTTCTCCAGAACATGCGTCAGGGCACCGGATAATATCTCATTTGAAAAAAAATCACCATCCCTAATAGACTTGTTTATCCGTGTGATGTCCTGGTAGACCACCCGGCCTGAACCCAGGTTCAGATGTCCGACTTCACTGTTCCCCATAAGGCCATCGGGCAAACCTACTGATTCACCCGAAGCTTCCAGTATAGTATTGGGATAGTTGCCCAACAGCCTGTCAATGACAGGTGTATTTGCCATGAGCACGGCATTTCCATCAACTTGTTGACTGATTCCCCAACCATCAAGAATGAGCAGAACAAGCGGTTTTGGGATTGCCATTATATTATAACCTTCAATCGCTATTTTTTCTTTCCGATAAGTTCATTCAATGTAACAATACTTCCAATTGCAAACACAATTGCAGAAGCAATATTGAACATTAACGAAGTATTATAATCTTGCCATATTTCACCTGTACGATTGGTTCCAAGGGGAATCACCAAAGGCTCAAGCAGAGTCATATCCATTTTTGTATAAATATAAACGGCAATACCCACGATAATAAGAAACACCCCAAACACCAGGTCAGGCGTATAGAGGGTCTGTCGGTATTCCAGTTTCTTTAGTGGTATCTGAAACTCGCCCAGTATTTCATCCTCAACTATCCGGCCTTCCACCCTGGCCAGAACATCCTGGTATTTTTTGTTAAGACTATCCCTGGTGTATTCAGTGATCTCTTGATTGTTGTGCTTCTCTTCAATTCTGACAAGAGCTCCTTCAATTTTGGTCTTGATGCGGTTTAACTGGAAAATCATCTGTTCTTTTTGGACCATCCTTTACCCCCTCTAAATTATTGCACCTTTCTATCTGTTGATAATAATATATAGCATTATATCACAAATTACCAAAAAAAAGAATTTTAGTANATCTGTTGATAATAATATATAGCATTATATCACAAATTACCAAAAAAAAGAATTTTGAGTACATGAAATCTTTCATTCACTCAGCCAATTAAAATCTAATATTGTTACTTTTAATTTTATTCGTTTTATGCCTGAACAGAGGTACATTATAGTAAGAAATTATCCAATGATTTATATTGTTCAAATCCATAATAAGGTATGAATTAGTATGAAAGCAGTAATTCTTGCAGCAGGAGAAGGGCAAAGATGTAAGCCACTAACACTTACTCGTTCCAAGGTAATGCTTTTTGCTGCAAATAAACCGATATTGGAACATGTAATCAATGCACTCGCCCACTGTGGAATTATCGATATTATAATAGTTGTGGGATACAAAAAAGAGCGTATCATGGATTATTTCCAGGATGGAGTGGGACTGGGAGTAAATATTACTTATGTTGAACAAAAAGGTCAACTTGGTACCGCTCATGCTATCAAAAAGGTAGCCCCGCATATAGACGATGAGTTCATTGTGCTAAATGGCGATAATATTGTAGAATCAGGTACTATTTCCGATATCCTTGAAGGTCATTCAGGTGATGCAACTGTGTTGACCGTAACACGAGATAAAACCACAGGTTATGGCGTGGTTGTATCAGATAAAAATCGGGTTTTGAAGATTGTTGAAAAGCCCATTGAAGATTTGAGCCATAATGTGAACACTGGCATATACATCTTCAAACCTGATATATTCGAATACATTGAGGCAACATCTGTGTCTAAATACGGGGAATATGCTATAACCGATACCATACAGGCTATGATAGATGCAGGTAAGACCATCAGTGTTGTTCATTCAAAATCCACCTGGATCGATGCGGTGCATTCATGGGACCTGCTACGTTCTAATGCCTCTTTACTTGAGCGTTGTGAAAAATCTGTGATGGATGGCACCATTGAAGAAGGTGCAGTGGTAAAGGGCAATGTCATTATAGGTGCAAATACTATCATACGTTCAGGTTCATATATTATAGGGCCGGTAGTGATTGGAAAGAACTGTGATATAGGGCCAAATGCAGTAATACTTCCTTCCACCACAATTGGTAATAATTCAACTGTGGAATCATCTGTCCAGATCAAGAATAGTATTATTATGTACGATGCCAGAATTGGTGCTTTTTCATATATATCCAACTCTATCATCGGTTCACACAATAGTATTGGTTCCCATTTCATCACACAAACAGGTGAGAATCTGTTGCTTGAAATAAATGGTGTTCTTCATAATGCAGAGAAACTGGGAACAGTGATTGGCGATGGGAACGTTATCCAGCATAGAGTACTTACCGAACCTGGGAAGATGGTTGCCACTGGATGCAATGTCGCATCAGGAGTAATTATCTCAAAGAACCTGCCCAGAGACTCCATAATGTTATAAATTGAATAGAAGGGGGATGAACTGAAAAATAATGTGCGGCATAGTGGGTTATATCGGGGAACGGGATGCTGTCAGTGTCCTTATAGAATCCCTCAAAAAACTTGAGTATAGGGGATATGATTCGGCAGGTTTGGCATTACTTGATGGTAAGGGCAAATCCTGTGTATTCAAGACCGAAGGGGAAATATCCCGGCTTGAATCAATATTACCAGAATTACCTGCCCGTATAGGTATTGGCCATACCAGATGGGCCACCCACGGAAAACCCAATACAATTAATGCACACCCTCATGTGTCGGGCAGCATCAGTGTGGTGCACAACGGTATTATTGAAAATTACCTTGAATTAAAAGAATCACTTGAATCAGAAGGTTTTGTGTTTGTTTCAGATACTGATACTGAAGTGTTAGCCCACCTGATTAACAAATATTATTTAAAAAACCCTGGCGACCTTGCAATTGCAATAAGGTCCGCACTCGGAGAAGTTCGCGGTTCCTATGCCTTGTCTGTACTATCTGAAGAACACCCCCATGAACTGATAGCTGCCAGGAAGGACAGCCCCCTTATTTTAGGTCTGGGTGAGCATGAGAATTTTATTGCATCAGATATACCTGCTATCTTAAAATATACCAACCGGGTCATTTACATGGAAAACCTGGAGATGGTCAGGGTCAAACGAGACTCTGTACAGGTGTTTGACCTTGATGGAAATCCCAGGTTCAAAGAAGAACATATCATCCCGTGGAATCTGGAAGCGGCTGAGAAAGCTGGTTATCCTCATTTCATGCTTAAGGAGATACATGAACAGACTAATTCCATTCACGAGACGCTGGCAGGCAGGCTGCAAGAACTTGAAGGGGATGTCATTTTTGATGAACTGGATCTGGATAAAGAACAAATTCAAAATATTCATAGAATCGAGATAATAGCCTGCGGAACGTCATTCAATGCTGGTTTACTGGGCAAGTACTTATTCGAAGGTCTGACAGGTATTCATACGGATGTGGATAATGGTTCAGAGTTCAGGTATTCCAATCCCGTTTTGACACCTTCCACCCTGGTTATAGCCATAACACAATCAGGTGAAACTGCAGATACCCTGGCAGCAGTACGTGAAGCTACTTCATACGGCTGTACTACCCTGGCTATTACCAATGTGGTTGGTAGTACAATATCAAGAGAAGCATCAAATATAATTTATACCAGGGCTGGGCCTGAGATTGGGGTTGCCGCCACCAAATCGTTCATTTCACAGCTTGTAGTGCTTTATCTTCTTGTTATCCATTTTGCAAGGGCACGTTCGATGATGGATGCTGACAGGGTAGGTAAGCTTTTATCTGAACTTCGCAAAATTCCAGGGCATGTAAGTCGCATTCTTGAGGACAAGGAGAATATACAAAAATGTGCATCCCGGTTCGCTGAATCAAAGGATTATTTCTTTATCGGTCGCAATATCAATTATCCCATAGCACTTGAAGGGGCGTTGAAATTAAAAGAGATTTCCTACATACATGCCGAAGGGTATGCTGCAGGAGAATTAAAGCACGGTCCCCTTGCCCTCATATCTGAAGATGTGCCGGTGGTTGCTATTGCACCACAGGGCCACACTTATGACAAGATACTCAGCAATATCAAGGAAGTAAAATCACGGGATGCATCAGTGATTGCCATTGCCGATTCGGATGATGGAGAGATTGCAAAGTATGTGGACGTGGTTTTAACTGTACCAAAGACTGATTTTATATTAACGCCCCTGCTTACTACCGTGGTTGTCCAGCTGTTGGCCTATTATACCGCATTGGAACGGGACTGTTCCATTGACAAACCCCGGAATCTTGCTAAAAGCGTGACTGTGGAATAAGGTGATTGAATGAAATTGTTCGGCTCATCAGGTATCAGGGGGTTGACAAATGTTGATGTTACCCCACAACTGGCATTGAATGTTGGTAAAGCCTCAGGGAAGGGAAGGTCAAGAGCAGTTATTGCCCGTGACCCCAGGGTGGCAGGAATGATGATAGAAGAGGCTGTATCGGCTGGCCTGATGTCAGCCGGGGTTGATGTGACTCGACTGGGTGTGGTACCAACACCCACCCTGGCATATGCAGCACGTAATTTTGATGTGGGTGTGATGATTACGGCTTCCCACAATCCAGCCAGGGATATAGGGANATCAAGCTATGGAATCCTGATGGGATGGCTTTTGACAGCCGTCAGCAACTGGAGATTGAGCAGGCAGTGGAGGTAGCTGGATATTCGCTGGCTGATTGGGATCGTATCGGCCTTACCAGTGATTATGAGATGGGTGTTGAGGACCATATCAGGGCGATAATCGATACGGTGGGTCCGCTTGAGAACTCACTTAAGGT
>NKAJ01000212.1_pt3 | contig 11507 bp, 13 predicted proteins | sample 1556001 | NCBI WGS metagenome assembly NKAJ01 (sample SAMN06204642, study PRJNA360343) | marine sediment metagenome | isolation source: Jiulong cold seep at northern South China Sea | place: China: South China Sea, Jiulong cold seep | collected 2013-06 | reverse complement strand
TCCCTCACCGTCGGACCCGTTCTGGTAAGGCGCCTTCGCCACAGATGGTCCCCCAAGGATTACAAGATTTCACTCCTACCCTTGGAGTACCCCTTACCTCTCCCGGTCCCAAGCCTGACAGTATCCCTTAGAAGCCTGACAGTTAAGCTGTCAGATTTCCCAAAGGACTTTTCAGGCCGGCTACGGACCCTTTAGACCCAATAAAAACGGTTACCACTCGGGCCGCCGGTGTTACCGCGGCGGCTGGCACCGGTCTTGCCCGGCCCTTGCTAACAAATGATTTTTAATCATCTGGACAGCCAACATTTGATGCTGGCACTCGGGGTTCCCTTATCGCGGTTTCCCNGTAAAGTGTTCGCGCCTGCTGCACCCCGTAGGGCCTGGATTCGTGTCTCAGAATCCATCTCCGGGCTCTTGCTCTCACAACCCGTATCCGTCGTCGGCTAGTAGGTACGTTACACCCACTACTACCTGATAGACCGCAGACCCATCCTTAGGCGCCGGAGCTTTGAACCATAGAGCATTCCAGCATCTATGATTTATCCGGTATTATCCCCAGTTTCCCGGGGTTATTCCAGTCCTAAGGGTAAGTTGTCCACGTGTTACTGAGCAGTTCGCCATGTTCACGAAGAACATTTGACTCGCATGGCTTAATCGAACCCCGATAGCAGTAACCTCTGGCAGGATCAACCAGAATTGTTAATCACACACATATTGGAAGTATTTCGTTATCGGAATTATTAGGGTTTTGGTATATTGTCCAATTAATTCCCGATAATGTATTTATATACACCACCGATCAGAATTAACCGAACTGCCAATACTAACGTCGGACGAGAAATTGCCTTCTCGTCTCCATTTATGATTGTGCCAAGGTCGGAGAGCAACCCTTCACTTTCGGGACTATTCCCAAAATCCGGGTCGACGCCGGGTAATGACCTCGGCAATGAATATTAGGAGGTGATACATTGAATGCAACGAATATTGCATCCAGCGTCCACTTGCGTTTTCACGCAGATTGTGGAAGTTAAATATATGTTTCAGGTAGTATTTAAGGTTGTTTACTACCTAGCCAAAACCGAGGTTTTATTTTCGGATCGGCAACACATAATCACTCTAAGCAGGGTGTTCCTGCCCATTTGAGCGCTCCCTTCCATTGGTAGGTTGGTATATAACTGTTGTGGTGATTGGCATTCCAAAAGCCTACAGTTTGAAAAAAAAACATAGTATTATCACAAATCTAAAAAATGGATGTCATCAATAAAACGAATACAATAGACCCAATTAATGAATTTACACCCCATTTATATCTCTTCCAGGGGTGCGCCCATCTCTATCAACACCTCTCCAAACAGTAACTTTTCCATGACCTGGGCAACAAACCTGCGACGTTGATGCATCTGGATGTCCTCGTTCATCCTCAATTCTGAATCGATCTGTACACGCACAAGGGCAAACCGGACCATTTCCTCTTCCTTAATCTCAAGAGCATTTAGTTCCTCAATGAGATACGGGAGACTATACGGGTCATCAATAGCCTTTGCCAGTAACAATATCTCCTCAGGGACACTACCAGTATCAACTTTAGTTTGCCCCATAAGCAACCGGAGCGTATTCACAGAAACATTATCACTTAACATCCAATATCCATTCCTTTCCCATCAATCTTGAGCATATCTCAAGATCCTCAATCGTATTCACATTCACAGCAATCTTGTGATTGTTCAATATATAATTATAATCATCCTGCTCCTCATGTATATTATCCGCATCAAGGATGTTTATACCAGAAGGCACTATCAACCGACCATCCTTATTGAACACAGTATCCGGACGCAGTCCCTTGCTCCTGCATACCGACAGCAGGTTATAAACAGAAAGAGCGGGCTGAGGAACCTCATTGTATAATGCTATCACCTCATCAAACAACCCAGGAGTTATCAGGGGCAGGTCGGCCATGACTATAAGCACCGGACCTTTGATACCGGCCTTTCTAATAGCATACACCATATCAGACACATACCCATCTCCGGCGGTATTTACCACAATAACATCCCTGGCACAACCCTCTAGCCATTTTACAGTATCAGGGCCATTGTTGGATGCAGCAATATAGATATTATCCACATGTCTGGAACACTCAAGAGCATCCAGGGCATATTCGATCAATTTCCTGCCATTGATTTCCAGTAGAGGTTTTTCAATGGGCAACTTCATCCTGCTGCCCCGCCCTCCCGCCATCAATAGGGCGTCCAAACTACCATACCCCCTGCATAAAATAAGAAAATTGTCGCCAGGGCAGCCAGACGCCCCATCTCATGAGCAGTGCCAAGGCAATCCCCGTTAATACCGCCAAAATGCCGGTTCGATACCACTACCACCCCAATCGACACTAAAATCCCCATTAACAAAGCACCAAGTCCAGCAACGCCAATTGCAGCCGTGCAAACCACTGCCGATGTAAACAGACTTACGATAACCTGCTTCGGACCTGTATAATCAGATATCATGGACCCCATTCCCTGGTACAAAGGTTTTCCAAACCTGGCCGCCGTAAGCATAGAATGCTTGGATATAACCTCAGCACTAAGCAACGCCGTGCCCAGGCCAAACCACCAGAATCCATCGCCCTGCATATCCCCAATAGCCTGTATGACAACGAACAATGAAAGAACATAAAATATCACAAAAGCCGCACCACCCGTTCCCAGTGCCACGTCCTTCATTGCATTGATCTTCTTCTCAGCACTCCCGTGGGCTGCAATACCATCCCCAAAATCAGATATTGCATCAAGATGGTGAAAACCTGTCAGTATATAGATAGATACAATCACAACCACTGCAATAATTCCAGATTGGCCTGGTATCAGGACGGCCAGTAAGGTGGCCACTGCAAGTAAAATAAGACCTATAATAATACCTACAACAGTAGACAGGTATGTCCGCTGCTGGAATTGCTCAAGCCTGTACGACCTGCCTGCAGGCAAAGTGGTCAGGAATCCAATAGCTCCCAGCAGTCCCCCCAGCAATTTCAAATCCCGCCCCTGGTATACATACTGGAAGATACACCGCCGATAAGCCCGGCGACAACATCATCCATGAACGGTCCCAATTCCTTGATTACCCCGGGTTTGAGTTTATCGAACCTGACATACTCGAACATACCTTTGTGCCCGGCGATGTAGGTGGAAATACTCATACCCAGCACCTCGTCACATACAAGGAAGGTCAGGTCCCGTTCATATGAATCTTTGCTCAGGTTTGGAAGTTCACCAGCTTCACCTGCCCGCTCAAGCTGGACGCCCGCATAAATCAGGATGCACAGGTTGGGGTCACTAAGAGCAATATCCAGCTCACGTTTGAACACCTCTTCTGCCAGCTCTTTAGTCTCAATCCCCGGATGAGGTACATATAATTGCATAGCAGTAGCCAGTAGCACATCCTCTGATAGCCCCCTCTCTGCCAGTATATCCCTTATGTCATATTCAAATCCCCGATCTATCTGTGTAGGTCTGTCACTTTTATCTGCTAATGGGCTGTCTGAAAGTTTCATTGTAATCACTCTGAGTCCTGTTAACTACATTAAGATGTTTACATGCGATAAATATAATACTCCAATGCCCCATGCAAACAGCACAAAGGCAGCCGTACCCACTAACCTGACAGCCCGTTCGACATCTACCGCCTCAGGCAGCCTGAACTCTTTACCAAGTACATAATGTTCTGGCTTTTCCAGTTTGACCCCTAGTGCCCCGGACGCTGCAGCCATGGGCCAGCCTGAATTAGGTGACGTGGTCAAGTTGTTATCACGTAAGCATATATTCACGGCACCTTTGGAGCTACCCGTAATCAGTGCGGCGGCACCAATGAGCAACAGGGACAGCCTGGCAGGTATCCAGTTCAACATATCGTCCAGCCTTGCTGATGGGCGTCCCAGCTCAATGAATTCCTTGTTCCTGTATCCCACCATGGAATCCAGGGTATTGACAGCCTTGTACGCCAGTGCCCCAGGCAACCCCAGTATAAGATAGAACAGTATCGGCGACAGGATACTATCTACAAAGTTCTCTGAAATGGATTCAATCACTGCCGAAGCTACTTGATGTTCATCCAGCTGTGTGGTGTCCCGACTGACCAGCGCCATAAGTGCTTCTTGTGCTTCAATAATATTACCAGAGTGCATCCGGTCTATAATACCGCGAGATGTGGTCAGCAACATCCTTATGGAAAAAGTGGATTTCAGGAAATATGCCATTACCAGCAGTGCTGCCGTTTCAGGAATTAGGGAAGCTCCCAGCATTATCAGAATTCCTGCCAGCAGTGACGCTCCCGTCATGACCACTACTATTAGGATTCCCAGGACACTGCGATTTTGTACTGGCAGATCCTTAAGATACTTGATGCCGTGCCCCATCCAGACCACAGGATGTACAGCACCAGGTGGTTCCCCGAACAAAATATCCATAGCAAATGCCAGCAACAACACTTCAAGACCAGGGGAAAAAACTGAGATTAACATGTTCACAACAATGGTTCAATCACTTGTTTCCAGATATGCTTGAGGTCACCGGGTCTGTCTTCACATGCCATCAGTGCTTCAAGTATGGAATTTGCCACCTCAGGCCGGTGAACCATATCACAGTCAGCACAACTCCATACCTCTCCTCCAGTCCGGCGTTCCACCATATGTCCGCCAGTCCTCTCATCCAGACATGGATAAAATGGGCAAAAACAAAATGTGCAATCCTGACCCTCGAAATGGCAGGGATAATATTCACAATTAGTCCTGCTTGCAATCGTACCCTGGTGTATCGCTTCATCAAGATTCTTCTCGGCAAGTTCCCTGCCCCACTGGACTACTGATTCACCAAAGGCATCTACCAGATGCTGGTTCTCTTCACGGGTCCGGACTGCTACCCTGATGTAATCATACCCCATCCGCCTGAACGAAGCACAATCCCTTATCAGGATGCCCTGATGCCGCATGCGCTCGGTGATTTCTCCGGAATCCATCCCAAATTCCTTTATTTTGATTAATATGAAATTAGTGCTGCTTGTTACTGGATTAAAACCTCTTATGAGGGACAGCCGATGGGTTAGCCAGATGCGCTCTTTTTTTATCAATTCTCTTGTTCGCTCAAGATATGAGGGGTCCTTTGTATGGGTATCAAGTAACCATGAGCCCACTGTATCCGGTATAGTCCCAATGTTCCAGGGAATCCGGATATTCTCCATCCTTGCAGCCAAATCCCTGTGTGCAATCCCGTATCCAATCCTCATCCCAGGTATGGCAAATACCTTGGTCATCGACCGCATTACTATCACAAACGGATTATTGTCCACCAGCCCTGCTATACTCTGTGCAGGGTCTGATAATTCAATAAATGCTTCATCCACCACAAGGAATGTCTTGTTTTGCTGGCATTTCTGTGCCAGTCTTGCCATATCTGACCCGGTAATAAGAGTACCAGTGGGATTATTTGGGTTGCAGATGAACANTCACAAACGGATTATTGTCCACCAGCCCTGCTATACTCTGTGCAGGGTCTGATAATTCAATAAATGCTTCATCCACCACAAGAAAAGTCTCGTTTTGCTGGCATTTCTGTGCCAGTCTTGCCATATCTGACCCGGCAATAAGAGTACCTGTGGGATTATTTGGGTTGCAGATGAACACTGCCTTTGACCTTGAAAGCAGTCCCTCATCGATTTCCCCATTACCCTGATACACTTCCCTATACTCAATATTTTCAGGTGTCGCTCCCATAAGTTTGATACTCAGTTCGTATTCACCAAAGGTGGGCTGGGGCAGCAGTACAATATCTCCATAGTCCAGTATAGTCTCTGCTATGAGTCGGATAAGCTCAGAGGAACCATTCGTGGGAATAATGTTTTCAGGTTTTACACCTGCAAAGGCGGCTGCAGAGTTTTTAAATTTTACATATCGGTTATCAGGATAATTATCAATAATTTCCAGCGCTCTACCAATAATCTCTCTGATTGAATCCATCTCATAAGGGTCGAATGGGTTGAGATTGGCACTGAAATCCAATAATTCATGTCCACTGAGTTCAATATTTTCAGCTACCTTGCCCCCATGGATACAGGGATTGATATTAACAACGGACTTTCTTATGAAACGGTCAATATTATTCACACGTGTGCAATTGTGGGACTACATTCATAACTATTTCGCATTCAAGTTAGATATATAAACAATTCCATCTATACATATCTATTATTTTTACTGAAATGGAAAGATATTTATATAGCACAGTCAATATCTATATTTGGGAGTCATAATTTAGATATGACGGAGTTGATTAACATGAAAATTCGAGTTGTAAGTTCTAAAGATGAAATTGATTCGCTGGGGTCTGATGAAGAAATTATTCACCTGGCATTTAGGCCGTCGAACAAAGATATATTTTCTCTTGTAAAAGCATGTCCAGGGGTAAGAGCAATACACATACCAAATTCATATAAGAAAACTGTCTCAAAGTCAATCAGAATGTTTCTAGAAATGCAGAACATAAAACTGCTGGAAGGAGACGTGTGGGGACACCGAAAGGACATTAATGAATACTACGAAATTAAAAAGAGCGTGATTGACAGGATAAATGAACTGAAAAGTGGAGGAGGGTCAGAAAAAGACATTCTTAAAAAGATGATGAAAGAGACGCGCCTGAGTCCCGACCTTCTGGAGTTCATGCTGAAAGCATAAATTGTGCGAAATTTGGCGGACTCGCCGCGATTCGAACACGGGTCTGCGGGTATCTACACTGAATGCCTGAATTGGCAGCACAGTACCGAAGCCCACCAGGATATCCTGGCTACCCTACGAGTCCGCAATGTAATTTTTTTACATCCTGAGAGGATGTAATCCATCTTTACCGAACGAATCCTATAAAAAGTTATTCACTGATTAAATCCAAGTTTTTATGTGTAATATGTACTTTTAATCATACATGCAGCTAGGTGGAACAGTTCATGACCCCTTACACGGGCACGTACATGTCAGCCAGCTGGAATCAATGCTTATCTCCACCCGTGAAGTGCAACGTCTGCGCCGTATCCAGCAATTAGGGCTGGCTGATATTGCATTTCCTGGAGCCAACCATACCCGGTATGAACACAGCATTGGCACCATGCACGTAGCAAATATGATGGGGCATGCCCTGGGTCTGGACGAACAGGATGTCCAGAAGATCAGGATTGCCGGGGTGCTGCATGATGTAGGACATTCTGCATTCTCCCACTCAGTGGAATCTGTACTTGCAAGGAACCCGNTGTGGGCCATTCTGCATTCTCTCATTCAGTGGAAGCTGTACTTGCAAGGAATCCAGGCCTCGTGCCAGTGATTGATGGTGAGCGATTTTCCAGCCATGAAATGTTTACCAGTTATATTATAAAGAACAATTTTCCAAAATATGATAATATCGCCAATGAGGTCAATACCGTTTTCGGTGTCAATGCCTGTGAGTTTTTTTCAGAGATATCTGCAATGGCCATCGGCAATATTAAGGGAAACCACAAACCATATCTTGCACAGATAATATCAGGAGATATCGATGCCGACCGTATAGACTTTCTCGTGCGCGATTCATACCACACAGGAGTATCCCTTGGTTTGATAGATGTGGAGCAAATCGTGGACAGCCTTACCCTCCATGACGGACGGGTGTTGCTGGGCGGCCACGATAGTTATAGTGAGGATATGGCACTGGCAGCAGCAGAATCCATGCTCATTGCACGTTCACACCATTATTCCGCCATTATCCACAATCCTGTTACCCAGAGTGTACGTGCCATGCTGCTAAGGGCACTGGAAGATACCCTGGATAACATGGAAGACAAAAATGAGACAATGCTTGCGATATCTGAATTCTTTACAATTTTCAATGATGGGGACCTGCTGGATTTTATCAAACATCATGGTCCTGCTTCTGCCAACAACCTTCTTCAGCGTATTCGTGAAGGAAGGATATGCCGTACTGCACTGCGGTTCAACCACCAATCACTTAAACCGGGCATTAGAATGGCGCTATCAACCATTGCACGATATGGCGATGCTAAGAAGATGTTCGAACAAAAACTTACCAGGCGTCTTGAACAGCATTACGAAACGCCTGTGTTGATAGACCTATCAGTGGCAAGAGGAGTCCCAAAGAGTATCCGCATCATAAAAGGTAACGATGAACATTTTATATATGATGAATCTGCCCTTGCCAACGGCCTGGTGCGCTCTATTTCGCGCCAGATATCACTGTGTATATTCTCAAATAACGGCAAGGCAGAACTGGAACTGGATGTTTCTGAGATATTAGAAAGAATAGAAGAACTTTCTCCAGACCTTTTACGATATATCAGGAACGAGAAGTACCTGAACATTGAAGGGGTAATGCTGATTTTCTATTGTCTTCACACCCTGTTCTCACAAAAAGATAACCTGAAAGTGTTAATACCACGCATCAGGAACATCAGTTGCATGTATCAGCTGGTTGAAGGGTTTGCAAAAAATAAACGGCTTGAAAACCTGCTGGATTACAAGTTCCATGACAGGTATGGTTTTCCCTATTCAGATAGTCTGTTCGAGGATATCCAGAAACTGGTTGCAATGGGCCTGGTGGATGAAGACCTGCGCTATTATGACAAGAACGGGCATTGGGCCCAAAGGTATGAATATGTGCTCACCGCAGAAGGCGTGGAGTACGGGAAAAATATTGCTAAGTATTATAGTAAGGAGATGGAACATATCACAGATTACCTGACCAGGCACAAACACGGGATACCAAGGGATATGGTAAGTATTAACAATATTAGATATTACAGGTGATATTAATTCCAGAGTATTGTAAATACAGGAGTGATAAATGTTGATATATATCAATCACTCGTTCAATTGAATATCTAATTAAATACCTGCATTAAATATAAATCAAATAAATACATGGTAGTGGAATTGTGGAATCATTTGGACTATTAATATCTAATCTTACATATGCCAGGTCTACACTGACTGCTTTTAGTATTGTGTGGGTTGTGTTTTTGCTATATTTGCTCAGACTCATACAAACAAGAAAAAATCTTCATGCTCAGATGGAATTATTGAAAAACATGGAGAATTAAAATTTTTGGTACAATACCATGAGAAAAAAAGATAAGATTACAATGTCAGTTGTTGCCATTGTACTGGTTGCTATTGTAGGTATGTGGGGACTGGATTTTCAATCAGAATATTATACAGTATCCCAGATTAAAAATAATGCCTCAGAATATATTGGACAGCCTGTTGAGATAACTGGTGATGTTAAACAGGACACGTTGAAGATTGATACCGAAGACACGTATTTTGTACTTACCGATGGTGTTTATGATATAGAGGTATTTTACCATGGTGAAAGACCACAGGCGCTGGCAAATGGTGCACAAGTATCTGTCAGGGGAATATTAGTATCCGCAGATAGAGTGGACGCAAATTTCCTGGTGATGGGCTGCCCATCTAAATACGGGTTCGATTAATCGATGTGTAATAAAGGGATGTAGGGAACCATGAGAGTATACGACAAATCATACATTAAAATAAATGCCATTACCGAGAACGATAAGGTGCAGCTGGTGCCCGAGGGTACGCTGTCTCCGGTAGCAAAACCTATCATAAAACGAATAAATAAGATGTTCCTTGAAGAGAAACCCATATCAATAGATGATGAAAAAATCATATTCTCATCATGGGCACCTCCTATTCCCAGCACCGCTTTCGACCGTTTGATATCGGCACAGATATCGGCCATGCTAAAAAAACGTGTACCAGACCAGTCATCTATCGGCATTACCATGAAATGTCCCAACAATTGCATCCACTGCGGGGCTGCTGATATCATTGCAGACCCCGAACTCTCACTAGAAGAGGTCAACCGGGTGGTGGACGAGTCCATCGATCTTGGCTCGTATCTCATCTCCTTTGACGGTGGTGAGCCTTTACTCAGGAAAGACCTGCCAGATATGATAAGACACGTGGATAAAACAAAGGCTATCGCAACTAGTTTCACATCTGGTTACGGGCTTACCCAGGATAAGGCAAAAGAATTGAAGGATGCGGGATTGTATGCTGTCAGAGTAAGTATCGACAGCCCTCGCAAGGAAGAACATGAGCGGGTGAGGGGTCGGAGCGGTTCATACGAGGATGCCATGAACGGTATCACAAATGCCATTGATGCAGGTTTGCTTACCGATATGTTTGTAGTGGTGTCACCCGATAATATCGATGAACTGGATGATTTCTATGCCCTTGCCGAATCCAAGGGTATGCACGAAATGTCTATATACGAGATTATAGCAGTGGGACGGTGGCTTCACCATGAAGATGAAACTATCGGTACCAATGATGTGGATAGGCTGGCCAAGTTCCAGAAGGAGAAGAACAAGCTCACTGATGGACCCCGTATCACTGCATTCCCGTACTTCATGGGACCTGATATGTTCGGCTGCTTTGCAGGCCGCAGGTGGGTACACATAACATCTGCAGGCGATGTGCTACCCTGTGCCTATACACCATTTAAATTCGGTAATATCAGGGACGAGCCCCTGCAGGATATCTGGAAGCGTATGGGTAAAACAGCCGCATATAAGAAAACTCCTCCATCATGCCTGATGCGAGATGTAGCTTTCAGGAAGCAATATATTCATACCATACCTGAGGACGCTGAGATGCCATTTGATATGTCAGGTAAATGACATATCTTACATTCCAGATTTCATTTTTACTTTTCGCCCAGGTATTTTTATACCGGGTCATCTATGAATTGATAATCTCATCAAAGGCATCCACAACGACTTTCAGGTCGTCCCTGGGTACACCGAAGGTGCTGAGTTTGAAGAACTTGGTGAGTCCTGCCTTGATTCCGTGGATCTTCCGGGCTTTCAATTCCTTATACAGGAAATACCGGCCATCTTTGGCGGTCTGGGAAATCTCGAAAAGGATAGGTGCTTCGAAGAACATCAGGTCATGGTTGTGTGGTTTATCACCCATCTGAACCAGTCCAAGGGATTCAAGTTGTGATGAGAACCAGCGTGCATTCTCTACTTCACTGTCCCAGTGTTTGGTACGCTCGAACACTTTGGGGAAGGAAGCCAGCATTGTCATAATAGTAGCCCCCCTGGCAGTACAGCCCAGCATCTCTATTTCCTTGACCTTATGTGTAGGTGATTTTTCAAACACTTTTGAGGAATATTCCTCTGAAACTCCCAGCACGCCAATGGGGCCTGAAGATGCCATGGACTTGTGCCCGCTGCCAACTATGAAATCAGCACCCAGGTATTTTGCATTCACAGGCATCCTGCCCACCGAATATGCACCGTTCAATATCAATGGTACGTCATGTTCGTGGCATACCGCTGCTATCTTTTTTACATCCGGCAGGTTGCCGTAGTTGCCGTCCGGGTAGGTGACCAGTGCCAGTGCAGGGGGTTTACCGGTCTCTTTGATTACTTCCTGGATGGCATCA
>NKAJ01001655.1_pt1 | contig 11510 bp, 18 predicted proteins | sample 1556001 | NCBI WGS metagenome assembly NKAJ01 (sample SAMN06204642, study PRJNA360343) | marine sediment metagenome | isolation source: Jiulong cold seep at northern South China Sea | place: China: South China Sea, Jiulong cold seep | collected 2013-06 | reverse complement strand
CCTTTGGTCCCTTCATGGCTATTACCAGACCGTTTGCCGACAGTAAAGGCCGGGCCATGCGGGCAAGCTCATCCAGAGGTCCCACTGCCTGGCTGACAATTACATCAAAGCCTTCATGGGGAAGATGCCTGGGTATATCTTTGGGGCCCACTCGGCAGTGCTCTGCCCAGATACCTGTAAGGCCGATTATTGCGATTACAGTATTGAGAAACGAGACTTTCTTCCGAATGGCGTCAATAAGCACTATTTCAAGATCGGGACGAAACAGCTTGAGGATAAATCCTGGAACACCGGGGCCTGTGCCTATATCCAGTATGTGATGGACACCCTTTGGCAGGAAACGAATCAGAGTCAAGGTGTCACCGACGTGCTTGATGGCCATTTCCTCCATGGTCTTGAGGCCGGTGAGGTTAATGCGCTGATTCCAGGAGTAAAGCTCCCCCAAATAGACTCTGAGGTTTGTTATGAGCTCCCCTGACGGCGTTACACCACCTTGCTGCAAGAGCTCATGTAATAGAGGCTTAATATTCTGATTCGCGAGACAGGTTGGCAAAGGTAGCGTATCTGTCCACAAAGGCAAGCTTTACAATACCAATGGGACCGTTTCTCTGCTTGGCCACAATGATTTCAGCCATACCTCTGTTTGGGTTGTCTTCAGATCGATTATAGACTTCGTCCCGAAAAATAAAGGCGATTACATCGGCGTCCTGTTCTATAGCCCCTGACTCCCTGAGGTCTGCCATCTGCGGTCTTTTGTTTGGCCTGTCCTCCACCTTGCGATTAAGCTGAGACAGGGCTACTACAGGGACATTCAGCTCCTTGGCCATTGCCTTAAGTGACCTTGAAATCTCGGAAATTTCCTGCTCTCTGCTCTCGTTGCGTCCCCTTCCCCTCATGAGCTGCATGTAATCTACCAGCACAAGGCCAAGGTTTTGCTTGCTCTTAAGCCTCCTGGCCTTGGCCCTTATCTCCATGACAGATAAGGCCGGTGTGTCATCGATAAAGATAGTGGCCTCGGAGAGGTGACCCGCGGCATTTATAAGCTTTGGCCAGTCCCGCTCACTCAGGAAACCCGTCCTTACCTTCTGTGCATTCACACAGGCTTCTGAACACAGCATCCTGAGGGCCAGTTGATCCTTGGACATTTCCAAAGAGAAGATCGCAACACATATATCGTTGGCAATGGCCGCGTGCTGTGCGATATTCAGGGCAAAGGCCGTCTTTCCCATGCTGGGACGACCTGCAATGATAATAAGGTCGGATGGCTGAAACCCTGCAGTCAGCTTGTCCAGTTCTGTAAACCCTGTAGGCACACCGGTAATCAGTTCTTTGCGCTCGTACAGATCTTCAACCTTCTTGATACTGTCCCTAAGTATGCTCTTAAGAGGGTGGAAGGCCTGACGGATTTTGGTCTGAGAGATTTCAAATATGGATGCCTCGGCAGATTCCAGGACCTCGTCTACCTCTCCTGCTTCTTCGTAACAAAGGGTGGATATGTCTGATGCCTTTTGAATAAGCCGGCGGAGGACGGCCTTGTCCCAAACGATTTTGCCGTAGTAGCCGATATTGGCGGCTACCGGCATAGTTTCCGCGATCTCTGCGAGGTAGGCTGCCCCCCCGACTGCTTCAAGTTTTCCCATGGATTTCAGGGCATTGTGAACAGTCACGAGGTCTTGGGGTTCATTTCTGTTAAAAAGATCAAGTATGGCAGCATAGATGATGCCGTGGGCCTCTTTGTAGAAGTCCTCCGGGTGCAGAAACTCAACAACCTTCAAAAGGGCCTGGTCCTCGATTAAAATGCCTCCGAGGATACACTGCTCTGCTTCTACATTTTGTGGCGGAAGGCGATATTCAGCGGGTTTAATAACAGTCTTAAGAGTTGCTATAGACATCTTTATAGATTGCTCAATGTCACAAAGGCTCCTGTGGGGCCACATTGACTTTGACTATGACCTTGACATCAGGGCTGAGTTTTACCGGGACCTCGAATTCGCCAAGGGCCTTGATGGGCTCGTCCATCTGTATTTTCTTGCGATCAATTGAATACCCCTGTGATTCTATAGCGCTGGCTATGTCCAGACTGGTAACCGAGCCATAAAGTCGATCCTTTTCACCTACCCGGACCGGTATGTTGATTTCCAGCTCACCAAGCTTAGTGGCAAGGGCATCAAACTCATCACGTTCCTTGGCAGCCTTGGTCAGGATAGAGGCCTGCTGACGTTCAAACTTAGAGATGTTCTTTTTATCGGCAAATATGGCCTTGCCCTTAGGCAGCAGGAAATTGCGGGCATAGCCATTTGCGACCTTGACCATGTCTCCGGCCTTCCCGAGAGAAGGGATAGTTTCTTTAAGAATAACTTCCATTTGTCTGAAACCTCGAGGAAATATTTGTGTTGAAAATAATTTAGGAATTGACGGCTCTCAAGACTCTCTGGCTGACGGTGCCCTGGCTCTCAGATCAAACCATACATCAGACACTCCTATAATAACAACAAGTATTAGACCATACCACTGGATGCAAAGCAATATATATGTGATCCAGCGAATGAATGCAGGGACCTTCAATCTTTCAAAATAAAAGGCAACTACCGCCAGTCCCTGCAAGAAATAGATACTGCTCAGTACCAGCAGGGCATTTTCTCCGCAGACATTAAATATACCTTTTCCCAAAAAGGCCAATACACCTGCTGTTATTATCACCCATATAAGTGGTTCAGGCAGTTTCCACTGAGTGAACACCGGCGCAAATGCTTCATTTTTGAGCCTTTTGGCAAGATATATTTTTGGTACCAATATATTACTCAGGCTTATGATCACAAAGACCGAACCCAATAGCCCCGGCAAAAATCGTATAATGACTTCTTTAAACTGCCGGAACCAGTTTTCTAATTCTACCTGGTATATGCCGGATGATTTCTCTTTATAGAGAGCCAGACTCTGATCCATATCCTCGGATATTGCCTGGACAACCTTATTATATCCGTCAAGCAGATCAGGACCTGATCCAGCACTAAGTACAAATATGAACGTTACGCAAAGATAGGCAAAACCTGCCAGAAGGGTCTTGATCCCGGACCAATCCTGTTTTCTGGCAACCACAAGGACTATGGCAAGCCCTGCAGTCTGGATCAACCAGACTAAGGCCTCCGGCCTCATGGTCAGCCAGCACAGCAAAATCCCTAAAGCAAGGTTCCCAAAAATAATTGAGGTTGCCAGACCAAGACTGATGCCCTCGGTCAATACAACAAGAATTCCTGGTGCTACAAGTTGGAACAGAGGCGCGATCCCCTCAACAATAAGGGGCACTAAAAGGACGACAGAAGCCAGTGTCCACTTGCTTGAGAGGTTTGGAGGAAAAGCCAACTGCTTTATATTATAGTTTCAGGCTTTCATGCTTGAAGGTTCAGGGTTCAGAGGTTCAGGGGTTGCCGAAAATCTAAGCCGTTGATTCGTGAATTTTGAACCTTTGAACCTTTGAACCTTTGAACCCTGAATGGTTATAAATCTCTAATCTNCTATGGCAAGCCCTGCAGTCTGGATCAACCAGACTAAGGCCTCCGGCCTCATGGTCAGCCAGCACAGCAAAATCCCTAAAGCAAGGTTCCCAAAAATAATTGAGGTTGCCAGACCAAGACTGATGCCCTCGGTCAATACAACAAGAATTCCTGGTGCTACAAGTTGGAACAGAGGCGCGATCCCCTCAACAATAAGGGGCACTAAAAGGACGACAGAAGCCAGTGTCCACTTGCTTGAGAGGTTTGGAGGATAAGCCAACGGTTATAAATCGCTAATCCTTAAGTATATGACCAGAAGTGAATGGCAACAAGGCCATTATTCTGGCCTGCTTGATGGCTGTAGTCAGGCGTCTTTGATGCTTGGCACAGGTCCCGGTAATACGGCGGGGCAGTATCTTTCCCCTTTCCGTGATAAAATGTCTTAAGGTTCTGTGGTCTTTATAGTCTATGGCCAGGGACTTGTCGGCACAAAAGCGACAGACCTTCCGGCGTATATATATGCGCCGGCGCCCGGTACGATTATTTCTTGNACCAGAGGTGAATGGCAACAAGGCCATTATTCTGGCCTGCTTGATGGCTGTAGTCAGGCGTCTTTGATGCTTGGCACAGGTCCCGGTAATACGGCGGGGCAGTATCTTTCCCCTTTCCGTGATAAAATGTCTTAAGGTTCTGTGGTCTTTATAGTCTATGGCCAGGGACTTGTCGGCACAAAAGCGACAGACCTTCCGGCGTATATATATGCGCCGGCGCCCGGTACGATTATTTCTTGGATTTTGCATTTGTCTCATTTCTCTTCTCTTTTCTCAGTGGACTGAGTGGAATCTAAAGCCTCTTCAACAGTTTCAGCAGGCGGAGCAGACTCGTCCCGGGCCTTGGCAAGCGCCTCAGCATCAAACTCATTACTTGTCTTTGTGGTAACGAATTTCATCACGCCCTCATCCAACCGCAGCCTGCGGGTGAGTTCCGAAATGGATTCGGCAGATGCACCATACTCCATCAGCACGTAATAGCCTTGGGTCTGTTTTTGCACCCTGTAAGCAAGTTTCTGTAGGGGCCATGGATCAATCTTTACTATTTCGCCATGCCCGCTGATTATGATTTGCCGGAGTTTTTCCGAGATAGCTGTACGTTCCTCGTCACTGAGGTCCGGATGGAGGAGATAAAATGTTTCGTAATGCCGTAATTTCATATATGGCCTCCCTATGGGCTATATTATCCGGCCCTGATCCAGGAAGCATATTGAGCAAAACCTGTCAGGGCAAGGAGGAATAAAAGAGGTCTTTCTATTACATGAGACCAGTGCCTGAGTCAAGAGCAAATTTCTTTTTTCATCTTGCTTATCAATTGCATATGACCTATTGTTCACAGGTTCAGGGTTCAAGGTTCAGAGGTTCAGGGAAAAATGAATTACCCCATAACAAGCACGGAGTATCAAAATAAGTATTTTATCTTTTCTATCGCAGCAGGCTGCGGGGAATTAAACCCTATAGATTTTGCATCATCCTTCATAATGATTAGAGTAATCCGTGTAATCTGCGAAATCTGTGGATTAAAACTGTTGATTTATGAATTCTGAATGGAAAAGGCGTGAGAATAGATGCCAAGGGATTTAAACGGTTACGGAGGGAGCTATGCCGGTCATAAAGATAAAGGTGGAACGTGACTTTGAGCTGCTGCAAGATCGGGTAAAACGCTTGGTAGATGATGTCTTTCAGGTTTCAATGCCTGTTATGCTTTCCAAGGGAGGCTGGGTGCCGGCCGTAGATATTTATGAAGGTCCTGATGCTGTTTACGTTGTGGCGGATACCGCAGGCGTAGACAAGGAAAGCCTGAACCTTATCTTTAAAGGGCAATTTTTGCANCTGTCTGTTGCAAGGGCATCATCAACCAGCTTTACGAGATTTGGCTGTTCCACTACCCAAGAAACAACCATATGGGGAAAGAGCACAAGCTCTTTACCAGGCAACACCGGAAGCTCACGAATTGTACTGTGCTTAGTGTTCTCTTTTATGTGTGTATTTTTAGTCATAAGCAATCTTAATTACATCCTTGATTTCGCTGAAAAAGCTCAATCTGCAACGCACAATAAATGTTAATTATATTGGAATCAGGATACATCGATCTTTATTGTATCATTCGCCTTTTTGCAAAGCATCCTTATAACGAGTAACCCGTTTTCGTAATATGCTTCCATCTGCTCCGGATCTACAGTCACGGGAATGCGAATGATACGTTCGAATGGGCCGTATTCAATTTCCATCTGATAAAAACGCCCTTTGCCCAAACTGACTGGTGGACGTCTCTGGCCGGCCAGAGACGTCCACCAGTCAGTTTGGGCAAAGGGCGTTTTTATCAGATGGAAATTGAATACGGCCAATTCGAACGTATCATTCGCATTCCCGTGGATGTAGATCCGGAGCAGATGGATGCATATTACGAAAACGGGTTGCTCGTTATACNTCTTTAAAGGGCAATTTTTGCATCTGGCCGGCCAGAGACGTCCACCAGTCAGTTTGGGCAAAGGGCGTTTTTATCAGATGGAAATTGAATACGGCCCATTCGAACGTATCATTCGCATTCCCGTGACTGTAGATCCGGAGCAGATGGAAGCATATTACGAAAACGGGTTACTCGTTATAAGGATGCTTTGCAAAAAGGCGAATGATACAATAAAGATCGATGTATCCTGATTCCAATATAATTAACATTTATTGTGCGTTGCAGATTGAGCTTTTTCAGCGAAATCAAGGATGTAATTAAGATTGCTTATGACTAAAAATACACACATAAAAGAGAACACTAAGCACAGTACAATTCGTGAGCTTCCGGTGTTGCCTGGTAAAGAGCTTGTGCTCTTTCCCCATATGGTTGTTTCTTGGGTAGTGGAACAGCCAAATCTCGTAAAGCTGGTTGATGATGCCCTTGCAACAGACAGGACCGTAGCGGTATTGAGCGAAAAAAAGGAGNAATCAAGGATGTAATTAAGATTGCTTATGACTAAAAATACACACATAAAAGAGAATACCAAGCACAGTACAATCCGCGAGCTTCCGGTGTTGCCTGGTAAAGAGCTTGTGCTCTTTCCCCACATGGTTGTTTCTTGGGTAGTGGAACAGCCAAATCTCGTAAAGCTGGTTGATGACGCCCTTGCAACAGACAGGACCGTAGCGGTATTGAGCGAAAAAAAGGAGGATGATAAGTCTCTTGGTTTCCATAATGTAGGTACTGTGGGCCTGATACTCCGGATGGCCAAGAATGAGGAGGGCCATGCAAGGCTGATAGTTCAAGGGGTCACCAGGGTGCGGCTTCTGGAGATTACAGAAGAGGAACCGTATATAAAGGCAAAGGTGGAGCCGGTACAGCACATAGATAGCCATGATCTTGAGATCCAGGCCCTTGCGGTAAATGTCAGGCAGGTTTTTTCCAAGGTGCTGGAGCTGTCTCCCAATCTCCCCAGAGAGCTCGGGGCGATGATAATGGGTGTAGAAGATTCAGGTGCCTTGGCAGACATAGTGATCAGCCATCTCAATGTTTCAACTGATGATAAGCAGACCGTATTGGAAGCCTTGGATGTCAAGGAGCGGCTGCAAGCAGCCCTTCGTATTCTGACCGTTCAGCTTGAAATTCTCGAACTTGGACACAAGATCCAGTCCCAGGTCAAGGGACAGGTGGAGAAGACCCAGAAGGAATTCCTCCTGCGAGAACAGCTTAAGGCCATAAAGAAGGAGCTTGGAGAAGGGGAAGAGAAGCCGGATGAGATCGAGGAACTGAGGGAGAAGCTGGAGGCCAAGGGTCTGCCGGAAGACGCCATGAAAGAGGCCGCCCGTGAGCTTGACCGCCTTTCCAAGATGCATCCCTTTGCCCCTGAGTATACGGTAGCCCGGACCTATATTGACTGGCTGCTTGAGCTTCCCTGGAATGAGTTTACAGAGGATCATCTGGACCTGGATCAGGCAGAACGTATCCTTAATGAGGATCATTATGACCTGGAAAAGGTAAAGAATCGTATCATAGAGTACCTGGCAGTGCGAAAGCTCAAACCCGACGCCAAGGGAACCATTCTGTGTTTTTATGGTCCTCCCGGCACCGGCAAGACCTCTCTTGGGAAATCAATAGCCCGTTCCATGGGACGCAAGTTTTTAAGGATAGCGTTGGGAGGCATGAGGGACGAGGCGGAAGTTCGCGGACATCGGCGTACATATGTAGGGGCCATGCCGGGGCGTGTTGTTCAGGGCATCAGAAAGGTGGGGGTCAAAAACCCCGTGCTGATGCTGGATGAGATTGACAAAATAGGGATGGACTTCAGGGGGGACCCGGCTTCGGCCCTTTTGGAGGTATTGGACCCGGAACAGAATATTACGTTTACTGACCACTATCTGGGAGTAGAGTTTGACCTCTCAAAGGTGATCTTTATTGCTACTGCCAATGTTTTGGATACTATACCCAGCCCCCTGCTGGACAGGTTGGAGGTATTGGAGCTCTCAGGCTACACTCTTGAGGAAAAGCTTGAAATCGCCCGGAAGTACCTGATCCCAAGACAGCTTGAGGCCCATGGTCTGACCAGACGTAATCTCAGTATTAAAAAAACGGCCTTGTCTAAGATAATTAGTGCCTACACACGGGAGGCAGGGGTCCGGAATCTCGAAAGGCAGATAGCTGCTGTGTGCCGTGGAGTGGCCAAGCAAGTGGCCAAAGGGCGGACTGACAAGGTGCAGATACGGATAAAGGGCCTGCAAGAGTATTTGGGGCCGCCCAAGTTTATGGCCGAGGTTGCGGAAAGGACCAAGGTCCCTGGTGTGGCTACAGGACTGGCATGGACTCCTTCAGGAGGGGAGATCCTGTTTATTGAGGCCGGCAAGATGAGTGGCTCCGGGAAGATATTACTTACAGGAAAGCTGGGTGATGTAATGAAGGAATCCGCCCAGACCGCCATGAGTTTTGTCCGTTCCAAGGCCTTGGATCTGGGTATCCCGGACGACGCGTTCAAAGATGAGGACATCCATGTCCATGTTCCCTCAGGGGCCATACCCAAGGACGGTCCCTCTGCCGGAGTGGCTATATGTATGGCACTGATATCCCTTTTTACTGATCGGTCTGTCAGGCCTGACGTGGCCATGACTGGTGAAATTACCTTGAGGGGACTCGTTCTTCCCGTGGGCGGGATTAAGGAAAAGGTGCTGGGTGCCCACAGGGCCGGGATAAAAGAGATTATTCTGCCCAAGCGCAATGCCGGGGATCTTGATGAAATACCTTCCCAGGTCAGGGAGACCATGAAATTTCACTTGATATCCAAGGCGGATGAGGCAGTAAGTGTGGTGTTCAAGTCTAAGGGACGAAAAAAACGTCAGGTTGACACCTCAAGACGAATTAAGTAAATTTCTCTGATTTTACTGATTATTTACCGTGAAAAAAGCTCAAGGTAACTGAGTACCCATTCGTATGAAAAATTGGGATTTAAACAAGCATGTTTGATAATCTGAGTGAGCGCCTGGATTCCGTATTCAAACGCCTTAAGGGTTATGGAAAGCTTTCAGAGGAGAATATCCAGGAGGGCCTGAGGGAGGTCCGTCTGGCCCTTTTGGAGGCCGACGTAAACTACAAAGTCGTAAAGGACTTCATTGCTCGGGTGAAAGAGCGGGCTGTGGGGCAGGAGGTGATGGAAAGCCTGACTCCGGCCCAGCAAGTTGTGAAAATAGTCCATGAGGAGCTTATAGCCTTACTTGGAGGCCATAATAAGAGCCTCGATCTGGCTGGACGCCAGCCTGCAGTTATACTTCTGGTGGGTCTTCAGGGTTCGGGTAAGACCACCACTGCTGCAAAGCTCGCTCGCTGGCTGAAATCAAAGGGTCGAAAACCCTACCTTGTGCCTGCCGACGTTTACAGGCCCGCGGCCATAAAGCAGCTACAGATTCTTGGGGACCAGTTAAAAATTGATGTGTTCCCTTCGGAGCCGGCCATGTCTCCTGTGGACATAGCTAGACAGGCAGTTGCCAAAGCGGAAGTTGCTCGTCTCGATACGGTTATACTTGATACTGCAGGCCGTTTGCACATAGACGAGGCCCTAATGGGGGAACTCAGGGAAATAAATGCCGTGGTGTCTCCTCAGGAAATTCTGCTTGTGGCAGACGCCATGACCGGACAGGATGCTGTCAATGTAGCTCAAAAATTTGACCAGGAGCTTTCTATTACAGGCGTTGTGCTCACCAAGCTTGAGGGTGACGCCAGAGGCGGTGCCGCCCTTTCAATACAGGCAGTTACAGGGAAATCCATCAAGCTGGTAGGTGTCGGTGAGAAACTTGACGCCCTAGAACTCTTCCATCCTGACCGGATAGCCAACCGAATTCTTGGAATGGGGGATGTTCTCAGCCTGATTGAGAAGGCCCAGGATACCATTGACCAGAAGAAGGCCCTGGAGCTTCAGGACAAGATTAAGAAGGACGCTTTCACACTGGAGGATTTCAGAGACCAGTTGCAGCAGATAAGGAAGATGGGAAGTCTTGAACAAATTATTTCCATGATTCCCGGTCTAAACAAGATGAAGCAGCTAAAGGGGTTGGCCCCTGACGAGAAAGAACTCATACGGGTGGAGGCTATTATTAACTCCATGACACCCCAGGAGCGCAGGAGCTACACTATCATCAATGCCAGCCGGAGAAAGAGGATAGCCAATGGTAGCGGCACTGCGGTCCAGGATGTAAATCGCCTTCTTAAAAATTATACAGCAATGAACAAAATGCTCAAAAAAATGAGGAAATCAAAATTTAAACAGTTCCCTAAAGGGCTTTTGCCCTTTTGAATTATTTTCGGAGGTAAATATGGCAATAAAGATTCGTTTGACCCGGCATGGACGCAAGAAGAAGCCGTTTTATCGTGTGGTGGCGGCAAACTCCGAGGCTCCAAGAGATGGAAAATTTCTCGAAATCCTCGGCACCTACGATCCTCTAAAGGACCCGGCGGAATTCAAGGTTGACTCATCCAAGGTAGACAAATGGCTGAGTTTGGGCGCTAAGCCCTCAGATACAGTGAGGTCCTTGCTTAAAAAAGTCGGTCACCCACTGGAACCTGCTCAAGCATAATAATACCGCCACATGAGGACATTGACTGCGGAGGCGAACGATGAAGGAGCTGGTTGAATACATAGCAAAGGCACTNGAAATCCTCGGCACCTACGATCCTCTAAAGGACCCGGCGGAATTCAAGGTTGACTCATCCAAGGTAGACAAATGGCTGAGTTTGGGCGCTAAGCCCTCAGATACAGTGAGGTCCTTGCTTAAAAAAGTCGGCCACCCACTGGAACCTGCTCAACAGTAAAACACTATAATACCGCCACATGAGGACATTGACTGCGGAGGCGAACGATGAAGGAGCTGGTTGAATACATAGCAAAGGCACTGGTAGATAATCCTGAGGCGGTGCAGGTAAACGAGGTCGAAGGAGAACAGACCTCGGTTCTAGAACTTAAGGTAGCCAAAGAAGACCTTGGAAAGGTGATAGGCCNTGGAACCTGCTCAAGCATAATAATACCGCCACATGAGGACATTGACTGCGGAGGCGAACGATGAAGGAGCTGGTTGAATACATAGCAAAGGCACTGGTAGATAATCCTGAGGCGGTGCAGGTAAACGAGGTCGAAGGAGAACAGACCTCGGTTCTAGAACTTAAGGTAGCCAAAGAAGACCTTGGAAAGGTGATAGGCCGGCAGGGCCGTACCGCCAGAGCAATGAGGACCATACTCAATGCTGCATCCACAAAACTGCGGAAGAGGTCGGTCTTAGAGATACTTGAATAGTTGATGGGCACTGATACCTTCTTTTTTGCCCTTGGCAGGATTGTAAAGACCCATGGAATACGTGGTGAGGTGCAAGTGTATTCCTACTCGGATGTAGAGTATTTTTTAGACTACAAAGACATTTTTGTTCAGGGCAAATACGGCGACAAAGTGCCTCAAAGGGTGCTTAAGGCCCGCGTCAAAAAAGGTCAAAGCGTGATCCTGGC
>NKAJ01001468.1_pt1 | contig 11564 bp, 12 predicted proteins | sample 1556001 | NCBI WGS metagenome assembly NKAJ01 (sample SAMN06204642, study PRJNA360343) | marine sediment metagenome | isolation source: Jiulong cold seep at northern South China Sea | place: China: South China Sea, Jiulong cold seep | collected 2013-06 | reverse complement strand
TACCCGCTTGATTCCATACAGCAGTTGTCAGACCTGATTCAAAACCAGTTAGATACATGCAAGAATCAGTGGGAACTTGAGACAGGTTTTTTGTTTGAATCTTTTCCCTCCACCTGTTCTTTGGAAAATGCCTTGAATCAGCTCCTGGGGACTGACGATAGAGGCCTCTAATGACAGACCATGCACCAAAAAAAGGTGAACACTATTTAGCTGAACAAGTAACTAAAGTCGTACGTAATACCCTTAAAAATTTAGTCCAAAAAGAATTGCTGCCGTGGCCTGACATATATTCAACTGAATTCTGGCATGTTGTATATGATAATGGTTACGACGAAATCATACTCAAAAAGATCAAGCCTCCCGCTGTCCCCAGCCAAGTGGTGGAGGGATTTCTGGAACAAACGGATCATATCTTAGATGGTGTCAAGGACACGGTCAGCTCCTTTGCGTCAGATGCGAAGGAACACGTGAACAGCACAAGTGCCGGCCTGAAATCACTTGAACAGAAAGTTCAACATGATCAAGAATTAAAGGGGAAAATCAAGCAGCTTCAAGAGTACAATGAAGCCCTTTCAGTGCACATTGCACAGGCAGAAAAAGAACTTATGGAGCAGGCCGGTTTTATTAAGGGTCTTCAAAAAAAGTTGCGCATAGATCACCTTACCGGTCTTAATAACCGCAGTGCACTGGAAACAGATCTAAAAAAAGAGATAGCCAAGGCCATGAGATATCAGTTTCCCTTGTCGATCATAATGATTGACCTTGACCGCTTCAGGGATGTAAACGACTCTTATGGATACCTGATTGGAAATAATGTGTTACAGAAATTAGCTGATATCCTTCGTAATGCTGTAAGAGAAGTTGATGGTATATACAGGTATGGTGGTGAAAANGTGCACTGGAAACAGATCTAAAAAAAGAGATAGCCAAGGCCATGAGATATCAGTTTCCCCTGTCGATCATAATGATTGACCTTGACCGCTTCAGGGAAGTAAACGACTCTTATGGATACCTGATCGGAAACAATGTGTTACAGAAATTAGCTGACATCCTTCGTAATNCCGCTTCAGGGAAGTAAACGACACTTATGGATACCTGATCGGAGACAATGTGTTACAGAAATTAGCTGACATCCTTCGTAATGCTGTAAGAGAAGTTGATGGTATATACAGGTATGGTGGTGAAAATTTTGTCATCCTGATACCTCACACTAACTGCCGGGATGGAATAATTCTGGCTGAACGTATCAGAAAACGAGTGGCTAGACANTCTTATGGATACCTGATCGGAAACAATGTGTTACAGAAATTAGCTGACATCCTTCGTAATACTGTAAGAAAAGTTGATGGTATATACAGGTATGGTGGTGAAAATTTTGTCATCCTGATACCTCACACTAACTGCCGGGATGGAATGATTCTGGCTGAACGTATCAGAAAACGAGTGGCTAGACACGTATTTACCGTAAAGCGAAAGGGCCATCGCTTAACAGTCAAGGCATCCTTGGGAGTCGCGGAACTGAACCTGGAAGACACTGTGGACTTTTTGCTTATTCGCACAGACAGGGCACTTCACAAAGCCAAGACTTCCGGAAGAAACAGAGTTGTAGGTTTGTGCGGTGAGAACTCCCGATCAGATAACACATAGTAAACCCCTGCCAGAAATCCCATGCTACCGCTTGACGATCTACTCCTGCCATAGTAGCTAAGGCCTCACCCATTTCTATGGACTCGATGGGCTGAAGGATATTTTATAAAAATCAAAAAACTGCAAGTAGGATTGAAATGGCAATCGTATTACCCTTTCGTGGAATAAGATACAATGCTGATCAGGCCGGGGATATGGTCCAACTGGTGGCCCCGCCTTATGATGTAGTTGATGATGAGAAACGAGATAGCCTTGTATCAAGAAATCACTACAATATCTTTTCCCTTGAATTATCCAAGCCTAATTTCAGCGGGACGCATAAAGTAGATAAATACACCTGCGCAAAAAAGAAATTTGAAGGTTGGTTATCCAAAAAAATCTTAGAGCAAAAAGATGAGCCTGCTATCTATCCTTATGATATCAGCTTTTCCACCCCAGGTAGAAATTCATGCAGAAAGGGATTTGTGGCATTAATACGTATAGAGGACTGGGAGAGTCGAATTGTGCGCCCCCATGAACGGACCTTCGACAGGGTGACGGAAGATCGATTGCATCTACTGCAAGCCACAGAGGCCCAGTTCAGCCAAGTTTTCATTCTCTATCGCCACAGCCCGGCTGCTGCCAGCATCTTAGCCGAGTCCGAGAGAAAAGAGCTTTATACCGTAAAAGACGAGGCTGGGAATACCCATAGGTTATGGAAGATAACTGACGTGGACAGACTGAAATCTCTTCATGAATGTCTGTTAGAAACTGTTCTGTATATAGCTGACGGTCACCACCGTTACACCACTGCCATTAAATACCGAAACGAGATGGAAAAGGTTTATGGAAAAGATCCATCAAAGCCATATAACTACCTGATGGTTTATCTCGTAGATTCAGAAGACCCCGGCCTTGTAGTCCTTCCGGTTCACAGGGTTGTCACCCTGCAGGAGGCCTTGGATCTAGAGCTCATAGAAGCCACGGCGTCTCAGGTGTTCGATGTTGAACAAATCTCTCATACGAAAGACCTGAAACCAGAGCAACTGTGCACCAATTTGATTCAATGTCTTAATGAAAAACCGCAGAGGCGAGGGATTGGAGTGGTTTTTGGAAAAAGAAAAACAGCACAAGTCTGGTGGCAGAAGGCAACAGATCAAAACAGGCTATTGTCGCACTTACACCCTGCCCTGTCGGAACTCGATGTAATCCTGCTGGAAGAAGCCGTTATTAAGGGAATCTTTAAAATTAGTCCTCAGAGTCTGGAGGCGGGAAAGACCATAAAGTTCACAATAGATGCACCGGGTGCCGTTAAGGCTTTAGATGAAAACGATGTACTCTTTATCCTGCGGCCCACACCGGTTAATCAGGTCATGGATGTAGCTGATACAGGACTTATCATGCCTCACAAATCAACCTACTTTACCCCAAAGATCTTGACTGGTCTGGTAATCAACTCGGTGGACAAGAATAAATCAGTGTGGACGATTTCCTAGCCAAGAAAAAACTTCAGACGCTCCCGGCGACTTGAGTGTCTTAACCTGTTCAAGGCCTTTTTCTCTATCTGACGGATGCGTTCGCGTGACACATTGAAGCGCTTTCCTATCTCCTCCAGGGTATATTCGCTGTCCTCACCTATCCCGAAGCGGAGGCGAATGATCTTCTCCTCCCTTGGGCTGAGAGTGGCCAGGATGCCCTTAATCCGCTCTGTAAGCTCCCTCTCCCGCACTGTTTCGTAAGGAGAGACAATATCCATGTTTTCAATAAAGTCCCCCAGGGTGCTGTCTTCATTCCCAACTGGTGTCTCCAAAGAGACCGGTTCCTTTGAGGCCTCCAGAATAGACAAAATTTTTTCCAAGGGCAGCCCGGTTCGCAGTGAAATCTCAGCAGGTGTAGGTTCCCGGCCAAGCTCCTTGAGGAGGGCATAAAATGCCTTAAAGAATTGACTGCGAAGTTCTAAAAAATGTACTGGAAGGCGTATTGTGCGGGTCTTGTCCAGGATGGCCCTGGTAATAGCCTGGCGTATCCACCAGCTGGCGTATGTAGAAAACTTGTTGCCCTTTGTGTAATCAAACCGGAAAACAGCTCGCATAAGACCAAGATTACCCTCCTGAATCAGATCAGCAAGTGACAGGCCTTGATGCATATACCGTTTGGCAATGCTGACCACCAAACGGAGGTTGGCATTGATCATTTCATCTTTGGCCACCTCTATTCTTGCCCGATGCCCTTTGACGATGCCTTCGAGGGGTTTAAGGCCGTCATCCTCGGCATAAATCTCCATAATGCTGGTAACAGCACTTACTAAATAATTTAACTGCTGCTTTTTGGGCTTAAGGCTAGGATCACGACGCCTCCATGTGCGAATTTGCTCCCTCAAGGCCTCCATTGCAGGCAGATCCGAGGGATGTTCCATGATAGCCTTAATAATCCCATTAAAGCCATCTCTGATAGTTCGGCTGAGATCTTGCTCCTTCTCAGGAGTANCCCGATGCCCTTTGACGATGACTTCGAGGGGTTTAAGGCTGTCATCCTCGGCATAAATCTCCATAATGCTGGTAACAGCACTTACTAAATAATTTAACTGCTGCTTTTTGGGCTTAAGGCTAGGATCACGACGCCTCCATGTGCGAATTTGCTCCCTCAAGGCCTCCATTGCAGGCAGATCCGAGGGATGTTCCATGATAGCCTTAATAATCCCATTAAAGCCATCTCTGATAGTTCGGCTGAGATCTTGCTCCTTCTCAGGAGTAAGAAGCTCATAGCTACCCATTTCTCGCAAATAGGTGGTAGTAATCTCCTCTGAGTCAGTATGACCTCCGGCATCAAGAACCACTGTCGGAGTCTCAGATTCTGTCTCCTCAGAAATAGCCTCTGGTCCTTTTTCGACCAAACCCTTTTTCTCTGCAAGCTCTTTTAGTACCTTCTCTCTGGAAATAGTTGCGAATTTTGGGCCATCGATGACTTCGATATTATTAAGGCACAGCAGGTCGAATATCTCTTCAAGCTTTTCAAGATCCTTTTCCTCATCAGGTATTAGTTCATTCAGTACCTGATAAGTAATAGTACCTTCTTGGCCTGCTTCAATCAGACGATCCAGATAACCATTGGATGACTGGTTCTTTTTCTTGAGGACTACTTTTGCGGCCATAGTTTCATCCGGATAAAACTCTGTTAGTTATTGTTCATCATATGTCAAGCTAAGCCAAGACATGGCTGATGCGGACCATGGCAAACAATTCCTTTGTTTGACCCATCTTGATCACAAGGCAAGAGCGAAACATAAACGATTTCCTGACTAGTTGCAAACATTAATAAAAGAGTTTAGGTCCGACGACCTTGAATGTAAAGTGTTTAAAAGAAAATTTTTGCCATACAAACAAGAACCCTACTCCCTGAGTGGTAAAAAATACCCATATACGTTCACGGAGTATTGGAGTGAGGGTTTCAAACGGCTCGATGAAAAAAGATTCCGATTTTGGTGAGCCGACAGCTTGCGTCCATGTCTTTTTCTGGTATTTATTAATTTCGCAGTGACCTGATCTGCAAAGCCTGATCCGGCTCGATTTCGTAAGGCTTTTTTGTTACGCAAGCTCGTCGACCGGCAAAAAATATAACCGGGGAGTATATGTATATGGAGCGAACCCCATTCACAAAAGAGGGTTTCGAAAGACTTAAAAAAGAACTTGAGACCTTGGAAAAAGTAGAAAGATTTAAAGCAATCAAGGCTATTGCAGTAGCCAGAGCACACGGCGATTTATCTGAAAATGCCGAATATCATGCTGCAAAGGAACGACAGGGGCAGCTTGAAGCCCGGATCCAGTACCTTCATAGCAAACTCTCCGCAGCAGAGGTGATTGAAAGTGAAAACCAGGACTGTGACAGGGTTGTATTCGGAGTCAAGGTTAGACTGGAAAATATAGATAGCGGAGATGAAGTTGTTTATAAGCTGGTAGGGCCAGACGAATCCGATGTACAAAAAGGAAACATTTCAGTTAAGTCCCCTCTTGGCCAAGCACTGATAGGCAAATATGAAGGGGATGAGGTTGAAGTCCGCACGCCGGCAGGGCTTAGGAATTATGAAATACTGGAAATCTTTGTCTGACGTACTGCCCTAAATACTTTCACTGGGCCATCCCATGGGTACGCATAGCACAGGGCAGGGCAGAAGGCGAACCACTTTGTCCACTGTGCCACCGAAAAAAATCTCGTCGATCTGTCCCTTTCCTCTACTCCCATAACCGCCCATTAAAATGAGGTCGGTCTGAAGCTCCCTTGCTTTTATGGCAATTTCCTGAAATGGGGAGCCATAAGATACGATGGTATCTTTCACCAGACCATCACTATCCCAATCATTCAAAAAATGGCGAAAGGTCTGTTTGGCCTGATTCGTAAGCCGTTCTTTCACATTCTCAATTGATTCCTTGGTGTAATCAGCAATTCGAGAGACCTCACTTGAATCTATGACATGAATGAGTAATAATTCCGCCTTCCATAAAGAAGCTATTTTTTTCGCATACCTCAATGCGTTTACAGCACAATCTGAAAAATCTACAGGCACCAGCACTAAAGATATTTCCATCCTGAATATACCTCCAAGTTTCCATTTACATTACCAAAAAAAACAACAGAAAAAAGCCCCTGGCTCCAGCCTTTAACTATCATCAAAAAAACCTCATTGCATAGACAAATTGGTCAGGATGTGGTCTTGAATCCATTTTTGATCCCACCATTCAATGGGGTCAATAAATACCCCGTGGATCATCATTCCGAAGTGTAAATGATCCCCGCCGGCAAGGCCGGTCATGCCGGTTGTCCCTATCGTATCTCCACGNCTGATCCCACCACTCTATAGGATTAACAAATACCCCGTGGACCATCATTCCGAAGTGCAAATGATCCCCGCCGGCAAGCCCGGTCATGCCGGTTGTCCCTATCGTATCTCCACGTTCCACCTTATCACTTGCTGATACATGGATTTCGCTGAGGTGGGAATACATACTGAAAAGGCCGAGGCCGTGATCCATGATTACTGTATTTCCATAGATTCCAAGGTAGTCTGCAAACACGACAAGGCCGGCATTTCCTGCAGGGACAGAAGCGTGAGAAATTGAGGCATGGTCTGACCCCATGTGATATGACCGGCCAATTTCCTTACCCTTATATAAGTAATGACGCTCGTCTCCAAAACCTGCCTTGAAGGCCGAATTGGGAAGACAAACAAAGCTTCCATGCCAGAGGATCTCAGGGGCGCTTTCCTTACAATAATTTTCAATTTCCTGATTATTGCGACGCCTTAATTCGCTGTTGACTTGGAGAAATACTTCCAGAGGAGAGCCTTTGAATTCGGGGTATCTAGCCATGAAGTCCGGCATTTTTTGCTCAAGGAACCGGTCACTTATGTTTATCGTGTCTACCTTTGGAGGCTTACGAAGGATACGATGGGGGAAGCCGACCCTGGCAACGTTTCCGGCTTGATCTACCGCCTCGATGAGCATCTTCTTTGGCTTACTGACATTGAGAGGAACCGCCACCATGGCCACGTACATATCCTCTGCCCCTCCGGGTTTTGGATAACCGGGAAAAAACCTTTCGTCTATCCATACCCCTGTCTTGCCGGGTAACTCACTTACTCTATAAGATACAAGACCAGCACCTCCTGTCCTTATATTATGAACAGTACTTTTCACTGCTATCCTAGGTGGTGTTATGTCTATTGGGACTTCAGTCTCCCAAATCTGCTCATTGCCTTTGAGACTATTTCGCCAGGACGAGTCCCTTGCGGTAATCCGGAGAAGGGCTTTACCCTCAGTCATGCCTAACTCGAACGGTTTGATGACCCAAAAGACTGTCTCGTCCTTTACCCCGGATCCCCTCCACCACTCCTTTATCTTGTAAATCTTAGGATCAAGTTCAAAGACCATATCACCCTGACTCAAGACCGCAGAAATCGACCTTATTCCACTCCGGGCGTCTTTAACTTCAACTGTGAGCACATACTCCCTCCCGACTGTCTCCGGGACTGAGACCACCTGCAGCTCCGGTGGGCTTCCCTCCAAGAGAAAGTATCCAAGAAAGCATCCAGCAGCTATAAGGGCAGCCAGGATTATTAATGCAGTGTAACCCAAAAATTTGCCCATTTGTTCCTCCCTTGAAAATCACTAAAGGCCCGTCACATACTACTTTGCTTCTATCTTATGATTAAACTCGTTCATGGCAGCTTCAACACCCTTCTCCAGAAAACACACCAGACCCTTTATACTGACATCAAGGACCTTATCTATCACTGGGGCCTCTTCCGACAGAAAAGGCAACAAAACATATTTGTCTATTGGCACAGGACTGAAAGGCCTTCCGATACCGATCTTTAGACGGGGAAAATCCTTGCTGCCAATAGACCTTATAATGGATACAATCCCTTTATGCCCTCCAGACCCACCCCCCTGTGCGAATTTAAGACTCCCCAGAGACAAATCCAGATCGTCATGTACCACCAGGAGTCTGTCCAAAGGAATTTTATAAAAGTTAAGGACTGAGGCTACGGCGTCACCACTCCTGTTCATGTAAGTGAGAGGTTTAAGCAGTATGGCAGGAATGCCCCTCATGGACCCTGGCACACTCTCGTATGGGGGAAACTTCTTATGTGGGATAAAATCAAGACCGAATTGAAGGGCCAGACGATCCAGAACTGCAAAGCCCACATTGTGGCGGGTATATTTATATTGAGGGCCGGGATTTCCAAGGCCCACCAAGAGTATCCTGGACAAAATCAGCCTTCACCTTCTATGCCTGCAGATAATCCCGGAATGAAACCCCTCGTCCAAGCACTGATCATGCCATTTACTCAGATTCCTCTTCTTTATCAACCTCGATTTCAGTCTCCTCTTCCTCTTCCCTTTCCTCTTCCTCTTCCTCTTCCTCAGCTCTTGAGGCCACAATGGTCATCAAAGTCGTCTCAGGATCATCCATTAAGCGGACTCCTTCCGGAGCCGAAATATCTGAAACATGAACAACATCACCCAGTTCAAGATCAGAAACATTGATTTGGATGTTTCGCGGAATGGCCAAGGGAAGACAAGATATTTTGACTGTTCTCTGGATGATCTCCAAGACACCCATATCTGCTTCAACACCCTTGGCCTTACCCACTGCGGTAATTGGCACATCAACCTGCACCTCTTCGTCCATGAGGACTTCATAAAAGTCTATATGGCGTATTTTGTCATCCACCGGATGCAATTGCAGATTTTTGATGAGGGCGGTATGACTATTGCTGTCTCCATTGCTCTTCAGGTTAAGAGTGAAAAGCAATGGCTCCCCACCTGCCGAATTCAGAAGCTTGTTGAACTCATGAGTGTTCACAGAAAGAGATATAGTCTCGGCCTTTGGCCCGTACAGCANTACAGCACTCCCGGGGTCTGCCCTGCATGGCGGAGCTTGCGGGCCACCCCTTTCCCGGCCTTTGTGCGTGCTTGGCTCTCTATTGCCACATTTTTCATTGAAAAAACTCCTTTTTAAACAAATAGTGAACTTACTGAATCTTCGTTATGTGTGCGTCTGATAGCCTCTCCCAAAAGTGCAGACACAGATAGCACCTTGATCTTGTCAACTTTTTGGGCCTCTTCCCTGAGAGGAATGGTATTTGTAACCACTAAGGACTCAAGAACCGATTCCTTAATACGACTTACCGCAGGGCCTGAAAGTACTGGATGTGTAATACAACCATGGACCTCATTGGCACCATGTTCCTTGAGGGCCTCAGCCGCCTTGCAAAGGGTGCCGGCAGTATCCACCATATCATCCAGTATGACAGCCGTCTTCCCCTTTACGTCTCCAATAGTATACATAACTTGTGACTCGTTAGGCCGATCCCTGCGCTTGTCTATTATGGCCAGCCCAGCCCCCAACCTTTTGGCAAAGGCCCTGGTCCGCTCCACNCGACTTATCGCAGGACCTGAGAGCACAGGATGTGTAATACAACCATGGACATCATTGGCACCATGTTCCTTGAGTGCCTGAGCCGCCTTGCAAAGGGTGCCGGCAGTATCCACCATATCGTCCAGTATCACAGCCGTCTTCCCCTTTACGTCTCCGATAATATACATAACTTCTGACTCGTTAGGCCGATCCCTGCGCTTGTCTATTATGGCCAGTCCTGCCCCGAACCTCTTGGCAAAGGCCCTGGTCCGCTCCACGCCACCTGCGTCAGGAGACACCATCACTACTTCTCCTGAAAATTTTCCCTTGAGATAATCAAGCAATACCGGGGCAGCAAAGAGGTGATCCACGGGTATGCTGAAAAAACCCTGAATCTGCGTGGCATGGAGATCCATGGCAAGGACCCTCCTGGCACCTGCTGTGGTAATAATGTCCGCCACGAGCTTGGCGGAAATAGGGACCCTCGGGGCTATCTTCCGATCCTGTCTGGCATAACCATAATATGGCAGTACTGCTGTAATTCTCCTGGCAGATGCCCTTCTCAAGGCATCCACCATTATGAGAAGTTCCATCATATTGTTATTTACAGGAGGACAAGTAGGCTGAATTACAAATACATCTGCCCCTCTCACATTTTCCCCTATCTCCACGTACACTTCACCATCACTAAAGGTTTGCACGGATGCCCTGCCAAGAGGCATGCTCAAGTAATCACATATTTCCCGAGCCAGGGCAGGATTAGCATTTCCAGTAAAGATTATCATATTATTTATCGTTCTTGACATAGGCCAAACCCTTTAGGGTTAGAGCCTAAAGTGAACTAAAGTTAAGGTGTCGCTTCGCTCCATCTATTAATATTAACCGCGCTGAAAGCGCGCACCACAATTTAGGCACTTTAGCTCAATTTAGGCACTTCAAGCTCAATTAACTTGTAATTCCCAATTCCCAATTTTTAACTCTTAATTGCATCATGGCTGGGGTGGGAGGATTCGAACCTCCGAATGCGGGCTCCAAAAACCCGTGTCTTACCACTTGACGACACCCCAACAGCCCTTTTTCAATTATAAACTCTCTACCAATAAAGTGTGAAGGCCCCTGTTGACTTCAAGACTAGAGGCTGCCCGATGGGCTGCTTCCTGAGACAGAAAGGACCCGAGGACCGTCGATCCGCTCCCTGACATCAAGGCCGCTTCGGCTCCAAGTGCCATAAGCTCGTCCTTGATCCGGCCTATTTCGGGATATCCGGCTATAACCACCTTCTCTAGGTCATTCAACCACATGGCGGCTTGAATGACCTCACCGGCGTCAAAAATAGTGTCCTGATCCTGCCCTGTCAATACGTAATTTTCATAAGCCCATCGAGTACTTACGCTAAAACCGGGATAGACCAGCACATACCAACCGTGCGGGACATTAACGACCTCAAGCTCAGTGCCTATCCCCCTTCCCACAGCCGCAGGCGCTTCAAGAAGGAAAAACGGCACATCCGCCCCGAGACTACAGCCAAGCAAATGGAGAGACGCCGCATTTAAAGGAAAGCCGGCCAACTCATTCAGACCTTTTAGCACAGATGCCGCATCACTGCTGCCGCCACCCAGACCTCCACCTATGGGAATCCTCTTTTTTAAAAGGATTTTAACCACGAGATCCAGACCGGCTTTTTCCGAGAATAGCTCGGCTGCCTGGTATGCCAGGTTGTCCGGGCCTGAGATCAACTCACTGTCAGGACATTCTAAATAAATTCCCTTTTTTTCACCCTGTTCCACAGACAGCTCAATTTCGTCCCAAAGAGAAATCTTTTGGAACATTGTAAAAATAAGGTGATATCCGTCCGGACATCGCCCATTGATCAGCAGAAACAGATTTATTTTGGCAGGGGCCAAAAGGCTCAAGGAACTCATGCGATGGTTACGTTATTGCATATACCTTAATCGCAGGATCAGGATATAGCCTTGACATATCTCATTCGCAAATCGTAAAGTATGTGCTCTAAAAAGCCC
>NKAJ01000069.1_pt2 | contig 11610 bp, 10 predicted proteins | sample 1556001 | NCBI WGS metagenome assembly NKAJ01 (sample SAMN06204642, study PRJNA360343) | marine sediment metagenome | isolation source: Jiulong cold seep at northern South China Sea | place: China: South China Sea, Jiulong cold seep | collected 2013-06 | reverse complement strand
TTCGAGAAACAGAATTGCAAGGGTATAAGGTTCCTGTCCTGATGAACAACCTGCACTCCATACCCTGATTGTATTACTGCTCCCGCTTTCTTTACTTTTGATAATGGCAGGTATANTTTAGCATTTTCGAGGCTTTTTTTATCAATATCAGTAGCGATTATTAACAACCTGTGATTTTTTCTTAATTTTTCAAAAGCTTCGAGAAACAGAATTGCAAGGGTATAAGGTTCCTGTCCTGATGAACAACCTGCACTCCATACCCTGATTGTATTACTGCTCCCGCTTTCTTTACTTTTGATAATGGCAGGTATAATATCCCTGTTCAAAGCATCAAAAGTTTCCATATTCCTGAAAAACTCGGTAACATTGATAGTAAGAAAATCCTTCAAGGTATTGAGTTCTTCCTGGTCTTTCTTTAATAGTGCAAGATAACCCACAAGGTTACCAACATGTGTCATGTTAATTCTTGCATTCAATCTTCGCTCAATATATTTGTCCTTATATTGGTTCAAATTCAAGTCCAATCTTTTTCGCAAATAGATTTTAAGATTGTTTAAAGCAATTTCATCAAGCATAATTATTCAACTTTGTTAATAATTGTTCGATTATATGATGGACTTATATTTTCTATTATACCTTAACTTTGTGTAAATTAACTTTCAATTTGATTGTCGTGAACTATTTAACGACACTCTACACGTGTATTTTTATACATAATATTTAATAATTAATTCAATTATGCAGTTGCATATGCAGTTACATACACACATACACACAGACATATATATGTAGCAAATTAGATATTAAAAACATATCATTGTTATAATGATGATGATGCCCTGAATGTAGTAAACATATGTGAAGGTTTGGATCGAAACTGAAAAATGTGTGTCTGTTATACTGTCATTTTTGACGGTAAATACGGCTTTCGGAGTTGAATTGAACTTTCAGTATTAAATGAAGATAACAAAGATGATTAATTAACATGATTCAGTCCATTTGTTTGGCTTTATGTCTTCCTTTTTTACAAAGGATGGGATTAAAAATAATAAAAAATAAAGGTGAAAAGATATGACATTACAAAATACTATCAATGATATGCCAATTGGTAGAAAGCTATTTGCTGGTTTTGGTATTGTAGTATGGCTGCTCATAATTGTAGGATATATGGGTGTAAGTGGATTAGATGCAGCAAAAAATGAAATGGATACTGCCAATAGAGATGCCATTGCTGACATCAGTAAAGCTCAGACTAATTTAGTTACATTGTCTGTAATTGGATTTATCATGGCAATTCTTACGGCTTTTGTCATCACACGCAGTATCACCAAACCTGTAGATGAAATGCTTGATGCGGCAAAGCGCATGGCAAATGGCGACCTATCAGTTGAGATTACAAACACATCCAATGACGAGATGGGGACCCTGGCTAAAGCCATGGAAGAAATGAAGAATTTTATCAATTCAGCTATGGACGATGCCCAGATTAAAGTTGCTTATCTAAACAACATACCCACACCTGTCATTGTGATAGATAAGGACTTTAACTTGCAGTTCATAAACCCCGCAGGAGCTGTAGCAGTAAGCAGAACCCCAGAGGGATGCATGGGCAAAAAGTGTTATGAACTTTTCAACTCAATACATTGTAATACCCCTGAATGCAGGGTGGCAAGAGCCATGCAGGAAAATCAAGTCTTTGTTAGCGATACTATTGTTAATCTGCCTTCAGGCCATCTTCCGATACGGTACACAGGCGCGCCAATCAAAGATAATGATGGTAATGTCATTGGTGGTATGGAATATATTGTCAATATATCTGAAGAGAACCAGGCCGTTGCCGAAGTAGAAGAGCTTGTAGCCGCATTTGTTAAAGGCAATCTTGATGCAAGAGGCAACCCGGACAACTACCAGATCGAAGGCTTCAGGAATGTTATCCAGGGCTTTAACAATACACTGGATGCAGTAATCGGACCTATGAAAATGGCTGCTAAATATATCGATCGTATCAGTAATGGTGACATGCCAGAGAAGATCACAGATGAATACAAAGGAGATTTCAATGAGATAAAGAACAATCTCAACACCTGTATTGATGCAATAAATGAAATGATAGATGATGTCTCTATGCTCGCCGAAGCTGTTAAGGAAGGTAAGATATCCAAACGTGCTGATACNAGATGTACAAACGTGCTGATACTTCCAAACATGAAGGTGCCTACAAAACGATTGTTCTGGGCATGAATGATACATTGAATGCAGTGGCTGAACCAATACAAATAGCGTCCAGCGTTGCCGTTAAATTAGCTTCTTCAGCCCAGCAACTGGCATCCTCTTCCCAGGAGATGAACGCCACAACTGAACAGGTAGCTTCAACTGTGCAGCAGATTGCAAAGGGAACCCAGAGTCAGTCCATACAGGTTGGAAATACTTCCAGGACGATGGAGGATATGGCTGAAATTGTAGGGGATATTACAATGAAATCACAATCTGCCGCAGAGATATCAGTAAATGCCAGCAAGACTGCACAAGAAGGTAGTGAAGCTGCCGGCAAAGCAGCTGTGAAGATGGATGACATCCAACAAGTGGTTATTGAATCTGGTGACGTTGTAAAAGAGCTCGGTGGACGTTCCCAGGAGATTGGTGAGATTGTGGAAATGATCACTGGCATTGCAAACCAGACTAACCTTCTTGCCCTGAATGCTGCTATTGAAGCTGCCAGGGCTGGAGAGGCGGGACGTGGCTTTGCAGTGGTAGCAGATGAAGTCCGAAACCTTGCTGAAGAATCGAAGCAGGCCGCAGACAAGNATTGCTAACCAGACCAATCTACTTGCCCTTAATGCTGCCATTGAAGCTGCCAGGGCCGGTGAGGCGGGACGTGGCTTTGCAGTGGTAGCAGATGAAGTCCGAAACCTTGCTGAAGAATCGAAGCAGGCCGCAGACAAGATAGCTGTCCTGATCAAGGAGATCCAGTCCGAAACAAACAAAGCTGTTACTTCCATGGAATCTGGAACCACTGAGGTTGAAGAAGGTTCAAAGATCGTTAATGAAGCACTAACAGCACTTGAGAACATAGCAGTCGGCTCCCAGGAAGTAGCTAATGTGATACAGGAAATCTCGGCTGCCTCAGAGCAGCAGCAAAGTGGTATAACAAACGTGGTAAAAGCCATTGATGAGATTGCCGCAGTAGCTGAAGAAGCTGCCGCAGGAACTGAAGAAGCATCTGGTGCAACCGAAGAACAGACAGCATCAATGGAAGAAATAACATCACAATCACAGGAACTGGCGAACATGGGTGTTGAATTGCAAAAGGCTCTTGAACGTTTTACTTTGACTAGTGAAGAGTGATGTTATAAAAAAAGTGTAATATTGCCAATCACCAGATTTACCCTACGCTGTGAAATCAGCAAGGTACCAGGTGATTGGTTATTTTATTACGGAGGCTAAAATCATGTCTAATATGAATAATTCAATGACAGATGATATGCATCTCGTGGTCTTTGATCTTGATAATGAAGAATATGGAGTAGAAATCGGGCAGGTCCGGGAAATCATTAAGATGGAAGAGATCAGTAAAATCCCAAGAGCTCCAAATTACATAGAAGGTGTTATCAACCTGAGAGGGCAGGTCACCACAGTAATCAGTTTGAGGAAAAAGTTCGAACTTGAGCAAAAAGAAGTAGACCAGTATACTCGAATCATTGTAGCAGAAATAGATGGACTAACCCTGGGTATAACAGTGGATGCAGTAAATGAGGTCCTTAAGCTGCCAACGAAAAATATTGAACCAACGCCTGCAATCGTAGCAAATGATGTTGACACCAGGTACATCCGTGGAATTGGCAAACTGGATGATAGATTGCTGATTCTTCTGGACATAAATAGAATAATGAATGAAGATGAACTTGAACAGATGGACAATCTGGATACAAGCGATCTACTTGAACAGGAAACAGACAGCGAAGATGTTTAAGCAATGTTTCGGGTAAATCTTTGCTTTACCAGTTTTGCAGGTAAAGATTTGCACCTTTTAATTTTATGTATGCACATTGATAATAAAGCGTAAATCAATCATGTCCCAATGGAACTACCCGATTGATTCGAAATTACTTTATTGTATAGTACCATACTTTATATACAACATACATAAATTTAAAATGTTGTATAAAACCCAAATAAAATGTTTACCGTGGAAAGGAATGGAGAACAGCACACAATGATAAGAGTACTGATCGTAGATGATTCAGCCTTCATGAGACAGATAGTCTCAGATATCATTAATAATGATCCAAATCTCGAAGTTATCGATACAGCCAGTAATGGATTGATAGCCATCGATAAAGTTGAAAAATTACGGCCTGATGTAATTTTATTGGATGTTGAGATGCCAAAAATGGATGGATTGAGTGCTCTTTCCCACATTATGGAAAGCTATCCAACACCGGTTGTCATGCTAAGTAACCTCACACAGAAAGGAGCTTACACCACTATTAAGGCACTTGAGATTGGTGCAATTGATTTTATTCCAAAGCCTTCCGGTTCACTGTCACTTGATATTGATACCATCTCAGCTCAAATTGTTGAAAAAGTGAAGTTGGCTGCTAACGTAAATATAAAAAGGACCAGGGCAGGTAAAACATTGCCCTTTCCTATGGTAGAGATGAAAAACTCTACTAAAGTGGTAGTTATTGGCGCATCCACTGGAGGACCGCAAACGTTATTGCAACTCTTAAAGAGATTACCCCGAAATATTCCCCCAATTTTCATTGTGCAACACATGCCTGCTGAATTTACAAAATCATTAGCTTCCAGACTGGATTCGATGTGTATCTTTAATGTTAAGGAAGCAGAAGAAGGAGATGCAATCAGGCCAGGTATGGCGTTTTTAGCTCCAGGTGGCCATCATATGACAGTAAAACGATTACGATTGTACAATAAGGAAATTATACAATTAAATAAAAATCCGCCGGTAAACAGCATCAGGCCATCAGTGGATGTGACAATGCAATCAGTGGTGGAAGTTTATGGTGCCAATACCATAGGGGTACTGCTAACGGGAATGGGACATGATGGTGCAAAAGGAATGTGCTCCATTAAAAAATCCGGGGGGAAAACGATTGCACAAAACGAGGAAACATGTGTAATATTCGGTATGCCAAAATCAGCCATTGAAAAGGATTGTGTGAACAAAGTAGCGCCGGTCTCCTCTATACCTGAAGAGATAATGAACATGTTGTGAGGTGGAAATATGGATATGTCTAAATATGAAGATGACTTCAAGGCCGAAGCAAGAGAACACCTCCAGATTGTTAACCAGGCACTGCTGGATTTGGAAAAAAATCCAAATGACCTTGCTATTCTTGATATCATATTCCGTTCAGCCCATACCCTAAAAAGTTCATCCGCAGCCATGGATTATTCCCACATATCAAATCTCACCCATGAATTGGAAAATGTGCTTGATATGTTGAGGACGGGTGATGTTTCGGCCACTTCTGACACTGTTGACATATTGTTTGAATGTGCCGATATCCTGGAAGACATGGTAAATGATGTCTCCCAAGGCAAGTTAAGTAAAATGGATGTTACACCTCTGACTGATAAATTGAGAGGTACAATTGAAAATGTGGAAGTTAAAACCGCAGATGAAACTGAACCATCCCAACCCAGCGAAGAGGAAGACGATTCTGATTATGAAATAATTAATGGTGTTGAAAAATATTTATTTGACATTCTGCTGGAAAAAGACTGCGCTTTAAAATCCGTTCGGGCATTGATGATTCTAAAGGCTGTGGAAGAATATGGTAGGATCATTGATACCACGCCATCAAGAATAGATATTGAAAATGGAAAGTTCGACCTGAAATTCAAGATTTCATTAAGTAGCGATATAGAGCCGGAAACGATAAAAAATAAATTGCAATTAATACCTGAAGTTGAAAAGGTAGATGTTGTGTTGGTGGATAACAAGCAAGAACAGCCGCAAACTGACGAAAATGAACTGAATGCCAAAACAGTTGCACCTGAAACCAAATCACAGAGTGATAAAATAATCAAAAGTGCGATTGTTTCAAAGAGCAATCAAGGTGTGCGAGTACAGATTGAGAAACTGGATGACCTCATGAATCTTGTAGGTGAACTGGTAATCAGTAAGATAAGATTATTGCAAATTGGCAGTGAGAACAAAGTACCAGGATTGAAAGAAATTCTGGATCAGCTAAATATCCTGACCACTGACCTTCAGAATCAGGTCATGCAGATGAGACTGGTTTCTGCCGAACGGGTGTTTAACCGTTTCCCAAGAATGGTACGGGACCTGTCAAAAACGGTTGGTAAAGATATTGAACTGGTAATTGAAGGAAGCGATATCGAACTTGACCGCACTGTGCTTGATGAAATCGGAGAACCGCTGGTTCATCTGCTCAGGAACTGCGTTGATCATGGAATCGAAACACCAGATGAACGTTTAAAGCATGGTAAGAAGCAGACCGGAACGATAAATTTGATTGCTTTCAGGGATAAACAGAGTGTCATATTCACAGTTGAGGATGACGGTAAGGGTATCGACCCCTATGCATTGAGGAAAATATCTGTGATAAAGGGAATTATTTCAGCAGAAGATGCAGCAAAATTAAGTGATGAAGAGGCATTTGACTTGATTTTCAGGCCAGGATTTACTACTGCAAAAAAGGTTTCTGATGTTTCCGGCAGAGGTGTAGGCATGGATGTCGTTAAAACAAAGATAACATCCCTGAGCGGGTCAATCAATGTTAATTCCACCATTGGTGTCGGGACTAAAGTGTCCCTCCATTTACCAATAAGCATGGCTATAATCCAGGCACTTATCGTAGGTTTTAACAATAAGATATACGCAATACCTATTTCCAATGTATTGTCCACTATCATTGTAAAGAAAGAGGATTTGAAGANTTCTGATGTTTCCGGCAGAGGTGTAGGCATGGATGTCGTTAAAACAAAGATAACATCCCTGAGCGGGTCAATCAATGTTAATTCCACCATTGGTGTCGGGACTAAAGTGTCCCTCCATTTACCAATAAGCATGGCTATAATCCAGGCACTTATCGTAGGTTTGAACAATAAGATATACGCAATACCTATTTCCAACGTATTGTCCACTATCATTGTAAAGAAAGAGGATTTGAAGACTATCAATGGTCAGCCTGCCACCACTATGCATGACCAGGTGTTGCCGTTGTTGGATCTCAGTGAGCTATTTGGTGAGAGTCGAAATGACCGGTCTGAGAATTATGTAGTGGTTATTGAGAAAAATACACAGATGGTTGGGCTTATCGTGGATTCACTTATTGACCGGCATGAAATTGTCATCAAGGCATTCGATAAGACCTTAAAGAACATTGAAGGCTTTTCTGGCGCCACGATTCTCGGAGATGGCAATGTAGTGCCGATTATTGATATTGATGGCCTGCTCAATTTAAGAGATAAATTGTAAAATGGCTTTTACGTATTTTTCAGGGATATGCAAATCCTGGATATGATCCAGAAGCATGTAGTTCCAGAATTGATTAACTGTAGATTTAGAGACTTTTTATTATCTTCTGGTTGAATCTCAATCGTTATACCCCGCAGCTCTGCTGCGGTTGGGTGTGCCGTCGCAACATTTGACTAAGACATTATTTCAAATAATGTTTATTCTTTTTTACGAAATCTACCTGGCATTTGTCTTTTTTTTAAATTTTCAGTAACCAATATAAATAGTATAAATATATTGTATTATACGGGAGATTTTATGGACTACCTGGAGAAGGAAAGAATTACCATAAACAAAGAAATGAATACCATGCGATTGCTGGGCATGTCAATATCATCCATGACCATTCTGCTGTCCCTTTTCCTTTCATTGTGGCACTTAGGTTACAAGGATGTCATAACCCTTGTGAGCACCTTTATCCTGGGACTGACGCTGGTCCTTTCCTACATTTCAATCGGCACCCGGATTGAGAACAGTGCAGGCGAGATTACCTCGCTCATCATTATAGTAACTACCCTGTCAAACCTGAGTATACTGCTAAGTGCTAACCTGATGGTCTATTTTTCCCTTACTGTAATTCCCTTATTCATCGTGGTATTATACCTGTTTGAGAATAAAAGATTGAGACAAATATTTTTCCTTAATATCATGACCATAATAATCGTGGTCAAGTTAGTACCATTTTACTTTCCTAGGTATATTCCAAACCTTATAGCGTATCTTTTCCCGTAATCATTGGTCATCAATAGGACAAGACCATCGTTTATCGAACAGTATTATTGAGCAGTGCTTTTATCTGTGTCATGATTTCCTTTACCCCTGATGGGTTTCATGTCCAGTTTATTGTTCCCATACTCAAAATTCCATTTCTACTATTATTGAACCAGGCTTCCAAATACAAGACCAGATACCGTGGCTGCCAGTATTACCATTAATATGTAAATGCCGGTCTTCTTTGTACCCATTATTCTGGCTATTACTATCATGTTTGGCAGGCTCACTGCCGGGCCAGCTAAAAGCATAGCCAATGCCGGTCCTCTACCCATGCCCAGTTTTGTCAGGGCGCTGATGATAGGAACTTCAGTAAGGGTTGAGAAATACATTAATGCCCCTGAGACTGAAGAGATAAGGTTAGAGGATATGCTATTACTTCCCACTATTGCAGCTACCAGCGACTCAGGCAGTAATTCCACTATTACTCCGGCAAAGAACACCCCCAGCAGCAACAGGGGTGTAATCTGTTTAACCAGAAACCAGGTCTCATCTATCCAATTTTTCATTTCATCACGGCTTAACCAAGATACAGATACTACTATGGTAGCCAGGACAAGCAGCAATACGGCTGCTATTGAAATGGTGGTTGTGGCACTGCCTGCAAACACCAATATAACTACCAGTAATATAAAAATGATGGTGGTCTTTATGTGCTTGTCATCTCCGTCCAGGTTGAAATCTGTTTTTTTACCACTGCGGTCCTCGAATATGAACGACATGGTAAGTCCGATAAAGATGGAAAGTGCAATGGCAGCGCCAGCTCGTGCAACACCAATGTCCAGTCCAAGTATCTGTGCTGTATATACTATGGCCAGCAGGTTGATGGCAGGCGCAGAATAGAGAAAAGTAGTCGCCGGACCAATTCCTGACCCGCGTCTGTAGATGCCAGCGAACAGGGGCAGCACAGTGCAGCTGCAAACTGCCAGCAGTACTCCGCTGACAGCAGCCACCGAATAAGTGATATATTTTGGCGAATCCGCACCAAAGTATTTGAGGACCGAACCTTTAGAAAATAATGATGCAATGGCACCGGCAAGGAAAAAGGCCGGCACCAGGCAGAAGATGACATGAAGTGCCAGGTATTCCTTCAGGGCATCAGTGCCAGATGTGAATAAGAGAGAGAATGTTTCCAAGTACATGATTTTAAAATATATTGAAATACAAGTATTTAAGTGCTGTGGTTTCAAATGTTTTTGAAATGGTGCATTTGAAATAATGGTCTGCAGGCTGTCCCAAAACCTCCAAACATTAACAAATTTTCATCTTTACACATAATATTTCACATAAGTTTTAATCTCAATCGTTATACTCCGCAGCTCTGCTACGGTTGGGTGTGCCGTTGCAACTTTTCCGCAACCCTCTATTTATTTAATAAAATAGAAATGTTTAAATATTTTGACATTTCTATAAGTTTATAAAGTAAATTATTTTCATCTGAGGGGATGCAAATTGATCGAACGCAAAGAGATTCAAGGAACGGTAGTTTTCATTGACCATGATTATGGAGAAATCCATTTTTCTGATAAATCAAATATTATCAAATTACCATCGGTCGGTGGACAATTGTATGGGTTGGACGATTTATTTTCAGAATCTACATTTGGAACTTTCATAGTACCAGGCAGAATAGCTAGTGAAGGATGTGCCGATGAGCGCATAACAGTAAAGGAGCCTGAACCTGAACAGTCACCAAAATATGTAGCTGATGAGTCATTCTATAATTCCATTGACACTTCGGTTGTACGAAATTTTATGGGAAATAGGTTTGAAGGTTACAAACCAATGGATAAAGCTGTAAGTTATGATGAAGTGCTCGCCTCTGGAAATGACCGGATGATTGCAGATAAGATTATAAATACCAATTATGCGGATATCATGTTGTACATCACACCCAAGAAGTTAGTAGATAAGGGACAGATATTGGAGAATATCGAATGCGGCGAAGATATACTTGACAATCTGTTAACACACGGATTGTTAAAAGAGAATTATAAGGGCGAACTATATTTCACATTCAAAGGCCTGGTGGTCAGGCGGGACCTGGAAAGTGCCTGTAGTATTGAAAATGTGCAAATTCCTGCCCAGCCAATAATGGCATAGGTTTTTAAAACCCTAAAAAGAAAAAAAGGTGAGACCAGGGGTCTCACTTTACTATATCGTGCAGATTGAACTTGTACGGACCCAGGTTTCCACCGAAGTTGCCTGCTGATATCTTTTTGACGCCCGGAATCTGTACCGCGGCCTTGATACCTGCCAGCATTGCTTCTGAGATGACTTTCTCATCCAGTCCGTTGATAACAATCTCATAGATACCGTTCACATCAGCTGGTACATTGCTACCCTCCACCTTGTTCTTGATGCTGGGTGAGAACTTCTCATTGCTGGTAGCTTTCAGGAAGGCGTAATTATTGGCCCCGACCTTTGAACCGCTTGCCACTATACCACCAGGGAAGGGTGTTATGACACCGTCAACCTCGTCAATTGCATCAACAGCAGCCTCAGCTGCAGCCAGTGCTGCCATCTGGTTATCGGCCAACATGAAGAAATTACCTCCTGCAATACCAGCTACTCCACCGATGCTATGCTCGGTGATAAAATCGCCTTCCATCATGGGGATTCTGTATGCTTTGCGGCCGCCCATTTCCAACTCAGACTCCATGCCATCGCCAAAGAACTTGAGCTTGAACCCTACATCAAACTGCTTTTCAGCATCAGGCAGTCCGTTGTACATATGAGCGGTTGGTGCGGTCAATACGCACTGTCCCAGCCTGTTAAGCAATTGTTCATCAAGGCTCTTGAACCCGAAAGAACATATCTGGATGTACACACCTGGCCTGCCGTCAGGTGTTTCATCTCCGCCTACCACTTTTTCAATACCTGCTTCTGCCGGACATGCAATTACTGATGTTCCGAATCCTGTGGCCTCCTTAGCTGCTACAAGGGCCCAGCGCTCGGTGGCTCCGGTGATAAGTACCCTTGCAATCTTTATAGGAAATGCTTCTGCATATGTGTCTTCTATTTCTACTCCATTCAATTCCATTAAAAATCCCTCTAGGCAACTGATTTTACCGATGGCTACATATACTCTTCGAAATTGTTCGGTTTAATTAGGTTTGAGCATAATGGATAATGAATTGGCAGTCCAGGTTATCAGAAGTAAGCGCAGGAAAAAAACAGTCCAGGCAAAACTGGACGGCAACACATTGGTTGTGTATATGCCTGCCGGATTAAGTGAAACAGAAGAGTCAGAACTCATCCATAAGATGAAGACCAAGGTTGAGAATAAACAGACTCGCAAGGCACTTAATGACGACGATTACCTGGAAAAG
>NKAJ01000139.1_pt2 | contig 11616 bp, 16 predicted proteins | sample 1556001 | NCBI WGS metagenome assembly NKAJ01 (sample SAMN06204642, study PRJNA360343) | marine sediment metagenome | isolation source: Jiulong cold seep at northern South China Sea | place: China: South China Sea, Jiulong cold seep | collected 2013-06 | reverse complement strand
ACATATATCTGTCTAACGCAAATGAATTGAAGGGTAATATCATGAAAATACTGGCACTATCAGACCTTCACGGGGATTTCTCAAAAGTGCAGGCATTGATTGAGCATGCTGGTGAGATTGACGGCGTACTGATATCGGGCGATATTACTAATTTCGGCCCTGATAAGGATGCACTTGAACTTATAAACATGTTCGATGTGCCTGTACTGGCCATACCCGGTAACTGTGACCAGCCTGGCATCCTTGATGTGCTGGATAATTCCAATGCAATTAATCTGCACAAGAATTGTTACTCTATAGGTGATACAAGTTTTATGGGGCTGGGAGGTTCAAACAGTACTNTCCAATGCAATTAATCTGCACAAGAATTGTTACTCTATAGGTGATACAAGTTTTATGGGGCTGGGAGGTTCAAACAGTACTCCTTTTAACACCCCCTTTGAACTTACTGACGAAGATATTGAAGAAGCAATTGATGGTATGCTTAACTCTTGTTCAGGTATCAGGAATATATTATTGAGTCACGCCCCCCCTTATGGTTATGTGGATGAACTTTCTGTCGGGCATGTGGGCAGCCATGCAATTGCCAGGTTCATGAACCGCTTTGACCTCATCGTATGCGGGCATATTCACGAGGCCAGGGGTACGGCAATGAGTGGGGGTACCACCATAGTCAATGTGGGGGAGGCGTCCCAGGGATACGGTGCATTGATAATCTTAAACGACAGTATTTGCGTAGAACTTATCAAAGTATAATCTCATCTTTCAATTCATGAAAATAGCTATCACAGGAAAAGGGGGGGTGGGCAAGACCACCCTGGCAGGTACGCTGGCACGGCTCATGGCAAGGGACGGTATGGACGTGCTGGCAATAGATGCGGACCCGGATATGAATCTGGCGTCTGCGCTGGGTATTGATAATCCGCCACAGCCGTTGACCGGATATAAGGAGTTAATTGACGAGCGGGCGGGTGGTCCGGACGGGATGTTCAGGATAAACCCGAAGGTGGATGATGTGGTGGAGCGTTTCGGTGCGGTGGGACCTGATGGTGTGAGGATGCTGGTAATGGGTACCGTTGAGCGGGGCGGGTCAGGATGTATGTGTCCTGCGTCTTCGTTTTTACGGGCATTGCTGCGGCATGTGGTGCTCAAGGAATCTTCAGTGGTCATAATGGATATGGAGGCTGGTATTGAGCATCTGGGCAGGGGGACCACTAAGGGCATCGACCTGATGATTGTGGTGGTGGAACCGGGTTCCCGCAGTCTTGAGACAGCTGAGAGGATAAAGAGGCTGGGCACTGAACTTGGGATTGGAAAGTTCGCTGCTGTGATAAATAAGGTGAGGGAGAAGGATATTGGTATTGTTGAATCCAGGCTGGAAGAACTGGAGATACCGGTGTTGGGAATGCTTCCTTATGACAGCTCTTTGGTCAATGCTGACCTGGCAGGGCGGTCGCCTGTGGAAGCGGGGGGGGCGGCTGTGGATAGGATTGAAGGGATTAAGGATAGATTGCTGTTGTTTTGATGGGTGTTTGGGATTTGGTTTAATGGGCTATGTTGACCATTGTGGGTAAAGTTGTGCTGTACTAAACCTGTTGTTGTGCAATATTAGTAATCTGCATGCCACACCAAACCCATTTTTTGCAATATCACGTCAGGCACAAATGTATATAGCCTCTTCGCTATTTTGTTGACACCGACTTCAGGTAAAATCTGTGGTAATCAAAGTTAATCAGTGTCTGTAAATGTAAAAAGACACAGATTTCACGGATTTGTAGCCGCATTTGCATCTGATATATTCGCTGTATAACTGGGTTTTGGTATTGAGTTTCTTATCGCAGGCTGGATTTGATCTCACTGGCCAGAGCCTGTAACCGTCCGGTAACATCCTGCCCGCTGGCTATGATATCTATAAAGGCCGAACCCACGATCACGCCGTCTGCCCCGCTTTTGAACACACTGGCAGCCTGCTCGCCAGACGATATGCCAAAACCCACAGCCCTGGGTGTATCGGTCTTCACCCTGTCCAGCACCTCTTTTGTGGATAATGCAACATCGGCCCTGGCGCCAGTAACGCCCAGCCTGGATACCAGGTACAAAAATCCTGTACCACGTTTAAGGATATCCTCCAGTCGGCTTCCTTTTGTATTAGGTGCCACAAGGAATATCAGGTCAATCCCGTTCTTTTCACAATAACCTGCAAGCTCACCGGATTCTTCGGGTGGCAGGTCAGGCACAATGATGCCAGTAATGCCGCTATCGCTGCAATCTTTCGCAAATTGCTCAAGCCCGCGCTTGAATATCAGGTTGTAGTAGGTCATCACTACAAGCGGTACATCCACATCCAGTTTCCTGACCATATCAAAGTACTTATCAGGATTCATGCCTGCGTCCAGCGCCCTCTGGATGGATGCCTGGATAGTGGGTCCGTCGGCAATCGGGTCAGAGAAGGGCAGTCCCAGCTCTACGATATCTGCGCCGCCTTTGACAAGTGCATGCACGATTTCCCCAGTGTCTCCGTCACCTGTGCATACATAGGCTATGAGTGCGCCTTCTTTTCTTCCTTTCAGTTCAATGAACTTATCAGATATCCTCATAACTGCCCCACCTTCTCCAGCACGGCCTCAAGGTCCTTGTCTCCGCGTCCTGATAAATTGATAACCACAATATCACCCAGTTCACCGGAATCAGCAGCCTTAGCCAGGTATGCCAGGGCATGGGATGATTCCAATGCAGGAATGATACCCTCCATACGGCTCAATTCATGAAAGGCCGCAAGTGCCTCACTATCTTCGGCGTTCACAGGCAAAATCCTGCCTGTTTCAGCCAGGTATGCCAGTTCAGGACCCACACCGCTGTAATCAAGACCGGCAGAAACACTATGGGATTCAAGTATCTGGCCATAGGGGTCCTGTAATATTTTGGTCCGCGCGCCGTGCAGCACTCCTTCCTCACCCACACTCAGTGAAGCGGAATGCAATGCAGCCTTGTCTGTGCACTTCAGACCGCTGCCACCCGCTTCCACAGCGAATAATTTCACGTCAGTATCTGGAATAAAAGGATGGAAAGTGCCTATTGCATTGCTGCCGCCGCCAGCGCATGCGATGATGGAATCGGGCAAACGCCCCTCTTTCTCCATAATCTGCTGCCTGACCTCGTTACCGATAACACACTGGAAGTCCCTCACAATTGTGGGGTAGGGATGGGGACCGACCACAGAGCCAATGAGGTAGTAGGAATCTTCCACATTGCTAACCCAGTCCCGCAGTGCCTCGTTGATGGCATCCTTCAGGGTCTGGCTGCCAGAAGTAACGGGAATGACCTTGGTACCCATCAGTTCCATGCGGTACACGTTCATACGCTGGCGCCTGGTATCCTTGGCACCCATATATACCTCTGTGTCCATTCCCATATTCGCGCCTGCCATGGCAGTGGCCGTACCGTGCTGGCCTGCCCCGGTCTCTGCAATGAGCCTGCGCTTGCCCATGTACTTTGCCAGTAGCGCCTGGCCAAGGGTATTGTTCAGTTTATGGGCACCACCGTGTATCAGGTCTTCGCGTTTTAGATACACCTTGAGCCCGTACTTTTCGCTCAGCCGCCGTGCATGGTACAAAGGTGATGGCCTGCCTCCAAAATCCCGTAAGTAATAATCAAGTTCCTTTTTAAAGTCAGGGTTGTCCTTGAACCGTTCATACGCTTCTTCCAGTTCTTCCAGTGCAGGCATGAGCACCTCGGGTACGAACTGCCCACCGAACCGCCCGAACTTGCCTTTTTTTGTGATGTTCATGAATCTTCCTCTATAAATTGTTAGTTTGATGAATTTGATATGCTTGGCGTTTTTGACGTGCTTGATGTGCTTGGAGTGTTTTAAATGTTAGCGGTATTTGAACCGGATATGCCAGCATTAACCAATAACCTGGTGTTGTTGTAAATGTCACCTTTCATAATAGACGTGCCCACCAGTACGGCATCGGCCCCTGCCTGCACCATCCGGAGGGCATCCTGGGGTGTCAATATGCCGCTTTCACTTATTATTATTATGTCAGGGTTGTGTTCGCTGATAATAGGAACCAGTTCTTCTGTGGTTGCAAGGTCTATCTCCATGGTCTTGAGATTGCGGTTATTGATACCTATGATATTTGCTTCACTATCCAGTGCAGCCATAAGTTCTGCGTGGTTGTGTACTTCAACCAGTGGCTGGAGTCCCCTGCGCTTTGCAAGGTCAATGAAGCCAGGTAACCTGTCGCCAAGTATACCGGCTATCAACAGTATCAGGTCGCTGTTTGCTTCATAGAGCTGTTTCTCGTCAATGATGAAATCTTTCCTCAATACCGGGATGTTCACCGCCTTTCGGACGTGTTCCAGATTTTCAAGGCTGCCGTGAAAATAATCTGGTTCAGTAAGTACGGAGATGGCTGCTGCCCCGGCCTTTTCCATGGTCCTTGCGATTTGTGCGGCATCGGCAGGGCTCACATCCCTGTTGTGGGTAGTAGGTGATGCAGGTTTTACTTCGGCTATCACAGGGATGCCGTGCCTGTCATTTACTGATTGGATGGAACTGGCAAGGCTCCTGGTGTCGATGGACATTTTCGAATCAGTATTCTTTATGTCTTTGACCCGTTTTTCAGTAGATGAAATGATTTCGTCAATTATTCTATGCATTTTCAACACCAATGTATATTATTGTGCAATAATGTACGATGTTGTACACAATATATAAGTTTTATGGAATTACTATCGTACAAAAAATATATTAAATATTAAAACAAATAGCAATTTTGGTTAGCATGAGTAAAGGGGAAAAAAACCCGGTCGATCATGACGTGGAAAAAATGTGGTTGGAATATTCGAAGAAAAATGAAATGGAAATTCGCAAGAACCTTTTAAACCTTTTTTATAATGTAAAAAGGGAGATTGGGACACAGTATATTAAGACTGTGGGAGAAAGCCTGGATAAGGTTGCTCCCAATCACTTAAAAGAAAAAGACAGTAGAATCAGGTTCTTCTGGGATACTGCAAACGAATGGGACCCAAAGATAGAAAAAAATGTGAAAAACCATCTGGGTAACATGAAACGAATATTTGATTAACCAGTTCTAAAAAAACATATATAGCCGGAGGCCTGTATTTACAACTGTTTTATCTGGAGATATCAATACATATGACTGAATCAGATGCACATAAACGTTATGAATTCAAACGCCGGCTTGAAGAGTTACGATCAAAGAAGGGCAGGGGAACAGAACTAATATCCCTGTACATCCCTCACGACAAACAGATTTCTGATGTAGTTGGCCAGCTCAGGGACGAACACGGTCAGGCTGCCAACATCAAATCAAAGCTCACCAAGACCAATGTGCAAAGTGCATTGGAGAGCCTGATGTCCAGATTGAGGTACATCCCAAAAGCACCCCCAAGCGGAGTTGTACTGTTTACAGGTGCAGTGGATGTGGGAAGTAACAAGACCGACCTGCAGAGTTTTACTGTAGAACCCCCCGAACCCCTGATATCATACAAATACCATTGCGATTCTGCTTTCTACCTTGAGACGCTTGAGGATATGCTGACAGATAAGATGACCTATGGCCTGCTGGTGCTGGACCGCAGGGAAGCCACTGTCGGTCTGCTTAGAGGCAAGCGTATAGAGGCCATGGACCACATGACCTCAAACGTGCCCGGTAAACAGCGTAAAGGCNGAAGCCACTGTCGGTCTGCTTAGAGGCAAGCGTATAGAGGCCATGGACCACATGACTTCAAACGTGCCAGGTAAACAGCGTAAGGGTGGCCAGAGCGCCCATCGTTTCCAGCAATTGCGGCTTATCGCTATTCATGATTTCTACAAACGGATAGGGGATAATGCCAGCAAGGTATTCCTCACTGTTGACCATAAGAACCTGGAGGCTATACTTATCGGAGGTCCCTCACCCACGAAGGAAGAGTTTGAGGGTGGGGAATACTTTCACCATGAACTGCAAAAGAAGGTACTGGGCCTGTTCGACACGTCATATACGGACGAGAGTGGGCTGTCCGAACTGGTGGATAATGCTTCAGATGCCCTGAGTAACCTGGATGTTGTCAAAGAAAAGAATTACATAGAACGTTTTTTAAAGGAACTGGTGAGTGATAGTGGCCTGGCTGCCTATGGTGAGGAAGATGTCAGGCAAAACCTCCAGTTAGGGTCTGTGGAGGTATTGCTGATGTCCGAGGAACTGCGAAGAGAGCGAATTGACACCCAGTGTACCCAGTGCAATGAGGTGAGTGCACAGACCGTGACCCGAAGGCCTGGCGAAGAATCACTTGAACTTACTCCATGCAAAAAATGCGGTGCAACGGTCAAGGCCACTGGTTCTGTGGATGTGGTGGATGAACTTTCCACACTGTCAGACCAGATGAGCACGCAGATAGAGTTTATTTCCACTGATTTTGAAGAGGGTGCCCAATTGATGAATGCTTTTGGGGGGATTGCGGCAGTACTCAGGTATAAGACCGGGGTTTAATACATAGAAAAATGAACAAAAAAACATACCAGCAGATTTACCAGGAACTGGAAAGCCATGAGGATATCAGCAAGGTATCCAAGAAATACTCGGTGAGTATCAGTACCATCTCCAGCATATCCCACCAGAAAACCGTGCGCAATGTCAAGAAATATCACAGCCGGATTGTACAAAAGGCTCCCAGGATGATCAGGTCATGGAATAAAGGGAAAACTATTTTGGAACTTGCCCGTCAAAACCGGTTCCCGCCTGTCCTTATTGCATCTATTATGTTAAAGGAGATGGGACTCAAAAGCAAATCAATAATCAAAAACCCTGCAATACTTAGCAACAAACGGCTGAAGCAGGATGTTATACAGGCGATTGATAATGATATGGATTTTTCTCCACGAGGCCATGANCCCGTCAAAACCGGTTCCCGCCTGTCCTTATTGCATCTATTATGTTAAAGGAGATGGGACTCAAAAGCAAATCAATAATCAAAAATCCTGCAATACTTGGCAACAAACGGCNTGCAATACTTAGCAACAAACGGCTGAAGCAGGATGTTATACAGGCGATTGATAATGATATGGATTTTTCTCCACGAGGCCATGAGGTGCAGAGTCGTTTGGGGGATCTGGGTGAAGAGTTGATTCATGATTGGTTAACAGATTATGACCTTGATTTTCTCACAGAATCAGATATGAACAAGGAACCCAATGCCAAAACACCTGATTTTCTGCTTAAAGAATCCATTGATGTAGATGGTAGTAAGGTGAAGTGGATTGAGAGTAAAGCTGTGTTCGCAGACGAGACTGAACATAACAGGTACCAGAAAAAACAACTGGGATTTTATGAAGAATTATTCGGGCCAGGCATGGTAGTCTACTGGTACGGATACCTTGACACGATTACCCCGAACAACTACTTGATCGTCGACAATACTTTTTTTGAACAAATGGAATATAATCTGGACAAGCTACTAAATCATGTTATGGTGTAATGACATTTTATTATTGCAATATGCAGTAATGTGTAATCCAGTAACATCAATTCCGGCTACGTAGTTTTGCCAGTAATCTCAGTATCTCGATGTACAACCAAACAAGGGTGACCATAAGCCCGAATGCTGCATACCATTCCATGAATTTTGGTGCACCGGTTTCGGCCCCTGTCTCAATAAAGTCAAAATCAAGCACCAGGTTCAAAGCCGCGATTGTTACTACGAACAAACTGAATCCGATACCAATAAGCCCACTTTCATGGATAAACGGGATACCCACGCCGAACATTCCCAGCACAATGGTTGCAAGGTATATCATGAATATGGCACCCGTAGCAGCTGCCACACCAAGTTTGAAATTCTCTGTAGCTTTGATAAGTCTTGATTTGTATGCAAATAACAGGGCAAAAAGTGTGCCGAAGGTCAGTGCCACTGCCTGTATCACAATACCCGGATACATGGCTTCGAATATTGAGGATATACCGCCCAGCAACAATCCTTCAAGCAGTCCGTACACAGGTGCGGTAAAGGGCGACCATTCCTTTTTGAATATGGTTACTATTGCTACCACAAGTCCGCCGATGAGTCCCAATATCATCATGGGGTAGAACAGCGGGTTCTGGTTGTAGAACATGTCCCAGACCCATATTGCTCCCAGCACCAGGAATAGCAGAATTATGAGGGTTTTGTTCACGGTACCCTGTATGGTCATTACGTTTGTTTTGTGGGAATAACCATAACTTGTGAACGTTTTTTTATTTAGCGCTGGATTTGCAGTTCGGATAAATGTTCCTCCGTTTTTATTTGAAGTTCCCGACACCTGAGAGGCCGCCAACAACTTCAACCAGTTCAAAATCCATCTCGTCTGGAATATCTGTCTTGAAAATATATACATTGAACCTTGCTTTCCTGGCATCGGCAATAGCACGCTGTTGTTCGTTATTCAGATCAGATTGTATTGACTTGACCATGCATAGGGACACGTTTGTACTTGTCTTTAACAGAAAGTCGAACTGCCCGGACCATGTCTGCAAAAGGTTGTTCAATTCACANTTCCTGGCATCGGCAATAGCACGCTGTTGTTCGTTATCCAGATCAGATTGTATTGACTTGACCATGCATAGGGACACGTTTGTATTTGTCTTTAACAGAAAGTCGAACTGCCCGGACCATGTCTGCAAAAGGTTGTCCAATTCAACTAACTTATTCCAGCTGGTGGTCATATGAATGTTCTTTTCAGCAGAATTCGCTACATACCAGTCTTTGCTCATATCAGAATATTGTTTATATGATTCGTTTACGTTTTCCAGTGATTCAGCAATCTTTTTGCCAGATAGTGCCAGATCAGTGAATCTCCAGCCCTGTTCAGTAAAAAATCGACGGGCAAGTATGTGCCCGACATCNCTAACTTATTCCAGCTGGTGGTCATATGAATGTTCTTTTCAGCAGAATTCGCTACATACCAGTCTTTGCTCATATCAGAATATTGTTTATATGATTCGTTTACGTTTTCCAGTGATTCAGCAATCTTTTTGCCAGATAGTGCCAGGTCAGTGAATCTCCAGCCCTGTTCAGTAAAAAATCGACGGGCAAGTATGTGCCCGACATCGTTGATATCTTCTGCTAATAACTGCATATTATGTACTTAACTCCTTTTTATGGATTCAATCAAAGCTATCTCTTTACGGCCACCGATATATATGGGTGTACGGTCTGAAACAGCAGTAGGTTTTACATCAAGCAGGTTGATAGTTCCATTGGAAACAGCTCCTCCGGCTTCTGTCACTAATTTACCCAATGGCGTCCCTTCAAATAGCAGTCTTAACTTCCCGTTTTCCTTGCCCACAAATGCCGGGTAGGTGAACATTCCGCCTTTGTGCAGTATCTGGTGCACGTCTGCTACAAATGAGCCTGAGAACCTCAGTTTGTAACCTTCGGATTCCAGTTGTTCGATGAACTTTTTATGATATGGCAGGTAGTCCTTGCGCAGGGCTCCGGGTGCATATAACTTGCCTTCAGGAATGGTCAGGTTCTCCTGCATCAGCGTGAAGTTGCCGTCCTCTCCCATGACGAAATCATGTACACCACTGCCAGTAGTATAGGTCAGCGTGGTAAGGGGTCCGTACAGGATATACAGGGCGCCCAGCATGGTATTACCCGGTTCCAGAACACTGCCGGAATAGATACCCACAATGGTTCCCACAGCCAGGTTCACGTCTATGAGTGATGAACCGTCCAGGGGGTCAATAGTTATTCCAAACGGGTTTACGGCACCCTTCACTTCAATAATGTCGGGCTGCTCTTCCGTAGCAATCCAGCTGACCAGTTTTGATTCCTTCAGGGCGGCTATCAATATCTCATCAGCTCTCTTGTCAAGTGCCATCTGGGTCTCGCCATATACGTTCTTGGTATCAGCTGCGCCCCGTGCACTCAGGAAACCAGCTTTAATGTCGGTAGCCTGTTTGCTCAAAAGCATGATTACCTGCGCCAGGTTCTCATCCGTTCCTTTTGTCTTTAAAAAATCCTCAAGTTTCATATTCTTTAAACCTCTCTACTCCGGTATTTCATACTGTATGATAAATTATTGATAGATTATAGGGTATTATCGATAATAGACATTTCGGTAAATAAACATTATCGGTTCACCAATTGAAACCTGATGTGGAATATATAATTGTGAATATATTAAACCACATTCGCAATTTTCATATACTTTAATGAAATCTTGCATGCTGTGATATTTGATGATTTAGGTTCAGACGCGCTGCCCATGAGATTTGCAGCAGCAGCTATTCTGATGGGAATTATAATCGCAATATCAGCAACGGCCCTTGCAGATTTTTCAAAGGATACAAATATATCACAATTTTCCGGTGACCTGTCCTCACTCGAGGCCAGGGCGTCAGTCATATACCAGCAGGGCGGTGCCAGGGATGTATCAGATGCTTCGGATAACACCGGTACCAAAGAGATTGTTACGTTGACCGTGCCGAATGGGGTCGAGTACGTAGTCTTCGGGGCCATGCCGCCGCAGGCCGGTGGGTTGCCTGTTAGTACCAGTCCCCACGAGAGTAATATCATCTACTACAAAACCTACCAGGGTATCACCCAGACCCAGCCGTCAAAAGCTATATATGCTGCCCTGCCCCGACTGGATGAACCCATTGTCCTGATGCCCGGCTCCNTGCCGAATGGGGTCGAGTACGTAGTCTTCGGGGCCATGCCGCCGCAGGCCGGTGGGTTGCCTGTTAGTACCAGTCCCCACGAGAGTAATATCATCTACTACAAAACCTACCAGGGTATCACCCNCCTGTTAGTACCAGTCCCCACGAGAGTAATATCATCTACTACAAAACCTACCAGGGCATCACCCAAACCCAGCCGTCAAAAGCTATATATGCTGCCCTGCCCCGACTGGATGAACCCATTGTCCTGATGCCCGGCTCCTATGAACTGACCCTGGAATTAGTAAAAGACAGCGGTGGGACATATGTTACATTATATTGAGGACGGTGCACAGCTATGGGATTAAAGGATGATGAAAGGGCATGGGCTGATTACCTCATCACCAGGGCAGGACTTCTGGTGTTCACTGCCATACTGCTGCTGGCTGCTTTTAAGGTGCCACCTCTGTTCATACTGCAGGATGCAGCAGGGGAAATGGATGCAGACCTGTCGTCCATAGCCTCGTTCATGGAGGGAGTCGCAGGCAGTTCCCTGCAGGGCGCCCGGTATTATCATTTCGACACTCCTGGTGAAGTTACCATAAGTATGACTGCAAGGTTTGTAGCTGCTGATTATGGGGCAGGGGTCGGTAGTGTGACCCGAGCCCGGGCATTGATGACAACGGTATATCCTGCTAACAGTTTATGGGTAGATAGGTCCGGGTTGATGAAGGAGATAGCCAACAGGTGTGGGGGCAGGACCGGTATAGGGGATGACCTGTTGTTGGATTTGGATATGGCGGCTGTGGATGGGATGTTGGGGCAGGTGGAGGATGAACTGGCACAGGAACCGTTCGTACCAGATACCAGGCAGCCGCTAGTGGTGGAAAAAGTGATATTGTATTATGAGGGGACTGAAGGGATTGAAAGGAGGGGGATTACAATTGTTTACCAGTGATGAAAGGGGTAT
>NKAJ01001742.1_pt2 | contig 11663 bp, 9 predicted proteins | sample 1556001 | NCBI WGS metagenome assembly NKAJ01 (sample SAMN06204642, study PRJNA360343) | marine sediment metagenome | isolation source: Jiulong cold seep at northern South China Sea | place: China: South China Sea, Jiulong cold seep | collected 2013-06 | reverse complement strand
TTGGGTTTGTAAAGAAAAGCAACGTTGCAAGGGTTAGGGGATGGAGACATTTGAGAGCAAAGCAGCTTGAAGGGCTTAAGGTAACCATAAACTGAGACTTTTCAGTAATTTTTTCTTGTAATAAGCTTCTTTTGCAGGGTTGCCCATTATCATATCCAGTTGCCTTGTATGCATTGTAAGATAGCCGAGCGCTTTAAGACGTTTTAATGTGGAAAATTGATCATATGCTGTAATAGTTGCGTTCAGATAATCTTCATATATAGATACTTCAACCTGAAAATCATACTTGACTAAAATGTCTTCTATAAGCTTCATTCTGCGAAATTTTCTGTAAAGATCTGCAGCGCCACCCTTGAAACAAAACTTTATGTAATTTTCTTTGGGATTATCGCTGACAAAGGTCTGCACAACCGAATAATGATAGCCGAACCGGCAGCTGAGATTGCAAAAGTTTTTTGAAATAATAGCGCAGTCGTTTTGCGTATAACTGGACTGAGTTGATGCGCACAGATCACGATTCATGGTAGATTCAACCACGATGGACATAAACCCTCTGCTATCTACCGGAGGCGGGCCGTCCCATTCTACCGCAGTCATTCCCTCCCAGAGAGCCATCATCGGGGCTGATGCTATGTTTTCAAGTCTTACAGTATCTTTTTCCATTGATCCTTTTAAGCCATCGCCCAGGTCAACAATCGACCACTGTGTTGGAACATCATTTATAATTAGTCTTTTCCCTGCCCTGATTCTCCTGCTGTTTTTGCCGGAATCAAACATTTCTGTTACAGCCTTTTCATGGCAGAACCGGGTGATGTCGTGATATGTGTAGCAGCCATCAGGCGTAAAATTATTGCCTTTTGGATCAATAAGATTTAGAGGGGTGATATGCTTTAGCATTCCTTTAAGCGTTATATAAACAGGGCTCCCTTTAATTGTACTGATGCCTCCTGCAGGCGACTCTCTTAATAATGCTTCGGCTTTTCCCTCATAGACTTTCCGCGCATAGGTATCAACTGTGATTATGGCCTCATTTTTAATTCTCTCGGTAGCTACAAGCGTATCAAAAAGTGCCGGGATGCCGAATTCTCTTGTAACTGTGGCTAAATGACCGGCAATTCCTCCGTGGTCGGTTACCACCGCAGCAGCCCTGTTTAGTATTGTGGCCCACTGAGGCAAAGACTGTTTTGTCACCAAAATAGCGCCCTTAGGGAATTTGTAAATTTCTTTGGTCGAGTTCACAATAAATGCCGGCCCGCAGGCCACACCTGGGCTTGCCGCAACACCGCTATTGAGTATCGTATGATTATTAACTTTTATGGCTAAGATATCTTTAAATTCATTATCTTCTTTTCTTAACAGTTTCAGTGGACGGCTCTGGAGTATCCTGATCAGACCGTTTTTTTCTATAGCCCATTCGATGTCTTGAGGAGTTTTAAAGTGATTTTCAAGTATAACTGCCTGTTTTGCCAGAAACTGCGCCTGTATATCCGTGATGGCCGGCACGGATTTCTCCTGCTCAGGCAATTTGACAGTGTGCAGTTTNTGCCAGAAACTGCGCCTGTATATCCGTGATGGCCGGCACGGATTTCTCCTGCTCAGACAATTTGATAGTGTGCAGTTTTTTATTGGAGAAAGTTAAAATTCCCTGATCTTTGACATGAATTTCTTTTTTAAGGATTTGAACAGGTTGCTCCTTGGAGACTACAAATAAATCAGGTGATATGCTGCCCTCAACCGCTGATTTTCCTAATCCAAACACCGCATTTATGAATATCTGATTGTTGTGGATGTCAACGGGATCTTTCGAATACATAACGCCGCTGGAGACAGCTTCAACCATGGCCATGCATCCGACGCACATAACAATATCTTCGTCCCGAAAGCCCTTGTTAAAACGGTATGTAATGGCCTGGAGGGAATACTTGCTGGCAAGAATTTTTTTATATGAGTAAATAAGTGTTTTATAGCTGACATTCAGTTCTGTATGATATTGACCTGCAAAAGAAGATTCCTGACTGTCTTCACCTAAGGCACTGCTGCGCATTGATACTTTGACCTCTTTTTCTGTTTTTTCTTGCAGACGTTTGTATTCATCAAGTATTGCTCCTTCAAGTTCCGGAGGAATAGGTGATTGCATGATAAGCTTTTGTATGTTTGAGCTGGCCATTTGCAGCATTTTCATATCTTCAATATCAAAAGATTGAAGCTGCTGGTTGATTTTTTTTTGCAGGTCGCCATGATTCAGGAACAAATGATATGCAGAGGCAGTAATAACAAAACCATGCGGAACGTTAAGGTCTGTCAGGTTCATAATTTCGCCTAAATTAGCCATTTTACTGCCGGTATGATTTGCGCTGTCTTTATTTATCTCTTCAATTGATATAGCCAGTTTACCCTCAATCCTTTTTTTCCTTTCTTCCAGTATTTGATTTATTTTATACTGAATATCAGCTAAAGCATAATAGAGCGTTTCATAATGATAGCCTGAAATCTCGTTTATTTTTTCAATTAGTTGATATATATTTACTGAGATGGATGTGCAGTGTGCACGAATGAATTCCATGCCAAATCTATGGTCCCCGCGAAGCGCCAGTTCCATCTCTGACATGATCTCAAGTATTGTATTATTTATGCTTAGCAAACTTTTAAAGTTCCAGTACTTTGTTTTGAAACGGGAAGAGATGATATCATCGGGTGATTCTTCAGGAAAGGAACCCTCCTGCTTTCTCCCCCAAAATATTTTTTTTATTGCCTGCTTTAATCCAAACATCATTACTCCGGGCTTTAAGTTTAGTTTATTCATCTTGAGCATAGATATTGCATAAATTATAAGTCAAGAAACATGCCAGATTAAAATATTCATAAATTACTGATAGTTATATTTATACGGTATGCGGGCAGGTACAAATATGTTTCAAAACGGAACATCTTTTTTGCAGATTATATGAATCATTTTAATTATCAAATGAGTGCAGGTTCTCATGGCAAAATTTCAATATGAAACACCAGTTTCATATTGAAATTTATTAACCGGTGTTCGGGTTTGCGCCCTATTAAATGAATATTGGCGGAATATTTGTTTTTTTAATTGACAGTATCGTTATTATTAGCCTTTTTTCTCTATGAATTTATAAGTAGGAGTGGACAATGAAGAACAAGATATTACTTGTTGATGATGAGGAAATAATGCTTAAGTACCTTTCAAGATTCTTGATAAAAAAGGGTTTTGATATAAGTACGGCAATGAACGGCAATGAAGCCCTGGAACAAATTAAGGAACAGGATTTTATTGTAGTGCTGCTTGATGTGTTGATGCCTGGAATGGATGGCATAGAAACCCTCAGAGAAATAAAGAAAATCAAACCCATGACAGAAGTAATAATGCTAACCGGCCATGCCTCGGTTCAGGTTGCTATGCAAGGTATGAAGTTGGGGGCCTTTGACTACCTTATAAAACCTTTTGATCAGGATAAACTCCTTACAAAATTGCAAATGGCACGTGAGAAAAGAATATTTAAAGAGAAAGGTATAGATTTTGTCAACATACCGGAAATGACGCCAAAGAAACCAGCATAGTATATCGTAACTACTCAGGTTGTCAGGTTCACGGTTGGCTGCCTTGATCTCTGAACCGTGAACNAACCGGCCATGCCTCGGTTCAGGTTGCTATGCAAGGTATGAAGTTGGGGGCCTTTGACTACCTTATAAAACCTTTTGATCAGGATAAACTCCTTACAAAATTGCAAATGGCACGTGAGAAAAGAATATTTAAAGAGAAAGGTATAGATTTTGTCAACATACCGGAAATGACACCAAAAAAACCAGCATAGTATATCGTAACTACTCAGGTTGTCAGGTTCACGGTCCGTGGAACTCTGAACCTGAGTAGTTACTATTTTCCTTCTATTTTCCTTTCAAATGCTTTTATTTCTGATTTCAATTCCAAAATGAAACATAGTCTCAAAATGAAACATAAGCCCAGATATCTGCCCAAATTAGACTTCAACACAAACAAATATCTACAACGCATTTTTAAGCGTTTCACATTGAAACAATGTCAAACCTCTTTTCTGCCCTGAAAAATGTAACCATTTATAATTATTGGATAAGTTTATCTGGCATATTTTTTGAGTATAGCTTTAATCAAGTTTGCATTTAATTGCTTTAGCGGCCTTTATGGCCTGAGCTATACAATTTATGTAACCGTTCACGGCTTGAAACTTGAAATTGGAAATTGGCAAAAACAGTACAAAAGCATANAATGTAACCATTTATAATTATTGGATAAGTTTATCTGGCATATTTTTTGAGTATAGCTTTAATCAAGTTTGCATTTAATTGCTTTAGCGGCCTTTATGGCCTGAGCTATACAATTTATGTAACCGTTCACGGCTTGAAACTTGAAATTGGAAATTGGCAAGAACAGTACAAAAGCATGAAGGCCAAATTTCCAATTTCTAATTTCCAATTTCAATGTTCTGTAAACGCTTACCAATTTATTTAATAAATCTAAGGATAAGATTAATTGAACAAGATACTTATACCATTAGATAAATTTTCTGAGATATCACTTAATGCAGCTTGCTATGCTGTTGAATTTGCCAAGAGAAGCAGTTCTAAACCTATTTTTCTTTTTTTATCCGGACATGATGAAACCAAGAAAGATCGTCTTGTGACATCAGGATCTCAANCAATTTCAATGTTCTGTAAACGCTTACCAATTTATTTAATAAATCTAAGGATAAGATTAATTGAACAAGATACTTATACCATTAGATAAATTTTCTGAGATATCACTTAATGCAGCTTGCTATGCTGTTGAATTTGCCAAGAGAAGCGGTTCTAAACCTATTTTTCTTTTTTTATCCGGACATGATGAAACCAAAAAAGATCGTCTCGTGACATCAGGATCTCAGTCAACTGAGAAAGAAAAAAAATTAAGAAAAAAAATAGAGTTGCTTATAGACCAAAGTACTATGGAAGGAATCAACATTGAGCAGTACGAGTGTCGTGGTGAATACATTGAAAAGGTCTGCGAGTTTGTGCGAAATTTGAGCATAGCCGAGATTGTGATTGCCGTCCCTGATAAAAAGGATGAAGATTATCAGAAAATCAAAAAAAATATATCTTTACTGGTTCAGATGACGTCGTGCCGGGTATTGACTGTAAAGAAAAAACAGAAAGAAAATTAAATAGGAGATAGAGTAGTTATGGAACCTAATGTGTTAACAACAGAAATGATTTTAGTTATGGTTATGATCGGAGTGGCGATATTCCTTTTTATCGCCGAATGGATTCGCGTTGATATGGTAGCTATACTTATGACCGTTACCCTTCCTTTGGTTCATTTAGTTACGCCTAAAGAGGCGTTCTCCGGTTTTAGCAGCAATGCCGTAATTTCCATCATTGCAGTTATTATCATAGGAGCAGGCCTTGACAAAACCGGCCTTATAAACAGGCTGGTTAAGCCTGTTATAAAGGTGGCCGGTAACAGTTCATCGCGTGTTGTTTTAGCAATGGGTGTCACTGTAGCTGGAATTTCGAGTTTTATGCAGAACATCGGCGCTGCGGCTCTTTTCCTACCTGCTATCAAGCGCGTGAGCAAAGCAATGAATATATCGCTTTCCCGGATGCTAATGCCTGTTGGTTTTTGTGCAATTTTAGGGGGAACTATCACCCTGGTTGGATGCAGCCCCTTGATTCTTCTGAACGATTTGCTTGCTCCCTTTAACCTTGACCCATTCCGCCTTTTTGATGTGACCCCTATCGGTCTGGCGCTGGTAGGAACAGGAGTCGGATTTTTCATTCTTTTTGGCCGCTTTGTGCTGCCAAAAGGAAAAGCCGGAGGTAGCGGTTCTTCTGATGAATCTATCCCGGGATTATTAAGTTCTTACGAACATATTGGAGATCCTTTTGAATTAAAAGTGCCCGGCGATTTCATCGATTTCAGGGAGCCTTTGACAGTCAAAGATATACGGAGAAAATACTTGGTAAATGTGGTTGCAATCGTTGGCAGGGATGGTTTTAAGATACTTTCCGCTGCTCCGGACATGAAGATAAGATCTAACAATAACATAGCGGTTTATGGGCTGCAGAAAAATGTCGAGAAAATGGCCAAAGAACTTGGACTGCAGATTAAAGATTCGTTGGATTTATTCCAAAATGAACTGTCTGAGGCCATATCAGGAACCATTGAGGCTGTTGTTGCACCGCGTTCCGAGTTAATTGGCAAAACCCTGAGAAAGGCACATTTCTGGGAACAGTTTCAGGTCAACCCATTGGCAATTTACCGCTCAGACAAAGCTTTTTATTCCGGACTGTCAGATTTTGAATTGCGCTCAGGTGATTCAATACTGCTTCAGGGCACCTGGGAGAGGTTTAATATTTTACAGGAAAGACACAATTTCATTTTTACAACTCCGGTAAGTGAAGTTCTTAAGCCGCAGAAAGCTCTAATATCCGGTTTTTGGCTGGCAGTAGCTCTTACAATGATAATTATATTCAAAATCCAGTTGTCAGTAGCTCTTATGACTGGAGCCTTTGGAATGATTGTTTGCCGTGTGCTGACTATAGACGAAGCTTACAGGTCTGTTGACTGGCGGACCATTTTCCTCCTGGCCGGACTTATTCCATTGGGGATTGCAACTGAGAAAAGCGGTACAGCAGCGTGGATTGCTCATACTATTCTTAATTTAATAGGAGAGGTTTCTCCTGTTGTGCTTTTAACAGCGATAGCGATACTTTCCACATTCTTTACTCTGGTTATTTCAAACGTGGGCGCTACAGTCCTTCTTGTGCCGCTTGTAGTGAATATGGCCATGGCAGCGGGAACTGATCCGAGGATGGCTGCACTTGTGGTAGGCCTGGCAACTTCTAACTCATTTATGCTGCCAACGCATCAGGTTAATGCGCTTTATATGGGCCCCGGCAGATATAGAAGTGTAGATTTTATAAAAGCCGGCGGGATTATGACTATATTATTTATAGCAGTATTAATCGGGATGCTTTATCTATTTTATGGCATTTAATTAGGTCATGGACGATTTGTTAAAAATATTAACATAATATTGGAGGAGGCGCAAGAATGTCCATTATAACTATTACCGCAAATTCATACTGCAAAGGAAAGCAAATAGCTAAAAGTGTTGCCAAAAGATTGGAATACGAGTATGCAGATAGCGAAATTATTTTACCATTGGTTTCCAAGAAATTCGGCGTTTCTGAATCGAAGCTTGTCCGAACCCTTAAAGATATACCAGCAAGCATTGCCATGTTCTCTCAGGCTAAACAGGAACACATAATATATATAGATACTATGCTCGCAGAATATATGTTGAAAAATGATGTTGTATATTATGGAGCCGTCGGGCTTCCGCTTGTCCAGGCAATATCCCATGTGCTCAAAGTTCGGATTATTGCTGATTTAGAGGACAGGATAAAAAACAGAATGAATCTGGATAATATATCTCAAGGCAAGGCACGTAAAACAGTTATCAAGGAAGATGATCAGCAAAAGAAATGGGCGAAGGCTGTTTACAATATAAACATTACAGATCCAAACTTATATGATCTGGTAATAAACATGGGACATATTAAAGATGATGATGTTGAAGATGCCCTGGAAACCATTATTAGTACTGTAAAGCACAAGAAATTTCAGCCTATAACATATTCCTTAAGATGTGCGAATAATGTTGCAATGTCATGTCGTGTACGTGCGACTCTGGCGGATATAGATTCAAAAATGGAGGTAAAATCCGACGAAGGAAATGTTTATATATATACCAAAGCAATAAAGAAAAACGCACAGGATAAGGTATTAGAAATGAAGCAAAAGGTAATGACAATTGAAGGAGCCAAACACGTTGAAGTTTATGTAGATTATGATTTGTTTTCAACAGTTGTTCATGGGCAATAAATTGGTTCTCTACTTACGTAGCAATAAATCTTTTTGAAAAATTTATTTGGGGGTAAAAATGGAAGAAAAATTATCTCTCCTGTTACTGGATGATGAAGCTATAGTTGGAAACAGGTTGAAGCCTGCTCTGGAAAAAGTTGGTTGCGATGTAGAAGTATTTGAAGATCCCAAAAAAGCTCTTAATAGGATTCACGAAAAAATATTTGATATTGTTATTACCGATATAATGATGGCAGATATTAACGGTATCCAGGTTTTGGAAGAGGTGCGAAAAAAATCAGATACCACCAAGGTAATTATTATTACAGGCTATGCAACAGTAGCTCTGGCTCGCGAAGCTATGGACAAAGGCGCTTTTGATATGATTGCCAAGCCATTCACGCCCAGTGACCTTCGTTCTGTAGTAGCAAAAGCTGCTGATTCACTTGGCTATAAAGAAATATAGCAAAAACATAAAAATTGCTGCAAGGGCAAAATCTATTGCTTGATATTTCAAGGCTATCGTGAGATATATTAAATAGCTATTAATATAAGGATTGATTAGATATACGCTATGATAAATCCTCTTGAATTTGGATCTAAATTTATAAACGATTCAGAAAAAACAGTATTCAAAAAAAAACCTGCGCTCGATACCGAGTCTCAGGACCTGCTTGGACGGCCACGTTTTAGCCTTCGGCTACATATGTTGCTGGTGTTTATTCTTTTCTCCTTTTTGTCGATGGCTATTATTGTTGGTTCCGTTATAGCCATAAACCATATACAAAAAAAGCTTTACTTCGTTCAAATTTCTGAAAGATATCTTTTTGACATTGCGCAAGCCAGGAGGTGGGAAAAAAACTATTTTTTGTACGATACAAATCTCGAAGATGCAGTTCAGAGCGCCGGTAATGCAAAAACTATTTTATCCCAAAACTTGAAAAAGCTCATAACTGTTTTATCAGCAGAAGAGACAGCAATGATGATTGGGCACCTTGAGAAATACAGGAGCCTTCTGCAAGAGCTAACGGTGTTAAAAAAAAGTGGGATTGAGAATACTGGAAAAAAACACAAGATCGAAACTTCCTTGCGAAAACATGGCGCTGAGATGGTTAAAGTAGCGGCTGCTCTAGTTTATAAGGAGCAGAATTCCATGAATGCTATGCTCCACCTTATTCAGAGGATTCCTATTTACTGCTTTGCAGTTGTTTTCTTATTAACAATTTTTTTGACACGTTTTCTTGTAAAAAGATTGATAATGCCCCTTAATCTCCTCATTGAAAGCACACAAAGAATAGCAAAAGGAGACTTTTCTCCTGTTCCGCCAATATGTAAATACCGTGGTGAATTTACAGCAGTGGAGGTGGCTATCAACCACATGCTTAAAGAGCTTAAATCGCGTGAAGTTGCGATGCTTGAGTCGCACAAGCTTAGAGCGCTTGGAACTTTAACAGCCGGCGTGGCTCACGAATTGAACAATCCGCTAAACAATATAATGCTCACCGCCCATTCCTTGCTTGAGGATCATAAGGATCTATCTGAAGATGAGCTGCTTGAAATAATAAACGATCTCATTAACGAAGCAGACAGATCGCGAAGTATAATTCGTAATCTGCTGGATTTTGCAAGGGAAAGCGAGTCTGTCTCCGAACCTCTTGACCTGGGGATGTTAGTTAGCGAAACAATTAAATTAGCGCTGAATCAGGCCAAAGTATCCGGAGCGAAAATAGAAACTCAAATTCAGCCTGACCTTCCTCGTATACGCGGGGACAGACAGCAATTGAAGCAGGTTTTTTTAAACCTGATTCTTAATGCCTTAGATGCTGTCGAAAAAGAAGGAATTATTAAAATAAGCGTTAGAAAAACTGATACACTTAAATTTTTGGCTGTTCAGGTAGAAGATAACGGGTGTGGCATACCCCCTCATATTTTGCCTAATATATTTGATCCGTTTTTCACTACAAAAGGGCCGGGGAAGGGCACTGGACTGGGGCTTTCTGTTTCCCATGGTATCATTACAATGCACGGCGGACAGATCAGTATTGAAACTGAAGAAGGAAAATATACAAGGTTTACGGTAACTCTTCCTTCCAGAGAGGTTCCTGCGGATTTTAACAAAACCTAAAGTAATAAAAACAAATCTTTATTGGTATTGGAGGAAATTTGTCTTTGAAAAAAGACGATGAAAATATATTGATACGCATTGCGGTTATTGACGATGAGCCTTTGGTTCTGCGACATTTGCAGAGAAAAATAAGTAAAAGTGGTTACCAGGTTGAAACATTTCAAAATCCTCAAAAAGCCATCAATCGAATGAAAATAGCGCCATTCGACGTTATTGTCACCGATTTACGCATGCCGGAAATGGATGGCATGCAAGTTTTAGCGAAGACCAGGGAAAATTATCCTAAGACAGAAGTTATAATTATTACTGGCTACGCATCCATAGAAAGCGCCGTTGAAGCGGTTAAACAAGGCGCTTTTTACTACATTGAAAAGCCCTTTACCCCTGAACAGGTCATGCTGATATTAAACCGCGCGATTGAAAAGGTGCGTTTGGCCCGCGAAAATAAACGGCTTAAGGAGGATCTTCTTAGAAAAGATAATGTGCGAAAAATCATTGGTATAAGTTCTCCTATCCATGAGTTAATTAAAATGATTCAAAAAGTATCCAGGGTAAACTGTAATGTTCTTATTCAAGGAGAAAGCGGAACGGGTAAGGAACTGACAGCAAAGGCAATACATTTTGGGAGCTCGAGAAAAGACAAACCTTATATCAGTTTTAATTGCGGCAGTTTTACGGAGGAGTTGATAGCCAATGAACTTTTTGGCCATGAAAAAGGAGCTTTTACCGGCGCAGAAAGTGTAAAGGTTGGTTTGCTCGAAGCAGCACAGGGAGGGACTGTCTTTCTCGATGAAATAGGGGAAATGCCACTTTCCATGCAGGTCAAGTTGCTCAGAGTAATTCAGGAAAAGAAACTGCTTAAAGTAGGTGGATCTAACCCAATTGATCTGGATATTAGAGTAATATCTGCTACAAATAAGGTTCTGGAAAACGAGGTCAAGGCTGGTAGGTTTAGAGGAGATCTTTATTTCCGTCTTAAAGTAGTCAATATCCGTGTTCCTTCGCTCAGGGAAAGGAAAGGAGACATACCCGTTTTAACGAAACATTTTATAGATAAATACAACAGGCTGTATAACAAAAGTATTAAGGGTTTTACTAAACAGGCTCTAAATCTTTTGATGAAATATTCTTTTCCGGGAAATGTACGAGAACTTGACCACATTGTTTCAAGTGCCATTGCTCTGGGGGAAGGAACCTGGATTGATGAAAACGAACTTCCCGAAGATCTTGACTATTTGGAAGTGGAGACTGTTGAAAACAGAGATCTACTTCCTCTTTATGAAGAAGAGAAGGCTCATATTATTAGGGTGCTTGAAGCTACTAATTATAATAAGATTAGAGCTTCAAAAATACTTGAAATCCCAAGAACAACCTTGTGGAGAAAGATAAAAAAATACGGCATCATGGAATCTTTGGGATAAGGCAAAGGGAGGGGAAATTACCCGCTTCAAATGAGAAAGAACCAAAAGATTAACTACGAAGCTAAGACTGATAACGCCCTTGACTACAAGGTTTTGGAGCCGAAAGACTTAAAGAAGGCTTAAACTTCTTGTAATAGCCTTATGCATATGTTAATTGAAGATTCCCTGTAGCAAGCTACAGGGAATCTTCGACCGTAAGGAAGTTAGCCATTTTTAGATT